>Ga0136621_1000831_pt1 | contig 12312 bp, 16 predicted proteins | sample AntDryUQ445A2306_FD_104673 | JGI IMG/M metagenome (GOLD analysis project Ga0136621, IMG submission 104673) | Polar desert sand microbial communities from Dry Valleys, Antarctica - metaG UQ445A (23.06) | ecosystem: Environmental > Terrestrial > Soil > Desert | place: Antarctica: Dry Valley...
CGTCGTCTACGAAAAGCCGTACGGGACCGACGTCGATTCGTTCCGGGTCCTCGATCAGCTCGTGCATGAGGTGCTCGATGAGTCCCAGGTGTATCGCATCGATCACTTCCTCGGAAAGGAGACGGTTCAGAACATCTTGGCGTTGCGCTTTGCCAACGGCATGTTCGAGCCGGTGTGGAACCGCGACTACATCGACCACGTGCAGATCGACGTGCCCGAGGCGATCGGCATCGGCACGCGGGCCGGGTTTTACGAAAGAGCTGGCGCTCTCAAGGACATGGTCGTGACCCATCTGTTCCAGGTGCTGAGTTTCATCGCCATGGAGGCGCCGGGTTCTCTGGATGCCAAGGCGCTCATCAACGAGAAGGTAAGGGTGATGCAGGCGATGGTTCCGCTGACTGCCAACGACGTTGTGCGCGGACAGTACGACGGCTATCTCGAGGCCGAAGGAGTGGCGCCCGAGTCGGGTACAGAGACGTTCATCGCGGCGCGACTGCTCATCGAGAACTCGCGGTGGTCCGGGGTGCCCTTCTATCTGCGCACCGGCAAGCGCATGGCCGAAGGCCGCTCTTCGGTTGTCCTTGCGTTCCGCGCTCCTCGCCACGACATCTTCGACCGGCTGCCCAGAGATGCTTTCGAGCACGACCACCTGACATTGGAGCTGGGACCCAACGAGGGGATCTCAGTGAGCTTTCTCGCCAAGGTCCCTGGGCCCACCATCGAGCTCGGGCCCGCGCACATGACCTTCCGTTACGAGGGATCTTTCGGATCCGAGCTCATCGAGGCGTATGAGCGGCTCATCCACGACGCGCTCGTCGGAGACCGGACGTTGTTCACGCGAGGTGACGGAATCGAACGGACCTGGCAGGTGGTGGGCGACGTGATCGCGAAACCTCCTCCACTCAATCGCTACGCGCCCGGCTCGTGGGGCCCAAAGGAGGCCGACGAGCTGATCGCGCCGCGCCGGTGGCATTTCCCGGCAGTCCACGAGCACGGGTAACGGCTTGAACTCACGCACCTTCTCCCGATCAGGGTGTTGGCAATAGCTTGCGGCGCAATTTTCCAGTCGTGCCCTCGGACTTTGTCAGCGGAAAGACTTTTCGGCCTGAACGGCATCGAAGACTTTGTTGTCCAGTCACACTTATCGATTACGCGCTCGATCCAAGGAGAGTCAATGTCCGACGCGCATGAAACTATCGACGATGCCGACTGGGAACAGCTGCGTTCTGCGTGGAGTCTGTATGCATCGGCGGTCGAGGTCTGGATGCAGGCGGCAAGCAGCACGGGAGCGCCGATGCCGGCGAACGTAGATGTCGATCAGCTGATCCACGCCGTGATCGCTGCTCACAACTCGTGGAGCGATGCCTTCACGCGGGTAATAGAGGCAACGCACCATCACTGACGCCGGCGAGAGAACGATGGAAGAGAATGTTGCGCGTAGCATGCCATCGATCCGCTCGCTCGCGGCCGCGGCCGCTTCGATCGGCATCGTTGTAATGGCGTGGGTTTCATTGACGCTGATCTTCGATCTCATCTTCCATTTCCATCCCATCTTTCTCGGAGTCGCGGCCGGCTGGACTCTTCGAAGATTCGATGGCCCGGCGCGAGGTGTCGGTCCGGTGGTGGTCCTCGCCCTTCTCTCCGCGATAGGTGCCATAGCCGGAACGGCGATCATCGAATCGACTGATGGGGCTCTTGACCCTCACGGTTTCACGGCGGCCATAACGGGCCTGGGGATCGCGGCAGGCATCTACATTGTCCGCCGGCCGTCGGCTCAGGCAATCGCCGATACGAAATGAAAGAAGAGCCACCATGCCGGTTCTGACACTCACGACCTCAAATTTCAGACAAGAGGTTCTCGAAAGCGACCGACCGGTGATCGTCGACTTCTACGCGGACTGGTGCGGGCCGTGCAAGCAGGTCGCGCCGGCGATGGAGGCGCTGTCGGAGAAATGGGACGAGCGGGTCCGTTTCGCAAAAGTCGACATCGATGCCCATCCCGAGATCGCACGCGGCTACAACATCTCTTCCATACCCGAAGTCCTTAGTTTTGAGAACGGAGAGGTGAACAACTGGTGTCTGGGCGCCAAGCCTGCCTATCTGATGGAGAGCGAGGTGCGGCTAACAAAAAGGGGAGTGGGCGGGAAAGATCCGAACAAAAGTCTTCTAGCTCGGTTGTTCGGACGCCCCTAGGCTCCGGTGACTCAGGCCGCCGGTCCCAGAGTGCCGACAGCCACGGCGCGAGCACCGAGCTCCATCACCTAGAGGCGAGTGGGTAGGAGCGAGGGCGGCGTGTTTCTTCCGGCCAGCTTTGCTCGAGCTCGATGCCGAGCCCGTCCGCAACGCGATTGACGTAGTTTAAGTAGGACACGATCTGGTTGGCATCGACGATCCCGCGGTCGTCGAGTCCGGTTTGGCGAAGGTGCTCGATGTCGTCGCGTTCCATCGCGTGGGGGGTCAGCGTTAGCTTGACGGCGTACCGGCACAAGGCGGCCATGCGGTTATCGAGATCTTCGAATCTTCCGGAGGCGACCGTCTCCGCCAGCGAGGCGTCGCCGGACTCCCGGGCGAGCGCCGCGCCGTGTTGCACCACTCAGTAGTGGCAATCGTTCGCCGCGGACACGGCAACCGCGATCGCCTCTCGTTCGGACCTGCTGAGTGGAGACTCTCCGAACATGATCGTTCGGTAGAGCAAGAGTAGAGCAAGACATGAGCCTCGAGCGCTTCGGGGTTCAGCGAGTGGCTGGCCAGGACGTTGTCGAGGCCCTCGGTTCCCTGAGCCCGTCTAACCCACACCGTTTCCTCCTTCATCTTCCTGATGGACGCAGCGCCAGCCGGCTTGATGGCATGGCGGCGCGCTAACGGGTCAGCGCCTCGAGGCCCTTCGTGTCGTTGAGCTCGATGCGTCCATAGCCGAGCGAGATGAGGCCCTTCCTCTCGAGGTCCTTGAGGACCTTGTTGAGCGATGGTCGCTGAACGCCCAGCATCGCAGCAAACGTCCTCTGCGGAAGCAAGACCCGCCCGTTGATGTGTTCGTCGAGGAGCAGCCGCGTCGTCTGCTCTGTCAAGGAACGCCCCAGCAGACCCACGAGACGCTGTTGCCCCCGAGCCACTCGAGCCGCGACGCTTGACAGCCACCGGCGCGCGACCGTCGGATGGTCCCGCATGAGAGCCTCGAAAGAGTCCGAGGCAAGGAATAGACATCTCGTTGTTTCGATCGCACGGGCCGAATATGGAAGCGGCATCCCCAGGATCAGCTCGACGTCACCGTCGACGCTGCCTGGATACAGCATCTGCACGACGATCTTGTGCCGCCCGGCGCCGGCCGCCAGCTCGATCGTCCCGTAGCGAACGATCCACACGCCCTCGGGTCGCTCGCCGGCGCGGAACACGGGCGCGCCTCGGTCGAACTCGAGGGGCCTCAGGTAGGAGGCCAAGGCGGTGAGATCCGCCTCGGTCAGCGGCGTCGTCGTCGGATCCCCCACACATCGGGCTATCCACGCCGCCTCTCGGATCGGCGAGTCCTCGCGCCACCTCGGCAGGAAGGTTGTCATCTCGCTGACATTCTAGGGAGTGAGGGTCCTCTTCGTGGTTATTGCTCGTAAGAAGAAAAAGGAGGGTGGTGAAGCTTTCTCAGCAAGACATTGTCATCGATGCCCACCAGGAGCTGTGCTTCGAGGTGGTCGCCGCCGCGGGCCGGCGGCTCGAGAAACGCTCCGAGACAGAGTGGCTCGTCGAGTTCACCACCGAGGCACGCGGTCGTGAGTTCAAAACGATCGAGCTCCTCACCCTCGAGCGACCGAGCGCGATCCACTATCGCTGGGTCGAGGGGCCGCTACCCGAGGTGGCGGAGACGATCCGCTTCACCGAGGTCGATGGCGACAAGACCAAGCTCACCTACAGCGGGACCTTCTCGGTCGGCAAAGGCGTCCTGGGCTGGCTGTTCGGGCTCTTTCGGGTCAAGCCCTTGTTCGACCGCCTCGTGAAAGAGCACCTGCATCAAGCCAAGGAGGTCGCCGAAGAACGCGCCACACGAACCAACCTTCATGCCCGTTCCGGAAGACGCGACGAGGGGAGCCGTGAATGAGCGAACACGACGTGATCGTTATCGGGATGGGGGTCGGCGGTGAGGAGGTCGCGGGGACGCTCGCCGAGGCGGGGATAGACGTTCTCGCGATCGAGCGCAAGTTCGTCGGCGGGGAGTGCCCCTACTGGGGATGCATCCCGTCCAAGATCATGGTGCGGGCCGCTGACTCGCTTGCCGAGGCGGCGCGCGTCATGGGTCTCGCGGGCGACGCTCAGATATCGCCCGAGTGGACGCCGGTGGCGCGACGCGTCCGTGAAGCAACCGCCGACTGGAACGACGAGGTCGCGGTCGAGCGCCACGAAGCAAAGGGCGAGACGTTCATCCGAGGGAGCGCTCGCGTTGTAGCCCCAAGAATCGTCGAGGTCGACGGACGCAGATTCTCTGCCCGTCGGGGCGTCGTGCTCGCGACCGGTACGGAGCCGGCGGTGCCCCCGATCGAGGGCCTCGATAAGGTCGACTTCTGGACCAATCGCGATGCGATCGAGGCGAAGGAAGCTCCCGCCTCCATCGTGATCATCGGCGCGGGTCCGATCGGACTCGAGCTCGGGCAGGTGTTCAGGCGGTTCGGCTCCGAGGTCGCTTTTGTCGAGCTGTTCGAGCACGCCCTCGCCTACGACGAACCCGAGATCGGCGCGGCGGTACGCGACGTGTTGACCGACGAGGGCATCGACTTGCACACCGGCGTGAGCGCGCAGCGGGTCAGGGCGCAAGACGAAGGCTTGGAGATCGAGCTGAGCAACGGTCACAAGCTATCGGCGGAGCGGGTTCTGGTCGCCACCGGCCGCAAAGCCAATCTCTCCGAGCTCGGCCTCGAGGCGGTGGGACTCGATCCCGATTCGCGCGCGATCGAGGTGGACGGGCACATGCGCGCCGGCGACGGCCTGTGGGCGGTCGGAGACATCACCGGCGAGGGACAGTTCACCCACGTCGCGGTGTACCAGGGGCGCATCGCCGCGGCCGACATCCTCGGCAAGCAAGCGGCGGCCGACTACCGCGCGGTGCCTCGGGTGACCTTCATGGATGCCGAGGTGGCGGCCGTCGGGCTCACCGAGACCAAGACGTCGGCACGTGGATGGATCCACGGTCCCGGAGCCGAGCACGGAGTCATCAAGCTCGTGGCGGACGCCGACCGCAAGATCCTCGTCGGGGCCTCTGTGATGGCACCGGGGGCCGGTGATGTCATCGGGTTCCTGGGGCTGGCGGTAGCCGAGCGGGTGCCGATCGCCCGTCTCCGCGGGCTCATCTACCCCTATCCGACGTTCGTTCGGGGCGTCGAGGACGCGCTGCGACAACTCGAGTCGTGATGACATCACTCAGGGTCTACTTGCGTCCGTATCAATGGGCTGAACTTCCTTGTCGCGGACAACGACATGAGCGGTAGCCGCCGGCGGCAGGAGGCGCGCCTCGCGGCGCGCCGAAAGAACATCCTTCTGATCGTCGGAGCGGCGGGCGCGGTCGCCCTTGTGGGCACAGCCGCGCTCTTCTCAGGGCCGCGCGGCGGCGCGACCGTCGAGGGCACGGCTGCGCTCGGCGACCCTGCACCTGAGGTTCGTCTCACCGACTTCGAGGGACAGGAATTCTCCCTGCAGGACTATGAGGGCCGCCCCGTGGTTGTGAACTTCTGGGCGTCGTGGTGTCCCTTCTGCGCCGCGGAGATGCCCGATTTCGAGAAGGTTCACCGATCGGTCGCCGATGAGGTCGCGTTCTTGGGCGTCGATCAGTGCGAGAGCTGTCAGGGCGGCAGTGCGGACGCGGCCAGGAAGCTTGCTCGAGAGACCGGCGTCACCTATCGGTTGGCGGAGGATCCCGACGGCTCGGTGTTCGTAGCCTTCGGAGGGGCGTCGATGCCGACGACGGTTTTCATCGATGCCGATGGACGCGTGGTCGAGCACATCGGCGGGATGCTGTCGGCGTCCCAGCTGCGCGACTACATCAGTCGGCTGTTCGGAGTCGGCGATGCGTGAGCACGACTACTGGGGCGCGCCCCCGGGTGAGTCCTCGTCTTTCAGGTCGCTGCTGTTCGTCGCGCTGGGCGCCTTGCTGCTTCTCGCCCTCGCTGCGGGTGGCTATCTGCTGGTGACGCGAAGCACTGCGACATCGAAGGCGACCCTCGACGACACGACTGCTGAAGCCCCTCAGGGCGACGGCGGTGCGGCCAAGCTCGATCCCGACGACATCGTCGACGTCATCCCGATGGACGGGATACCGGCGATCGACGAGCCGCGTTTCGAGACGGTAGCCGAAGTGAACTGGCTCGCGGACAAGGAGCCGGTGATCGCGTTCGAACTCGATGGAGATGCGCGCGCCTACCCGCTGCAGATCATGACGTGGCACGAGATCGTCAACGACGAGGTCGGCGGTATCCCGGTGGCGGTGACCTTCTGTCCGTTGTGCAACACGGCCATCGCCTTCGAGCGCCCCGAGCTGGAAGGAGAGATCACCACATTCGGTACCTCCGGCAAGCTCATCAACTCGAATCTACTGATGTACGATCGGGTGACGGAGTCGCTGTGGCCCCAGGTGACCGGAGAAGCCCTGGTGGGCGAGCTCAAAGGAACACGGCTGAAGCGTCTTCCGGCGCAGATCGTGTCGTGGCACGACTTTGAGACCGCGTTTCCCTCAGGGCAAGTGCTGTCGCGCGATACGGGCTACGACCGGCGCTACGGCGAGAATCCATATCCCGGCTACGACGACATCGATAACGCGCCGTTTCTGTTCAGCGGCGAGGTCGACGGACGGCTGGCCGCGGTGGAGCGTGTTCTCGGGCTCGAGAACGACGGCGACGTGGTGGCCCTTCCCTACTTCCAGTTGAAGAGTCAAGCAGTGGGAGGAGTGGCGGTAGCCAACGTCACCATCGGGGCACAGGACGTCGCGGTGTTCTGGAAGGCGGGCACGGCATCGGCTCTGGACGGACCCGATATCGCGACCTCGCGCGACGTCGGGGCCGCGGTCGCGTACTCGCCTCGGCTCGGCAAGAAGACCCTGACCTTCGCCGCGCAGGGGGGCGAGATCGTCGACATGCAAACCCGGAGCACGTGGAACCTGTTCGGCCGGGCGATCGAGGGTCCGCTTCAGGGGCGGTCGCTCCGGCCCGTCGACGCCACCGATTCGTTCTGGTTCGACTGGGCCGCCTTCCACCCCGATACCGAGATCTGGCAGGGACGTTAGCCATGTCGGCGGACCCCCGGGTTGAATTCCTCGCGGCGACATTGCCCTGTTTGGATCTCGTCTACAACCTCGCCCGCCGCACCATGCCCGACCGGGACCTCGTCGACGACCTCGTCCAGGAGACCTACGTGCGCGCGTTCGAGGCGTGGTGCTCTCGGCGCAAGCCGAGGCGCGTGGAGCCGTGGCTCGCGACCATCTGTCTCAATGCGGGCAGGAGCTACTGGCGGCGGGCCTCGACCAGGCGAGAGGTCACGACGGAAGAGGTCGACCTCGGGGCAACTTCGCAAGGCGAAGTCGAGGACCGAGCCGTCGCCCAAGTGCGCGCTGAATTGGTGCACCAGGCGCTGTGGCAACTATCGGACGAACAACGCATCGCCATCACGCTCATGGATCTCAACGGCTTCAGCGCCAGCCAGGTGGCTCGCATGACCCGCTCGCCGCGCGGCACGGTGCTGTCGCGCGTGCATAGGGGCCGCAAGCGACTCGCGCAGATCCTCAGCAAGGAGGTGGAGCGGCTTGAAGCATGATCCCGAGAAGGCGGCCGCGGCCTACCTCTCGGGAGAGATGAGAGGTCGCCGCCGCGCCGGCTTCGAGCAGCACATCGTTGAATGGGAGGACTGCTGGAGTGAGGTCCAGCTCGGTCGCGCGGGTCGCTCTCTGGCCGAGTCCGGGCGCGAGCTCGGGCCCCAAGAGGTCCGCGAGCAGGTGCGCGCGGTGATCGCGGCCACTTCGGCACGAAGACACAGGTGGAGGCTTGGATGGGGGACGACGATCCTGTCCCTGGTGGCGCTCGGCTTGGCGAGCCTTGGCTACATGAACTTACAGAGCCACAACCAACCAGATGTGATCGATGCTGTTCTCGCGGATTACCGCGCCGGCCCGTCTGTAGCTCAGTCGGTCCAACCGAACCTCCCTACCCGGCTCGGCGATCTCCACTATCTAACGAGCTATGCCGGCACGCTTGGTGAGCTCGACGTCGTCGCCCACGCCTATCGTGATCCCGCCGGGCACCGAGTCGTTGTCTATCAGGCCGATCGAACCTTCCCCGTCGCAGACGGCGCCGAGCACAGCGGTGACGGCCGGACGTGGAGTGCCGCGGCGGATGGTGCGGTGCTGTTCTGTGCCGACCACCCGGTTCCCTCGCTAGTCGTGGGTGACGATGAGCGGGAGGTAACCCTCGCCGCCCGTGAGCTTGGGCTGCGATGATCGGTGAGGAGGTTGACCGACGGCCGCGCGGCTTGGCCGCAGGTCTCATCGCCGGGATCATCGGGATCGGGTGCTGTGTCGGCCCCGCGGTCGCGGCTCTCACGGGAATCACCTCGGCCGCGGTCGCGATCGACGCGGCCAACTCCCTTTACTCCGAGTGGGGATGGGCGTTCAAGCTCGCCGGGCTAATCGCGGGTGGTGTGGCGATCGGCCTCTCGCTCAAGGCGCGCCGTCGCTGCCGAACCCGTCCGCTGGGTATCGGCAGATATGCGCTGATCGTCGTCGTCACCGGGCTCGTCACTTACGGCGCCCTCTACGGCCTGACGACGTGGCTCGGTGGTTTCGGGAGTGGGTCCGCGACCGCCGCCGGAGAGCAGACAGTGTCGCCGCTGGCGCCGGTGCGCGTCGCCGGACGCGGCGTCAGCACGCGAGTGCACTCGGCGCTCGAACAGGTCGCCTCACGCTATCCAACCGTGGAGCTTTCGGTAGCAGGGCTGTCGCGCGACGGTGTGTTGGTCAGTACGTGGTGGAGGCTGCCGGAGGAACCGGTGGGGAAGCGCTACCACGCCGAGCTCAGTGAGACGATCGAGCATTCGCGCGAAGCGACGATCCTTCTCCTGCAGAGCATGGCTCTGACCAACCCCGGCATCGATCACCTCGGCGCATACGAGGATCGCAGCATCGTTCCGATCTGGACCAGAGAGCAGGTACTCGCCGCCGGCGACCCTCGGGACTTCCGAGACTTCACACGGTTCTCGAAGTTTCAGCTCAGTGCCGAACGCCAGACGGGTTATTTCGCGATCTTCGATGGAGGGAACGATCGGTGAAAGGACTCCTGCTTCCGAGCACCGATGGCGGAGTCATGGTCCAGATCCTCGTCACACTCATCGTCGCGCCGGTCGTTCTGTTGGCTGTGGCCAAGAGGCAGCGTGACCTCGCGTGGCTCACCGGCGGCGTCTTGGCGCTGTGGGTGGCCCTCATGGGCTTTCGTGCCCTTCATTGAAATGGGTGCAATCGGGCCAAGCGTGGCTGCGTCCGGACACACGAGACAAGCGAATGCGGCTTGTGAAGTTAGGGCGAACACAGGAGGTGATCATGGCAGTTGCGGCGAGAGATTCCCGCGCCACGGACGAGCCGATCGGGGGCAGGATCCTGAGAGGGGTGCTCGGGGGCGCACTTTCGGGCTTGATCTTCATGTTGGTGACGATGTGGTTCGCCGACAGTGTCGGAGACCCATCCAGCCCTCTGATGATGATCTCGACCATCGTCAAGGGCGGAGAGGCTGCGATGGCAAACGGGACGGCAGATCCGACGGTCGGATGGCTGGTCCACGGAGTGCTATCGATCGTTTTCGGGATCGTGTTCGCGTTAGTGGTTCCGCTGTTTCGAACCAACGGCACCGTCGCGCTCGCGGGGATCGTCTACGGAGCGTTGCTCTACGTGCTCAACTTCCTGGTGATCGCGCCACTCGCGTTTCCGATATTCGAGATGGCGAATCAACCCTTCGAGCTGACGGTGCACATCGTGTTCGGCGCGTTGCTGTCCTTCGCCTTCTTCGGCTCGGGGGTGCGGGCATCGGAGCCCGTCATCGCTCTGAATACTCCGCTGACGAGCAGCTGAGAGAACTTCCCCTGCGGCTGCCCCATCTAGGGGCGGCCGCACTCCCCCGACAAAGGAGAGTTGCGATGCACGACACTGCTTCACCACTGCAAAGACGAGAGTTCCTTTACCGAGGGGCCGGTTTGCGCTTCTCGGGATGGTCGCACCAGGTCTGCTTGCGGCGTGCGCCAGCGATACCGATACCCAACCCTCAGGCTCGACGGCGACGAAGTCTTCCCCTGCGAGCGAGCCGGAAGGCACGCCGCTGGTGGCAGACGTCATCGACTTCGCTCTCTCATCGGATGAGTGGGTGGGCGCCTTCGGATTCGTAACCCTGAAACTGCACCGGGCCGTGGTCGACGGCAAAGACGCCTTCTTCATCCGTACGGACACATCTGACCGCACCTTCGCTGGGAGCGAGGGCCTCGTGTTCGCTCCCAAGCTGGGGGCACTCGCGAAGCCCGGACTGAGCGGAGAGATGTTCTTGTTCGATGACGATCATCCCGCGGTTCTTTCCACGGAGCCGGGTCGAGCCGACTACCGGCCCGCGTGGCGGGTGAGCCGGGTCGAGTTCACCGGCGCACCGCGCGACCTCGGCTCCGTTGAGGCGCTGCGACAGGCGGAAGGAAAGGGGCAGGTGCGAGTAAAGGCCACCAAGGCGATTCTGAATGCAGGCATCGTCAAGTGGTCCCGCGGAGAGTTGCCGATCGACTCCGACCTCAAGGAGTACCTCGGCGGCGGCCAGCTTATCGAGCAGCCGGACACGCAGAGCCTCGAGGTGACTTTCAAGCTGCACGAGTGCTTCCCTGGAGTCCGTTACATCGTCATCGACACGTCGATGGAACCGATGGCAGGGGGCATGAACATCGCGCCATCGCCGGCACTGGCGGGAAGCTCCGAGGCGGGAGGCACGGGGCGCACCAACGTCTTCATGAACGGTCTCAAGGGACCGGGCCCCATGGGGTTCCAGCCGTCGGTATTCGACTCGCAAGCGGGTGCGGAGGAGTGGAGCCCATACTGGGATCACATGTCGTACGCGTGGAAGAAGAGCAAGACGCCGCGCGTCTTGACCACTGAGGAAGAGGTGCACAAGGCCAGAGATGACGGGGGAGCTCGACGAGTTTCCCGGCAGTCCGGACACAAACGGCGAGATATTCACGGTCAACTGTCCGGTTCCGGTGATCGCTCCCAACACGTTCACGGGGTGATGTCTTGCCGATAGGGCTCGCGCTGATTGCCGGAGGGTTGTCGACCCTCAATCCGTGCGGGTTCTCGCTGCTCCCCGCGATGCTGTCGCTTTATATCGGCAGCGACGGGGGAGACGATCCTTCGGCGATCTCACGGATGGGCGCGAGCCTTAGAGCGGGAGCGCGCGTGACAGCGGGCTTCTTATCGGTCTTCATCGTCGTCGGCGTGCCGGTGGTCTACGGTCTCGGCAGCATCGTCCGTGCGGTGCCGTGGGCCGGCGCGGGAGCCGGCATCGCTATCACGCTGGCGGGCCTCGTCATCCTGTCAGGTCGCCACATCGGCTTCAACGTAAATGCGAGACCGCACGGCCGGTCGGGCGGCGACGGCACACCGTCGATGTACCTGTTCGGCGTCGCGTACGCGGTTGCGTCCTTGGGCTGCACCCTTCCCGTCTTTCTATCGGTGGTGGGGGCCTCGCTCGCCGTTCGAGGCCCCGGCGCGGCGACGATCGTGCTGGCCGCGTACGGCGTGGGTATGGGGGCGGTGATGATGACTCTTGCCCTGCTCGCGGGCGGGGCGCGCGATCGTCTGGTCAAGACCCTGCGTCGGGCCCTCCCGCGGATGCAGCGGATATCCGGCGTGCTCCTGGTCGTCGCTGGCGTCTATCTCAGCTACTACTGGCTCCGGATCCTGTTCGGGCCAATCGCTACGCTGGGCAACGACCCCATCGTGGGGACCGTGCAGCGCTTCACTACCCGCATTGAAAGGATCGCCACAGCCAACTCACAAGCGATTCTGGTCGTAAGCCTGCTTGCCGTCGCGAGCGTGGGTTCCTTCATCGCGTGGCGCGTGTGGCGTCCCAAGGACCTCCATGCTGATGTGAGAAACCCAGAGACGGATCCCTCGAAGGAGCCGCTTGAGAGCGTTGACGCCCGAGGGGGCCTGACCGGTCGGGCTCCCCCTTAGCCCGGATCCACCGACGAACCGATGATCTGACGCGCCGGAGCCCATTCTGTGCGTTCCGGGAGACTTGTTGGCACGAACAGAACGCTGGGAAGGGACGA
>Ga0136621_1000833_pt1 | contig 12260 bp, 10 predicted proteins | sample AntDryUQ445A2306_FD_104673 | JGI IMG/M metagenome (GOLD analysis project Ga0136621, IMG submission 104673) | Polar desert sand microbial communities from Dry Valleys, Antarctica - metaG UQ445A (23.06) | ecosystem: Environmental > Terrestrial > Soil > Desert | place: Antarctica: Dry Valley...
GCGCGTAGGGTGGCTCGTGGGCGCGCGCGCCGACGCCGTGGCAGATCGGATGCGACGGTTGTCCGGGATACCCCGCCTCGTCGATCCTCCTGCGGACCTCGCGGTCGAGCTCGGCCAGGCTGTCGCCTGCCTTCAGCGTCGAAGTGATGCCTGTGTAGACGTCCATCAGCTGCTCCTCGAGCTCACGGTAACGCTGTGTGAGCTCTCCCGGCACGAGGTTCTTCGTGTGATCGCACCAGTAGCCGTCGGCGCAGACCCAGATCTCGAAAAGGGTCGGCTCGCGTTCCTGAATCGGCCTGCTGCCGGTAGCGGTGAAGGTGCGGATCCCAGAGCCGGACCAGACAAGCGAGAAGCCGTGCGCCAGCTCGACCTTGCCTTGGAAGCCCGTGCCCTGGTCGTGCACCCAGCCGTTCCACATCGCGCCGACCTCGCTCTCGCGCATCCCTGGCCGGAGGCGCCCCTGGACGTGCTCCATCGCCGCCGCAGCGATCTCGTTCGCGAGCCGCATCCGCTCGACCTCCTGCTCCGTCTTGATCGCGCGGGCGGCGGCGAGCAGCGGTGTGGCATCGTCCGCATCCGGAAACGCGTCGAACCACGCTTTCGGAAACGTCGTCGGCTCGCCCACCATCCGGTCGGCAGCCTGAGTGCCCAGGCTGAGCTCGATCCCGACGCGGCCGTACTCTGATGCGATCTGGCGCGCAAGGTCGAGCGCGCGGAGACTCGGCGGTCGAGGATCGTTCTCGTCGTAGCCCAGGAAGAGCCGCAGCTCGGGCGTCCAGCTCATTCGGTCCGCGTCGGCCTCGGAGGCCTCGAGACAGATCAGCACCGGGTCGCCCTCCCGCGGGAAGACGACGGCGTCGTAGCCCTTCATGCCCCAGAAGTTGGACAGGTAGAGGACGTTGTCGGGCGCGCGTACGACGAGGGCGTCGAGCTCCTGCTCCGCCATCAGCGCCCGCACGCGCTCGAGCTTCGTCTCGTCCTTGGGCCAGCTCATCGGACGCGCACGAGACTTTGTGTTCCAGGAACACAAACCGGATCCGTTCGGGCCCGGTTGAGCGAGTAGCAGCCTTCCTGACCGAGCTTGTGCTCCAGGAACACAAGGCTCACCTCTTCGTCCCGACGTGGACGAGATGCCCGTCGGCGTCGACGAACGAGCACATCCCCTCGCCCCACGGCTGGTCGGTCGGCGCGAGCACTTCGGATGCCCCGGCCGCTCGCAGGCGCTCCGCCGCGTCGTCGACGTCGTCCCCGTAGTCCCAGAGCGCGAAGGACCTTTCGGGATCCTCTCCAGGCGGCCGCACCGCCACGCCAATCCCGAGGGGCTCGAGCTTCAGGAACGCAAAGACCGTGCGCCCGGCGTCATCCCAGCGGTAGCTCGCCTCGAACCCGAAAGTCGAGCCGTAGAAGGCAATCGCCCGCTCCACGTCCTCGACGTAGAGGATCGGAAACGCCTCGCGAAAACGGTTCACCAACGGACGCGCGGCGGCGCCGGCTCGCCGTGCGCCTCCTCCCAGCCGATCACCGGGTTCCGGAGCACGCCGATCCGCTCGATCTCCGCCTCCATGACGTCGCCGGGCTTCAGGTAGAGCGAGGCGGCGTCCTCGGAGAACCCGGCCACGCCGGACACCGTCCCTGTCGAGAGGACGTCGCCTGCCGAATAGCCGAGCGCCGAATAGTGGCTGAGGATCTCCGGGATCGTCACGCTCATCCTTCCGGAATGCGAGGTTTGACGCGACTCACCGTTCACGCGCAGCTCCATCGCGAGATCGTGCGGATCGGGGATCTGGTCTGGCGTCACGATCCACGGCCCGAGCGGACAGAAGGTGTCGATCGCCTTGCAGAAGCTGAAGACGCCGGAGCGCATCTCCCGCCGCTGGATGTCCCGCGCGGTGATGTCGTTGAAGATGACGTAGCCGCCGATGTAGTCCATCGCGTCCTCGGGCGGGAACCACTTGCCCGACTTCTTCAGCACGACCGCAAGCTCGAGCTCGTAGTCCAGCTCCTCGGTCAGGTGCTCGGGATAGACCACGGGCTCGTCGGGCCCCACGATCGCATCGACGTTCTGGAAGAAGACGATCCACGGCGCGATCTCGTGCGACCAGCCGACCGTCTTCGACTCCTCCTCGTGCTCGCGGAAGTTGCCGGCGGTATGGAAGAACTTCTTCGGGACGATCGGAGCACGCAGTCGCGCCTCGGCGAGCGGCAGGCGCTCGCCGGTCTCGTCGGCCCCACCGCGTTCGAACCACTCGCGCATCGACGGAACCTCGAGGACGGCGATCTCGTCGCCGTCAATGCACCCGACGCGGCCGCTGTCGAAGGAGACAAGCCTCATCCGCAGACCCGCTGAGCTGCGCGGGCGTAAACCTCCGCCGTCTTCACGAGTCCCTCGATTTCGAGATTCTCGCCCAACTCGGCGTCCGGCAGCCCGCTCGACGTCCCGTAGTTGACGGTCGCGATCCCGTAGCGGGTCAGCACCGAGGCATCCGAGAACCAACGAGTCACGTCGCGCTCCGGCGGAGCGCCGAACACCTCCGCGTGCGCCGCCTCGACGGCTCCCACCAGTGGATGCGACTCGTCGATCTCGGCTCCGGGAGCTGTCACGTACACCTCCGCCTCCACTCCGTCAAGCCCGCGTGCGAACTCGAGCGCCTTTCGCCGCGCATCGGCCATCTCGACGTCGGGCGGCACGCGCAGGTCGAGGAACAGATCGGTGCGGTGCGGTGTCCGCGAGACCCGCCAGCCGAAACCGCCGGAGATCGCTCCCACGTTCGCCACGCCGCGCATGTCGCCGTACGACATCTCCTCCTCCCACTGCGGCAGCCACTCGAGTACCCGGTCGAGCACGGCACGCATGCGCACGATCGAGTTCTCCTCCAGACGGCCCATCGAGAAGGCCGTGTGGACGAACGGCCCAGTGGTCGAGAGCCGCAACCAGAGCGCCCCGAAGTGTGCCAGCACGAGCTTCGATTCCGTCGGCTCGCCGAGGATGCACATATCCGCCGCGCCGCCGTGGCCGACGAGGTAGCGCGAACCGGCCGCGTAGCCGCGATATTCGGCCCCCTGTGCATCGCCGTGCTGCGTCTTCTCGATCTCGCCGGCGACCGCGGCGAGCATCACGTCGCCTTTCAGCCGCTCTCCCTGGAGCGCGCGCAGCGCCGCCAGGTACGCAACCAGCGCTCCTTTCATGTTCGAGATCCCGAGCCCGTAGATCCGCCCCTCCCGCTCGAACCCCTGCGGCTGGAAGCCGGGGATTCTTTCGAGCCACGGCTCGCGGCCCGAGTACGAGGTGTCCAGGTGCCCGTTGAACATCAGCGTCGGTCCGCCGCCCTCGCCCGCGCGCGTCGCCAGGACGTTCGCACGCCCGTCCTCGACCTGCTGCCATTGGATAACCAGGCCGAGCTCCTGGCACTGCGTCGCCATCCACTCCGCCATCGCCTGCTCCGACCCTGTGAAGCTCGGGATCGAGACGGCCTCGAGTGCGTCGGCGACGAGCCGCCCCCGGTCGATCATGATCGGAAGTGCGGGAGCACCTTCTCCCCGAACAGGCGGATCTGGCCGTGCCGGTCCTCGCCCCAGAGCTCGAGCATGACGTGCGTGCAGCCCGCCTCGCGATACTCCTCGATCGCCTCGATGCAGTCGGAGGGCGTGCCGGCGATCGGCTTGCACTTGTCGAGGATCGCATCCGTCACCTGTGCCTTCGCCGCGAGCCGTCCGCCTGCTTCCATCGCCTCGGCGACCGGCCCGATCTCCTCCTGCGAGAGCCCGGCGAGGTCGAGCAGCGTGTCGGCCACGCCCTGGATGTTCTGCACCTTGTTCGCGAGGTACATGCCGGCGATCTCGCGCGCACCGTCACGCCCGCGCTCGCGCTCCTCGTCGATCGACGCGACAACGGTGCAGCCGATGTCGATCTCGGCGCGGACGTTCTCCCGCGTGTAGCGGACGAAGGCGGGTGTCGTGATCGAGGGCGTCAGGCAGCCGTCGGCGATCTCCCCCGCGAGCGCCTGCATCTTCGGTGCGGTCGCGGCGACGTACACCGGCGGCACCTCGCGCGGCGTCTGCGCCTCGTCCTGGAGCGCCGGAACCTCCGCCGACCAGGTGTCGCCCTCATGGGTGAACGCCTCCCCACCGAGCACGCCGCGGACGATCGCAACCGCGTCTCGCATCGGCCCCAGCGTCTTCTTGGTCTGCGAGCGGATGTTGTTCAGAAAGATCTTCGACGTTCCGAACCCGAGCAGGAACCGGCCAGGACCAGCCGCTTCCTGCACGACGCGCGCGTCCATCGCCACCTGCACGGGATGGCGCGTGAAGGGCGAGATGATCCCCCAGCCGATCGTCAAGCGCTCCGTCTCGCGTGCCATCAGCGCCGAGACGACCGTCGACGACCGCGCCTCCATCCCGTGCTTGCGCCACCACGGGTAGGCCTCGGCAAGCCAGATCGCGTCCATGCCGGCCTCGTCCATCACGCGCGCCGAGGCGAGCATCTCCTCGAGTGGCTCCATCGTCAGCTGCATGACGCCGATCCGAAACGGAACCGGCACTAGTCTTCGGTCGACGTCGTCGGCCCTTCCGGGTCGGTGTCGTACGCCTCGGGCGCCCACGGGCTGATGCCCTCGTCCGCCCCGCTCGTGCCCTCGTCGGGCTCAGGATCCTCGTTGCTTTCCGCCGGCTTCCCGTAGTCCTTCACGTCGGGCTCCGTCTCCGGGTCCGGCGGCGGCTTCGGCGTGCCCGCATCGCCCATCTCGCTCATGGCGACGCGCCTTTCGCCGCCTGCACCTGGGCCTCGAGCGACGTCAACACCTGCGAGACCTGTTGCTTGACGATCGGCTGCAGGACGCGCTGGCCCATCGAGCCGACCGGCCCGGCGATCTTCACGTCCGCCACCCACTTCATCGTCGTCGTCCCCTGGTCGGCCTCGGACAGTTCGAACGACGTAACCATGTTCATGATCGCCCCGACGCCGTCGCCCTTGGCCGAGAGCTCCGCGTGCTCCGGCTCGCGTTCTGCCAGCTTCTCGAAGTTGATCTTCATCCGCAGACCGCCGAGCCCGAGCGGGATCTTGACGTTCGCGGTCCAGTGCTTCTCGTCGTGGACGTCGAAGCGCTCGACGCCCGGCATTGTCTTGGCCATCGACTCCGGGCTGTTGAGGACGCGCCAAACGGTCTCGCGCGGGGCATCGAATGTCCGCTCGCCTTCCACTCTCATCGTGCCACTCTCATCGTGCGACGACCTCCACGCGCGCACGCGACGCTTCGGGATTTTGGAGCAGCTCCCAGACGCGGTGATAGGGGTTGAAGCTGTCGTAGACGATCGGCCTGCCGCGGCCCTTGAGCGCGTCCTGCAGCGCGGCGCAGACCGCATGGATACCCGCTCCGCCTCCTTCGCCCATCCCCTTCGTGCCGAGTGGCGTGAACGGCGACGGCGACTCGATGTAGCCCGTCTTCAGGGGCGGCATGTCCATCGCGTGCGGCACGTGGTAGTCGTAGAAGTTCGGCGTCAAGAGGTTCCCATCTTCGTCGTAGGCGAACGTCTCGTGTGTCGCCGCCCCGAGCGCATGCGCGGTTGCGCCCATCACCTGCCCCTCCACGATCTGCGGGTGGATCCGCGTGCCGCAGTCGTCGACTGCGGCGTACTCGACGACCTCGTACACACCGGTCTCGGGGTCGACCTCCACGAGCGCGACGTGGATCTGCGCGGCGTACGTGAGCGTGAGGTTGCCGTACTTGCGCTCGACGTCGGGAACCTCGAACTGCGGCCGGAAGACGTAGCGCGCGTTCAGCGTCACGTCGAGATCCTCGGGGAGCCCGGCGTTGTTCGCGTTGATGATGGCGCCGCACGCCATCAGCGGCAGCGCGGCCTCCGCGTTCCCCTTCATGCGCACATGCCCCTCGGCGAGCTCCAGGTCCTCCACCCCGCAGCCGAGCACGACCGAGCCGAGCTTCTTGATCTCGCCGGCCAGCTTCTCGGCTGCCCCCTTTACGGCGCCGAGGCCGGTGACCGCGAACTGGCTCGCGTAGGTGCCCGAGAAACCGGCATGCGAGTTCCAGTAGCTGTCGTGCCCGGCGCGGACGTTCACATCGTCGGGCGAGACACCAATGATGTCGGCGACCACGATCGCCGCGGTCGTCTCGTGCCCCTGCCCCTGCGGCGTCGTCCCCAGCGTGACGACGATCTCGCCGAAGATGTCGAGCTTCACCGTCGCGACCTCGTTGTTGCCCGAGAACTGGAGCTCCGGGTTGATCAGCCGTGACTGACCGAAGTTGTTCGTGCCGGAGTCGAGCGTCGAGCCGATTCCGAAGCCGAGCAGCATGCCGCGCGACTCGACATCGCGGCGTCGCTCCTCGAGACGCTCGTGACCGATCAGGTCGAGCGCGACGTCGAGCATCCGCGCGTAGTCACCGGAGTCGTAGATGCAGCCGTTCGGCGTCGTGTAGGGCATCTCGTCCGCTCGCACGTAGTTCCGCTTGCGCACCTCGACGGGATCGAGCTCGAGCTCGTGGGCGACGATGTCGATCACGCGCTCGGTGAACCAGAGATGCTGCATCCGTGAGTAGCCGCGATTCGGCGAGCACGGGGCCTTGTTCGTGACCACCTGCGTGAAGTCGAGGCTGACGTGCTTCCAGCGGTAGCAGCCGGGCGTCACCTGCGCCCAGATCACCCCGCCGAGCGGCTCGTAGCGTAGGTACGCGCCGGCGTCGTCGAGCGCCTTCGTGCGGAAGCCGAGCAGCGTGCCGTCGTTCTTGACCGCGACCTCGGTGTCCTGGAACCAGCGCTCGTTGCCGTGCGACATCGAGAGGTGGAAGTCCGTGCGCCACTCCGTCCACTGGACCGGCCGGTTCAGCTTGCGTGCGAGCAAGGCGATGGCGACGAGCTGCGGATGAGAAGTGATCTTGTTGCCGAAGCCGCCGCCGATGTCCTGAGTGACGAAGCGGAGCTTGTCCAGCCCGCTCCGCATCGCAGGCCCCATCATGATCGCCGCGAAGCCGGGGAACTGGTTGTTCGTGTAGATCGTCCACTGGCCGGTGCCGCGGTTGAACTCGACGAGCGCGGCGTCGCACTCGAGGGGCGTCGAGTTGAATCGGTTGAAGTGGAGCTCGCTGATCTTCACGATCCGATCCGCCTCGGCGAAGGCGGAGTCGACGTCGCCCCACTCGTAGAGCCCGCTCCAGGCGAGGTTCGACCCGGCGTCATCGTGCAGAAGCGGCGCGTCCGTCGCGAGCGCCCGGCGCGCGTCGACGAGCGCGGGCAGCGGCTCGTACTCGACCTCGACGAGGTCTGCCGCATCGCGCGCGAGCTCGCGCGTCTCGGCCACCACGATCGCGACGGGCTCGCCGACGTGCCTCACCTTCCCGACCGCAAGCGCGTAGTCCTTGATGTGCGCTCCCGGCGGCGTCGCCAGCTGGAAGAATGGTTCGGTCAGCACCGCGACCTCTTCGCCGATCAACGTCCCATAGACACCGCGGAGCGCTTCCGCCTTCGAGACGTCGATCGAGACGATGTTCGCGTGCGCGTAGGGCGAGCGGACGTAGTGCGCGTAGCCCATGCCGTGGCGCTTCAGGTCGTCGACGAAGAGGCCTTCGCCCTGGACGAGGCGCTTGTCCTCCTTGCGCGGGATGTTCTGTCCGGCCCAACCGCGCTGCGGCGCGCCCGTCTCCTCGACGACGATCGCCTGCTCGGGCGCAGGAGCAAGCGTCTCACTCATCGATCGCAACCTCCTGCCCCGATGCTGCCTTGACAGCCTCGATGATGTTCCAGTACCCGGTGCAGCGGCAGATGTTCCCTTGGAGACCCTTGCGGATCTCCTCCTCGCTCGGGCGCGGCGTCGTGCGGAGGAGCGCGGTGGCGCTCATCAGCATCCCGGGTGTGCAGTAACCGCACTGGAGCGCATGGTGATCGCTGAACGCCTGCTGGAGCGGGACGAGCTCCCCGCCGGCAGCAAGACCCTCGACCGTCTCCAACTTCGAGCCGTCGGCCTGGACGGCGAGGAGCATGCAGCTCTTCACGAGCGTCCCGTCGAGGAGCAGCGAGCAGGCACCGCAGTTGCCGGTATCGCAGCCGATGTGGCTTCCGGTGAGGTCGAGGTCGTCGCGGAGGAAGTGGATGAGGAGGCGGCGTGCGTCGACCTCGCGCTCGTAGCTCTCGCCGTTCACCTCGACGACGATCGTTCGGCTCGACATTGCTTCCTGAGCGCTCATCGTCCCCGCTCCTCCGCCTGTCGGACCGCGCGCACCGCGCAGACGGCTGCGAGATGTCGGCGGTACTCGGCGGAAGCGTGCACGTCCGACGGCGGCTCGAGTTCCGCCTCCTGCACTGCCCGACGGACGCTCTCCTCGTCCGCCCCGGTCGGCCGCACGAGCACCGGCACCGCGTCGACGCAGCCGATCGCCACGCGCGGGGATCCGCTCTCGAGGCTCGCCGCGGCGTTTGCGATGCAGGTGCCGTCGCGGCCGAGCGTGATCGAAGCGAAGCCATCGGCCGGGTTGCCGGCGGCCGGCACGGAGATCGACGTCAACAGCTCACCTTCCCCGACGGCGGTCAGGTAGACACCGAGGAAGAATTCTTCGACGGGCACGGTCCGCTCGCCGCCGGAACCCAGGATCGTGAATGCTGCATCGAGCGCCACGAGCAGCGGCGGCAGGTGGTTCGTCGGATCGTTCGAACAGACGTTGCCGCCGATGGTGCCGCGGTTCCGGACCTGGACATCCGCGATCTGCGCCGAGACCTCACCGAGGATCGGCCGCGAGACCTCCACCTCCGAGGCACCCATGATCTGCGTGTAGGTCGCCATCGCGCCGATCTGCAGCGTGTCGCCGGAGACGGAGATCCGACGCAGGTCGTCGATCCGGTTCAGGTCGACGAGGACGTCCGGCGAGGCAGCGCGGGCCTTCATCACGTTCACGAGCGTCTGGCCGCCCGCAAGCGCCCTGGCGCCAGCGTGGGAATCGAGCAGCCGCACCGCGTCTGCGACGGAGGACGGCCGCGTGTACTCGACCTCACGCAGGAGCATTCGGTGAATCTAACGCAGATCCGGTTCCCCACGTGGTCTCCGGCCGGAAGCTTCCGGCTGCGTGGAGCTGCTCGATACGATCCGCCCTGGCATGCGCCGGGGTCACCTCCTGATCGCCGTGGGATTGGCCGCCGCCGCGGCGGTGACCGTCGGATTCCTGGTCGTGGGTGGCCTGGGGAGCGATGAGGTCGACTTCCTGCCGGATCTCGATCAGGCCGCACCGGGCGACCTGAGTGGCCGGGACGGTGGCACGCCCACCGCGCGCCGCTTCTACCTCGGCTTCGAGTCAGCGGCGGGCAATGTCGGCGGCGGCTCACTGGCGATCGAAGGCAGCCGGACAGATCAGAACGAGGATGAGATGCGAGTCGTGCAGCAGATCAGCGGGCCCGACGGGGCGACCCGCTCCGTACGAATCGACGCGACACTTCGCTACGTCCGATCTCCGGATCACGCGCACTGGCACCTACCCGGATTCATGCGCTACGAGCTGCGCCGTGCGAACGGCGAGCTCGTCCGGCCGGACCGCAAGACCGGGTTCTGCCTCGGCGATCGCTACCGGGTGGCGCTTCCGCTCGAGCGCACGCCCGAGTCGGCTGGCTTCCCGGACGAGTGCGGCAAGGACGCACCCGAGCTGCTCCGGGTGCGACAGGGCATCTCCGTCGGCTACGGCGACGACTATGACGCGCACGTGGAGGGTCAGGAGTTCGACGTGACCGACCTCCCGGCCGGGCGGTATCTCCTGGTGCACCGGGTCAACAGCGACCGGATGCTCGAGGAGAGCGACTACCGAAACAACAACGCCTCGATGTCGCTCCGGCTCGGCTGGCCGCAGGGACGCAGTAAGGCACCGCGCGTCACCGTTCTCGCGCGCTGCCCCGATACCCCCACCTGCCCGTAAGAGGACAGCGCTCACCATCTCTGGCGTTTCTGGCGCGTGGCTGAGCGTGCGCGGCCGGAGGGGATAGTGCGTGAGCACAGACCCGGAAAGCCGCGTGCGCTCAGGCGCGCGAGGTGGCGCCGGAGCGCCGGCTCCACCGGCCGGGAGGCACCGCCGGCCAGGGACGCCAGAGAGCTCCCCGGGTTGGACTCGAACCAACAACCCTTCGGTTAACAGCCGAATGCTCTGCCAATTGAGCTACCGGGGAACGGCGGAGGATTCTAGCGGCCCGGGCTGTCCGGGCCGCTCGGATCACTGATCGACGGCGACTCGGGGTTGGGGCTTCTTCGCGGCCCGGATGAGGATGTAGCCCGGAACGAAGCGGTAGGTCTTGCCCCCCGCCTTGATGAAGACGACGGCGCGTGCCCGCAGCGACCCACGCTTCTGAACGAGCGCGAAACCGCGGTCGTTGAGCGTGACCGGAATGTATGCCTGCTTTCCCCTCTTCACCGAGAAGGTCCTCTTCCCGAGCACGAAGGCCGGCTTCGACGGATTCTGGAGCAACACGCTGCCCGAGCAAGTGACACGGGACTTCTTCGTGCAGGTCACCTGCATGCGCGCCCGGCCGACCGAGGTCAGAGTGAGCGAGCGCGGCCCCAAGACCATCTGTGGGAAAACGACCTTCCGGTTCGTGGACTTCGGCGCGAGCGGCAGGCCCCGGGGAACCGGCAAATCGCGCGCCGGCGGCGGGCGGAAGCTGCCGGAAAGCGACTCCAGGTCGCTGGCCTCGATCGTCGCGAAGCCGCTGGCCTTGGTGATGACGGCATTGACCGGATCGCCGAGGTTGAGCGAGAACGTCTCCGGACCCTCGCCGAGGGTATCGTCGATCACCGTCACGGACACCGTCTTCGTTTTCTCGCCGGGGGCGAAGGTGAGGGTGCCGCGTCGCGGGGCGAAGTCGGAACCTGCCTGCGCTGTGCCCTCCTCGGTGGAGAACGTAACGGTCACCGTGCGCAGCGTCGTGCCCGCGAGCGTCACGGTGAAGGTCGCGCCTTCGCTCTCACGAGCGAATGGATCGTCGATCGAGAGCGACGGTGGTGCGTTCTTGTCGACGATCGTGCCAAGGCCGTCGGCATCGGCGATGCCCGCGCCGGACGCACCCGACAGCTTGACCAGCACGGTCTCGTTCTCCTCGTTGATGTCGTCGCCGAGCACCGACACAGCGATTGACTTCTCCGTCTCGCCGGGTGCAAAGGTAAGCGTGCCGCTGGCGGCCGTGTAGTCGCTGCCTGCCGTCGCCGTCCCGTCGGCCGTTGCCCAGGCGACGTTCACGGGGCGGGCGCTGGCGGGTGCAAGCGTGACCTTGAAGGTCATGGTGCTGTTGACCCCCGCGGCACCCTCGTTCGCCTCGGCATTGCTGATCGCGAGCCTCGAGTTGTTGTCGTTGTCGATGATCGTGCCGGCCGCGGACCCGCCGGCGATCGTGGCGCCGGACGGACTCGTGAGCTGCACGTATAGGGTCTCGTCGATCTCGTCGAGCGTGTCGCCGTTTACAAGGACGGTGAAGGTCCTGTCCAGCTCGGCCGTGTTGGGCGCCCACACGAGCACCTGGGTTCTCGACTGGTAATCACTCGGAGCGACAGCTGTCCCATCCTGGGTGGTCGCGGTGACCTGGACTTGCTGCGCGGTGCGGGTGCTCAGTCTCACTGTGAAGCTCAGGCTGACGGTACCTCCGTCACCCTCGGTGACCGACGCGGACTGGATGGAGAGGCTCGGAGCCGCGTCGTCGTTCACGATCGTGGCCTTGCCCTCGTTGTCGGAACCCATGGTCGCGTTCGTCACGCTCAAGATCGTGAGGAAGAAGTCCTCGTTCGGCTCCGGGAGCGTGTCGCCCTTCACCTGCACCGGGATGACGACACGATCGCTTCCCGCCGGGATCGTCACCGTCTGGTTCGTCACCGCGGTGTAGTCGTCGGGAGCAACTGCCGACCCGTCCCTCGTGGAGTACCGGATCGTCACCGGACTCGGCGCGTTCCCCGAGAGCCGCACCTCGAAGTTCGCAGCCACAGTGCCGCTGTTCCCCTCGTTCACGGTGGGATCGCTGATCGACGCGATCGAGGGTGGCGTGTCGTCGTTCGTAATCGTCGCCTTGCCCTGCGCATCGACGATGGACGCCGCGTTGACGGCATTGAACAAGTTGACGAAGAAGTACTCGTCCGGCTCCGGAAGCGTGTCGCCCTTCACCTGGACGTTGATAGTCCCGGTCGTGGCGCCGGCAGCGATCGTCAGGGTGCCGCTGGCCGGGACGAAGTCCTCATTGGCGGTGGCGGTGCCCTCGGCCGTCGCGTATTGGACTGTGATGTCCCTCCCGCTAGGAGC
>Ga0136621_1000834_pt1 | contig 12242 bp, 10 predicted proteins | sample AntDryUQ445A2306_FD_104673 | JGI IMG/M metagenome (GOLD analysis project Ga0136621, IMG submission 104673) | Polar desert sand microbial communities from Dry Valleys, Antarctica - metaG UQ445A (23.06) | ecosystem: Environmental > Terrestrial > Soil > Desert | place: Antarctica: Dry Valley...
CACTGAAGCGTGTCGCGGATATTCAGGAAGCCGCGAGTCTGCCCACCCTCGCCGTAGACGGTCAGGGGGTGACCGATTACGGCCTGCACGCAGAACCTGTTGAGCACCGTGCCGAAGTATTGGTCGTAGTCGAAGCGGGTCACCAGGCGCTCGTCGGCGACGGACTCCTCCGTCTCGACCCCATAAACCACCCCCTGGTTCAGATCGGTGGCGCGCAGGCCCCAGATCCGGCAGGCGAAGTGGATGTTGTGCGAGTCGTGGACCTTCGAGAGGTGGTAGAGCGACCCGGGCAGCTTCGGGAACGGGAGCGTGTCCTTGCGACCCTTGTGCTCGATTTCGATGAAGCCCTCTTCGATGTCGATGTTGGGCGTGCCGTATTCCCCCATCGTGCCGAGCTTCACCAGGTGGGCGTCCGGAACCTGATCGCGAATCGCGAACAGCAGGTTGAGGGTCCCGATCACGTTCGCGTACTGGGTCTCGACGGCCGCCTCGCGCGACTTCATCGAGTAGGGCGCGGAGGGCTGTTCCGCGTAATGGACGATCGCCTGGGGCTTGGTGTCGGCGATCACTCGGTCAACGAACGCGGCGTCCTCCATCGCCCCGACGAAGGCGCGAATCTGCTTGCCGGAAACCTCCCGCCAAGCTGCCAGGCGCGTCTCGAGATCGCTGATCGGGGTCAGCGAGTCGGTCGAGTTCTCTTGGAGCCAGCGGCGACGGGCGAAGTTGTCGACGATCGAGACTTCGTGTCCCCGCGCGGAAAAGCGCATCGCGGTGGGCCAACCCAGATACCCATCGCCACCCAGGATCAGGATCCTCATAGCCGCGAGAGGGTAGACGACCGGGGTGCGGAGGCACGACTATCCTGCCCCGGCGCGTGGAAATCTCAGCCAGCCTATTCCCATCTGAGCTCTCCGCCCTGCGGGCCGGCGGCCTGATTCTGGCCGCTTTGCTGGCAGGCTTCGCGATCTGGCGCCGGTCGTCCCTGCGAAACGGCGACATCCTGATCCTGTTCGGGCTGGCCCTGGGCCTCCTGATGGTGGCCGGCACCGAGTTGCTGGACTCACTGCTGGAGACCTTCTCGTTCGAGCGCGAGAATGGCACGCGAATCGTCGGCGTGGCGATCATCGCCATCGGGGTCTTGTTCCTGCTTACGCTGCGGGCGCTGGCCCAGGGCTCGCGGGTGACACGCGAGTTGCAGGCGGTGCTCGAGGGCCTTGCCTGGGAGCGCTTTCGTCGTGACGGGCACCCAGCCGAATTCGCCGGCAAGGTCGCGATCCTGGTCCCGGCCTACAACGAAGCCGACAACCTGCCCCACGTCCTGGCCAAGCTGCCCAGCGAGGTCTGCGGCAAGCCGACCGCGATCCTGGTCGTCGACGACGGCTCTCGCGACGGCTCCGGCGATGTCGCGGAGGCGGGCGGAGCGATCGTCGCCAGGCACGTGATCAACCGCGGGGGTGGGGCCGCTCTGCGCACCGGGTACCGGCTCTTGTCGGAATCGAAGGCGGAGATCGTGGTTACGATCGACGCCGACGGCCAGCACCTGCCGGAGGAAATGCCGCGCCTGGTCGAGCCCCTGATCACCGGCGAGGTCGACATGGCCCACGGCTCGCGGGTGCTGGGCGCGGTCGAGCCCAACACCCGTGCTCGGGAGCTTGGGATCGTGTTCTTCAACCGGGTGGTCTCGTTCATCACCCGCACCAGGGTCAGCGACTGCTCGAACGGCTACCGGGCGGTGCGCGCATCCGTCTTGCCCCAGCTGGTGCTCCGCCAGGAGCAGTTCCACACGTCGGAGCTCATGATCGAGGCGATCAAGCGCGGGATTCCTGCGAAAGAGGTGCCCGTCACGGTCGTCGCGCGCCTGCATGGCCACTCGAAAAAGCCCGCGGTGATCCGCTACGGCGCCGGCTTCGCGAACGCGATCATCCGGACGTGGTTGCGCTAACTCAATAATCGCGGATGAGCCTCGGCGTGGCCGCAGGGCCGCGGCCTCGGCTGGGCGCTATGTAACCCGCTGGCGGCCTTCGCGCACGGCTACCGGGTGCCTGACCTCTTTCGGGTCCGGCAGGTAGAGGTCCTCGCCGCAGGCGCGGCAGACCTGGACGTAGATCTTCTGGACACGGCCGCACTTGGGGCATTTGCGCTCCGGCTCGTCCTTCTCGACGCGGTAGAGGATCACGGCCGCCAGCCCGGCCAGCGGCAGGACGAGGCCGACGAAAAACCAGATGAAGAACGAGCTGCCCTTGGCGCGGCCGATGATCGCTGTCGCCAGGGCGAACGATCCGAAGATCACGACGGCGGTCATGCCGTCAAGTATGGCTGGGCCTCGCCAAGCGGTTGCCGAAAACCGCGGATATCGCGGCTTACCGCAACCGCTGCTGCGCTCAAGCCTCCAGCGGACACGCTTGTTTCGCGGCTTGGGCCGCTCATCCCCTACACGGGGCGGTGGGTGCCGCCGCGCTCGTACACATCGTCGGTGAGCGGGCGCGGGTGGCCGATCGATCCGACCTCCGCGACGTCGCGGCCGAACGGCAGCCCGATGGTCCAGTCCGCCACCGCGCGGATCTTCCGCGTCAGCCCGGGCACCTGGGACATGTGGTAGCTGCGCGCCATCCACCACGCCGGAAAGCCGCTGAAGCGCCGCCGTCCGAGTTGGCCGACAGCCTTGTAGCGGCCGAGGTTGACGAAAGCTGCCTTGGCGACGTAGTCGAAGCGGCGCGCATTGGTCGCCAAGCCAAGCTCGCACGCGATGTTGTGCGCCGCCACGGGGCCTTGGCGGACCGCGTGCTGTGCGGTCGGCGGGCATGGCTGGGTGCCATTCTTGGCCGGGTCCGGCACCGCCGCACAGTCGCCGATCGCCCAGACGCCGTCCATGCCACGAACCGACAGGTACTCGTCGACCTCGACCTTGCCACGGTCGTCCAGCGGCAGGGCCAGCGCCTTCAGGCTGGGATGTGGAGCCACGCCGGCCGTCCAAACGATCGTCTGGGTCGGGATCTCCTCGCCCGTTGAAAGCCGGGCACCGTCCGCGCGGGCCTCGTCGAGGCGGGTTCCCAGGCGGATGTCGATGCCACGCCCGCGCAGCTCACGGACCGCGTAGTCGGCCAGACCCTGGTCCACCTCCGGCAGCACGCGGCCGGCGGCCTCGACGAGGATCCAGCGCATGCCGTGGAGGCGTGCCTTCGGGTAGCGCTCGATCGCGTCAGCCGCAAAGTCCTGAAGCTCGGCCAGGGCCTCCAATCCCGAGTAGCCGCCGCCGACGAAGATGTAGGTGAGCAGCTCGTCGCGGCGGGCCGGGTCGTCGCTGGCGTTGGCTCGCTCCAGGGTCTCGATCACGTGGTTACGAAGCCAGATCGCGTCGGCCAGGCTCTTGAATCCGATCGCGTGCTTGTCGAGGCCTGGAACCGGCAGCGAACGCGACACCGAGCCGACGGCGACGACGAATTGGTCGTAGCGGATCGTCTCGTCCTCGCCCTCGTGGGTCGCGAGCTCGATCGTGCGCGCCTCGGGATCGTGGCCGGAGACCGCTCCCAGCCGCAGGTACGTGCGCCGCAGGATGTCGCGCAGCGGGGTCACGACGTGGCGCGGCTCCAGGGTTCCAGCCGCCGCCTCCGGCAAAAACGGTGTGTAGAGCATGAAGTTGACGTCGTTGACGAGGATCAGGCGCGCTGACTGCTTCGGTAGCAGCCGCTCCAGCTCGCGCGCGGTAGCGGCACCCGCGAATCCACCACCGGCGATGACGACGTTCCAGGCCACGCCGCCAGTATTGCACAGTTTGTAACAGTTTGTTACAAAGCCCCCTTCTACTGCCCGAGCTTCGCCCGGATCAGCCGCGTGACCTCGCCGCCGTCGGCGCGCCCCTTCATCTCCCGCATCACGAAGCCGACGATCGGGCCGATCGCCTGGCCGACGCCCTCGGAGACCTTCTGGGCTTCGTCGGGGAGCGCGGCCAGGGCGCGGTCGACCGCCTCCTCGAGCTCCCCCGAGTCCTCCACCAGGCCCAGGCCCTCGCGCTCGACAATCGCCGCCGGGTCGCCGCCCTCGGCCGCGAGCAGCGCGAGGACCTGCTTGCCCGCCTCGTTCGTGATCTCGCGCGCCTCGACCATCGCGACCAGCGCGGTCAGCGACCCGACGTCGACCTCGCGCGCCGTCCTTAAGCCCGTGATCCAGTTCGCCAGCACGGCGGGGCTCGGGCCGCCGACGGCCACCGCCGCTTCGAAGTAGCTCCCCAGCTCGTCGTCGCGGGAGAGCTGGCGGGCCTGCGCATCCTGGAGCCCGAGTTCGTCGCGGTAGCGAGCCTCGCGGGCCGCGGGCAGCTCGGGCAACGCCGCCCGGGCCTCGGCCAGCATCTGCTCGGTCGGCGCCAGCGGCACCAGATCAGGCTCGGGGAAGTAGCGGTAGTCGTGGGCCTCTTCCTTCGAGCGCAACGATGTGAGTGATCCCGACCGCGGGTCGAAGTGCAACGTCTCCTGGGTTACCCCCTCCCCACTCCCGATCAGGTGGAGCTGGCGCTCGAGCTCCGCGTCGATGCCGCGCTCGATGAAGCGGAAGCTGTTCATGTTCTTGAGCTCCGTCTTGACGCCTAGCTCCTCTTGGCCGCGCGGGCGGATCGAGACGTTGGCGTCGCAGCGCAGGCTGCCCTCCTCCATGTTCACGTCCGATGCCCCGGTGGCCTTGATCGTCGAGCGCAGGAGTTGGAGCCACTCGCGCACCATTCCCGGATCGCGCAGGTCGGGCTCGGTGACGATCTCCAGGAGTGGCGTGCCTCCCCGGTTGAAGTCCACCAGGGAGGCGCCGGAGCCGTGGATCCGGCCCGACTCGCCGACGTGGATGAGCTTGGCCGCGTCCTCCTCCAGATGAACCCGGTGGATGCGGACGTCGCCCAGCCTGCCGTTGGTGCCAAGCGGAATGTCGTACTGGCTGATCTGGTACGCCTTCGGGTTGTCGGGATAGAAGTAGTTCTTGCGGTGAAAGACCGACCGCGGCGCGATCTCGCACTCCAGTGCCAAGCCGATCTGGATCCCGTAGCGGACCGCCTGTTCGTTGATCACGGGCAGGCTGCCCGGGTGGGCCAGGCAAACAGGACAGGTATGGACGTTGGGCTCGTCGCCGAACGACAGCTCGCAGCCGCAGAACATCTTCGTCCGCGTTCGCAGCTGGACGTGGATCTCGAGCCCGATCACGGCCTCGTAGCTCTCAGGCAGAACGCTCATCCAAACCCCAGCGAGTCGATCTGTTGCTCGTTCATGCCGAAGTGATGCCCGATTTCGTGCAAGACGGTGCGCTTGACCTCAGCGGCGCTGGGGTTTGCGTCGCGAAAGATGACGACGCGCTTGAGGCCGCCCACCGGGTCGTAGATCCCCATCAGGCCGTCGGGATGGGAGTCCTCGACGATCACAGCGACCTCGCCGATCTCATCCACGACCCAATCCGGCAGCGAGTCGAGGGCTTCGCGCACGGCGGCTTCGGTTTCCTCGCTCGTCAGCATCACGATGCCGGCCGCCCGAACCCGATCGCCTGCTCGAGGGCATAGGCGGCGTCGAGCAAGCGGGTCTCTGCGAAGGCCGGGGCAGCGATCTGAAAGCCGACGGGGAGCTCGGGACCGCCGCCGGCCGGGGAGCCCAGCCCGCAAGGAACCGAGATCGCGGGAATGCCCGCAAGGGACATCGGCACGGTGAAATAGTCGGAGAGGTACATCGCCAGCGGGTCTTGGGTGCGGGCACCACGCTCGAATGCGACCGTGGGCGACGTCGGCGTAACCAGGAAGTCGCAGGCCTCGAAAGCGGCCGCGAAGTCTTGGGCGATCTTGGTCCTGACCTTCTGGGCCTGGCCGTAATAGGCGTCGTAGTAGCCGGACGAGAGCGCGTACGTACCGAGCATGATCCGGCGCTTGACCTCCGCGCCGAAGCCCGCCGCGCGGGTGCGCTCGTACATCTGGCCTAGATCGGCATCACCTGCGACCCGCAGCCCGTAGCGAACCCCGTCGAATCGTGCCAAGTTGGCCGATGCCTCGGCCGGCGCGATCACGTAGTAAGCGGACAGGCCGTGGTGGGCGTTCGGCAAATCGACCTCGGCCAATTTCCCCCCGAGCCGCTCGACCGTCGCCAAGGTCGCCTCGAAAGCCCGGGCGACACCCTCCTCCACCCCCTCGGCGTGGTGCGAGAAGTCCCGGGCCACCCCGAATCGAAGACCACTCAGATCCTTCCGCGACGGCAGCTCCACCCCTCCGTCGATCCCCACTGAGGTCGAATCGCGGCTGTCGCGGCCCTCCAGCGCACGGATCAGCACCGCCGCGTCGGTGACATCCCTTGTGAGCGGCCCGCACTGGTCCAGGGACGACGCGAAGGCGATCATGCCGTAGCGCGAAACGGCCCCGTAGGTGGGCTTCAGGCCAACGATCCCGCATAGCGCCGCGGGCTGGCGGATCGAGCCGCCCGTGTCAGTTCCCAGCGCCCATGGCGCCAAGCCGCCTGCAACCGCCGCCGCCGAGCCGCCGGAGGACCCACCCGGCACCCGCGAGTGATCCAACGGGTTGAGAACGTCGCCGTACGCCGAGTTCTCGTTCGACGAGCCCATCGCGAACTCATCCATGTTGGTCTTGCCGAGGAGCCGCGCCCCGGCGGCTTCCAGCTTGGCGACGGCCGTGGCGGTGTACGGGGGCTCGTAGCCCTCAAGGATCTTCGACCCGGCCGTGGTCACCGTGCCCTTTGTGCAAAAGATGTCCTTGACCGCGATCGGCAGGCCCGCCAGCGGGCCGTCGGGGCCCGCGGCGCGGCTCCCGTCCCCGGGCTCAGCCGTCCACAGGTAGGCGTTCAGAGTGTCGTCGGCGGCCGCTTGAGCGTATGCGCCGAAACACTCGTCCGCGGAAAGCTCGCCGGCTTCAATGCGACCGAGCGCCTGGGCCGCGGTGAGGTCAACTACTTCGCTCACGCGCGGGGGGACGGGACGCGAAAGGCGCCATCGGAGGGGTCCGGTGCGGTGGCCAGCGCGTCGCTCCTTGCCAAGCTCGGCTCGGGCTCGTCGGCGCGCAAGACGTTCTCCAACGCGACGACGTGGGCGGTCGGCTGCACGCCCTCGAGGTCGAGATCGGCGATCAGGTCCACGTGCTCGAGGATGCCCGAGAGCTCGCCCGCCATCCGCTCCACCTCATCGTCCGTCAACTCCAGCCGGGCGAGCCGGGCAACATGGAGGACTTGTTCGCGATCGATCACGGGCGCCCATCCTAGAAGCAGCAATCGCGCCGGCCGCGGGACTCCGCGTTAGGATGCCGCCCACGTGAAGTGGTACAGGCGTACAGGTTGGCCCCTTAGGCCGGCACACGAACGCATCTTGCGCGCGTTCGCCGAGGCGATGGCGCCGGCAACGTCGGGAATGCCGGGCGCCGCCGGGCCAAGCGGGTCGAGGTCGAAGGCCACGGGGCCGGAACTGGTCGATGTGGTGCCCGCGATCGGCGAATATCTGACGTTCTGGCCGCAGGGCAGGGTCCAATTGCTGCGGCTCGCCCTCACCGCGTTCGATTGGCTGCCCTTCCCGCATCGGTTCAGCCACGCTGATCTGGTCGATCGCCGCGCCTTCCTGACCCGGCTGGATGCCTCACCTCGCCTCATTCACCGGGAGCTCTTGATGCTCCTCAGGGTCTTGAGCGGTAGCGGCTACTGCGACGACAGCCGGGTTCAGATCGCGGTGGGGTCGGAATCAAGGTGCGGGCTCGCCCCCGGGGAGCCTCTCCCCTCGGTCCCCGCCCTGGTGCTGGGGGACTTGACGCCCGAGGAAGAAGGCGAGGACTGCGATGTCGCGATCGTGGGGTCGGGTGCCGGTGGATCCGTAGCCGCGGCGATCCTGGCCGAGGCCGGACTGGACGTCCTCGTCCTTGAGGCGGGGCCGCACCTGGACCGCCATACCTACCCGGACGAGCCACTGGCGGCCCTGGGAGCTCTCTACCGCGATGGCGGCCTGACAATCGCCCAGGGCCTGCCGTCGATCCCCACCCCGGTCGGCCGCGCTGTGGGCGGCACCACGGTGATCAACTCCGGCACGTGCTTTCGCGCCCCCGATGACGTCCTGGAGCACTGGCGAATTGCGCACGGGGTCGCGTGGGCAAGACAACTCGACAACGAGTATTCGGCGGCCGAGGAGATGCTGCACGTGCGAAAAGTCGATCCGGAGCGGATGGGCCGCAACGGCCAGGTCCTGCGCGACGGTGCCGAGGCAAAGGGCGTCTCCCACCATCCCTTGAGCCGGAACGCCGGCGGCTGCATCAGTTGCAGCTCCTGTCCCTACGGGTGCAGGCTCGATCAAAAGCGGGCGATGCATGTCTCCTACCTGCCGCGCGCGGTGGCCGCCGGCGCCCGGGTGCGAGCGGGAGTGGAAGCCCGGCGGGTGACATTCGAGGGCAAGCGCGCCACCGGCGTGGATTGCGTCGCGGGCGTTGCGGATCCAAGGGCCGTTGAGTCAAAGCCCTACCGTGTGCTCGCCAAGCGGGCCGTGATCGTGGCCGGAGGGGCGTTCGGCACGCCGGAACTGCTGTTGCGATCCAAAGTCGGGTCGCCGAGCGGTCAGCTTGGCAGCAATCTGCGCGTGCAACCGGCCTGCTGGGTCGGCGCCCGCTTCGACGAAGAGGTGCGGGGATGGGACGGCGTGATGCAAAGCTACGCGGTGGACGAGTGGCGCGATCTCGGGATCCTGCTGGAGGCTACGTTCACGCCGCTTGCTTTTGGCGGCCATTGGCTTCCCGGGGTCGGCGCCGAACATCAGGAGCGCCTGGCGGCCTACGGCAACATCGCTTCGACCGGCGTGCATATCGCCGATCGCTCAACGGGCCGCGTCCGGCTGGCGCGCTCTGGTTCTTTGCGAATCACCTACCGATTGGAGCGGGCGGACGCGAATCGCCTCACCTTTGGAATCGCGCGCGCGGCGGAGCTCTTCTACGCCGCCGGCGCCCGGGAGGTATATCCGCAGATCGCGGGGCTTCGCACTCTGGAGCGAAGTCGAATCCCCGGCCTCGAGACGAGCCCGCCCCCGTCCAGGCGACTGCGGCTGGAGGCGTTCCACCCCCTAGGCACGGCGCGCATGGATGCCGACGAGTCACGGGGCGTGGTCGCGGCTAACGGCTCCGTCCATGGCTACCGCTCGCTTTACGTTGCCGACGCCAGCATCTTCCCGACGTCGCTCGGCGTCAATCCGATGATGACGGTCGTCGCGATGGCTGCCAGGGTGGCCCGAGGTGTAGCGGAGGCCACGTGAGCCGGGCCCAAAGCGAAACGACCGCCAGATGGCGGCCGTTTCGATCCTGGATCTCTTACCGGGGCCTACGCGGCCGGCGGTCCCGCCGGCGGTGGCGGTGGCGGGGGTGGGTCGCCCCCACCCTGCAGGCGGTCGGCTTGGTCGCTAAACGACGTGCCTTCCTCCTGCATGGCCGTGAAGCCGCCGTAGGCAACCCCCGCGACCGCGATCAGGCCGAGGAACACGCCGATCCCGCGGCCCACGTCGATCAGGTCACCGCCGCCAAGGTCGGGCGGACTGACGAGCCGGAACAGGACGAGGAGCACACCAAGAGCCCCAAGTCCAGCCGTGATGGCGCTCAGCGCCACCGGCATGTTGACGTCCGATTGAGTGGCGCTGACGACCGCCAGGGCAATCCCGGCAAGGGCGGCCAGCAGCAGGATGAAGCGAATCAGCTCCATCGTGTCCCACGCGTTGCCGCCGACGCTGAAGCCACCCGCGTCCACCGTGAACCAGTCAAAGATGAACATGATCAGCAGCAGGGCTACGCCCGATGCACCGGCGATCTTTTCACCCGTTCTAAGGTTTTCCATGTACGAGTCTCCCTCCTGGAGTGATCGATTAGGACGAGCCTATACCCAGAGGGGGCGGAAGATGGCCTCCGGCGGGACACGCTGGGTTCGCGGCTTGCGCCGCTCACTCAGGAAACCGCGCGGCATAAACGAGCTGCAACAACCGTGTTAGCAAGGAGCATGGCGATCGTCATCGGGCCGACGCCACCGGGGACCGGCGTGATCGTCCCCGCGCGCTCGGCGGCAGCCGCGTACTCGACGTCGCCGACCAGCCCGTCGTCGGTCCGGTTGATGCCGACGTCGATCACCGCGGCGCCGTCCTTGACCCATTCCCCTTTGACCATCTGCGGTGAGCCGACTGCCGCGATCAGGATGTCCGCGCGAGCGCAGACGTGCGGTAGGTCGCGAGTTCGCGAGTGGCAAACGGTGACCGTCGCGCTGGCGTTGACGAGCAACGACGCCAATGGCCGTCCGACCAGGATCGAACGGCCGACGATCACGGCTTCGGCCCCGGCGACCTCCACGTCGGCGACACGCAGCAATTCCATCACGCCTTGCGGTGTGCAGGGCACCAAGCCTGGGCGGCCCTGCGCCAGCAGGCCGGCGCTCACCGCGGTCAAGCCGTCGACGTCCTTACGCGGGTCGATCGTGCCCACGACCTCGTCGGTGTCGATCTGGCCGGGGAGCGGCATCTGAACCAGGATCCCGTCCACCGCGGGGTCGCCATTCAGCGATCCGACCAGCTCCAACAACTCGTCCTGGGGGGTTGAATCGCCAAGCGAGTGATGGATCGAGCGGATCCCGGCCTCCTCGCAGGCCCTGATCTTGTTGCCGACGTAGACGTGAGATGCAGGGTCGTCGCCCACGAGCACCGTTGCGAGTCCCGGGCTCTTTCCGTGCTCGGCGACGAACGCCTCGACATCCGCGGCAACCCGGGCGCGGACGGCAGCGGCGACCGTCTTGCCGTCGATAACCGTTGCCACGATAGCCCTAGCTCGCCTTCTTGAGCGGAGCGTAATCCGCCATCAACTTGCGCTCACCACCCGCCCCCGAGAACCGCACGACGACGACCGATCCCGGCTCGACGGAGGTGACGACGCCCTCGCCGAAGCTGGCGTGGATGACGTCGTCGCCGATCCTGAACTCGGCACTCGGGGTCGGCTCCTTGCGCTGGGGCGCCGTCAGACCGCCGCCCCCGCCCCGGCCGAAGCCGCGTCCCGCGCCGCCGAAGCTCGGGCCGCCGGACTGCCAGCCGGTCCTGAGCGCCATCGCCTTGTGGTCGACCAGGTCCGAGGGAACCTCCCGCAGGAAGCGCGACGGCAGGTTCCACCCCGACGTCCCATGCAGACTGCGCGAGCGGGCGCAAGTCATCGTCAGCCGCTTGCGAGCGCGGGTCACGCCTACGTAGGCGAGTCGGCGCTCCTCCTCCAGGTTGCCTTCCTCGATTGAGCGGGAGTGCGGGAAGACGCCCTCCTCGCAGCCGATGATGAAGATGGCGTCGTACTCGAGGCCCTTGGCGTTGTGAAGGCTCATCAGCGTGATCAGGCTCTCTGAGTCGCGAATCGAGTCCTGGTCGGTGAACAGGCTGATCCGGGCCAGGAAGTCCTCCAGAGCGCTTTGCTCGGGGTCGCCGTCGGTCTCGCGGTTGGCATCGGCTTCGCGAGCCACGCCGACGAGCTCCTCCAGGTTCTCGACCCTGCCCTCGGCCTCGACCGTCCTCTCAGCCCGGAGAGCCTCCATGTAGCCGCTGTCGTCGAGCACCGACTCCAGCAGGTCGGCCACCGTGTCGCCCCCGGCACGCCCACGCAAGCCGGCCATGATCGCGGCGAACCGGGAAACGGCCTTGATCGCCGCTGGGCCCAGACCTGGAACCGACTGGGGTCGCGACATCACGTCCCAGACATCCTCGCCCGTGGTGTTCGCATGAGCGAGGATCCGGGCCTGGGTCTGTTGCCCGATGCCGCGGCGAGGGGAGTTCACCACTCGCCCGAACGCGATGCCGTCCGCAGGGTTGGCGATCAGTTGCAGGTATGCGACAGCATCCTTGATCTCGGCCCGCTCGTAGAACTTGGTCCCGCCGATCACCTGGTAGGGCACCTCGTAGCGCACCAGCGTGTCCTCCAGAACCCGGCTTTGCGCGTTCATCCGGTAGAGCACCGCAATCTCGGTCCGGGCGAAGTCCTCCTCCCCCACAAGCCGCTCGATCTCGCCGGCGACGTAGCGCGCCTCGGCGTGCTCGTCGTCGAGTTCGGCGACCGTGACCAAGTCGCCACGCCCCGCCTCCGTCCACAGGTGCTTCGGCTTCTGCTCTTTGTTGTTGGCGATCACCGCATTGGCGGCGTCCAGGATCGTCTGGGTCGAGCGGTAGTTCTGCTCGAGCTTGACGACCTCGGCGTCCTCGTAGTCCTGCTCGAATTCGAGGATGTTGCGGACGTCGGCTGAGCGGAAGGA
>Ga0136621_1000835_pt1 | contig 12240 bp, 10 predicted proteins | sample AntDryUQ445A2306_FD_104673 | JGI IMG/M metagenome (GOLD analysis project Ga0136621, IMG submission 104673) | Polar desert sand microbial communities from Dry Valleys, Antarctica - metaG UQ445A (23.06) | ecosystem: Environmental > Terrestrial > Soil > Desert | place: Antarctica: Dry Valley...
GACCAAGGCCAAGGTTCTGCCACGGGTTCAGACACTCATGGCACGAGCGATCCGCAGCACGGAACGAAGTAGACAACCGAAATCCTTGCAATCGGGCTTAGCCGCTTTGGACGAGAAGCGCCTACTTCGCATGGAAAGCGGTAGTTCCTCGTTTCGCCGGTCGACCACGTTGATTCCGCGCTATCCGTAGTTCCAGTGGATGTAGCGCCGCTGTCCGGCTACCCGGCGCCGTCGGCCTCGCCGCCACAGGCACTAATTGCAAGCACCGCTAGGCCGGCGGCGCACGCTGCAGGCAGACACCTGCGGCTGTTCCAGCTTCTCACGGGTTTCTCACGGGTGACCCATCTCCTCGTGCGGCGGATCACAGGGTCTTAAGTTTAGGTGGAGCCATCGATGTGCACCAGGCTTCTGAGCCGGAGGCGTGGGGAACAGCGTCGGCATTGCCGCGGCGGCGTCGTTCCAGCGGCGATGCTCGATCATCAAGGCGACCGTGACCATGACCGCGCCTACGATGGCGCCCCCTACAGCGGACACCGGGTGCGAGGCCTCAATGACAGTGCTGGCGAAGAGGCCAGCGCCGACGCCGGCTATGGCAGCGGTGACGACTAAAACCATCGTTGCGGTATGCGAGAGCGCGTGCCACCGCGTATGAACTCGCCCGGAACTCAACATCACGCCGCGAAGGTCGTCGTTGGCCGAGAGCGCTAGGTAGGCGGAGCGCTCGGGGTCGAGTTCCGTGTAGTACCGCCGGATCCGGTTGATTGCCCGGGCATAGAAGGCGTCCTCGAGCGCGCTCTCACTGAGACGCATGTATGTGAGAAGGCCGAGGGCGAAGAGCACCGGGAGCAGGGTCAACGCGAACAGATCGAAGACACGGCCCGCGCCCGAGATCGTGCCCACGAACGCCAGCGCGACGGCGAAGCTCGAAACGGTGCCCATGAAGAGGGTGGATCTCGCCCCAGCTTCTGCCACCGTCGACGCTCGCGAACCTTGCAAAGTGAAGTGCTCGGTCGCGAGCGCCGTCAGGAACTGGTCGCTACCTGGCCCGGGAGAGGGGGGCGACGGAAGTGTCGCCTGTGCCTCAGTGACCATCAGAACCATCCTCGTGAGCTTCAGGTGTGTCGCTTTCACTGAAGCCACCTTCGCTCAGGCCTTCGCTGAGTAGTACTGCGGTGCCGAAGACGGCGGCTACAAGAGCGATCACTCCGACAACCCGGACGGTAGGACCGCCATGAACGCCGGTTTCGTGAACCGCCGTGTGCCCTTTGCCCCGCGCAATCAGCCAGCGGTTGACCGGGAAGGCGATCACACCGGCGATAACGAGGGCGACAGACAGGGCTCCCCAGAAGAGCACGTCGCCCACTCCGGCCTCCATCGCTCCGGGAATGAGCAGCATGATCGCGTTATCGACGATCTCCATGACGGTGATCGAGAAGGTGTCTGCAGCCAGCGCGATCGGAACCACCGCGGCCAGGGTGAATCCGGCGCGCAGGAGGGGGAGGCTGGTCAGTCCGTAACCGAAAAGGAAGGCCAACCCGACCGCCAGGGCAATCGTTCCCAGGTCCGAAAACCCAAGCGCGGTGCCGATCACCATCCCGAGCACCTCACCGATTGCACAGCCAGTCAGGCAATGCACCGTGGCGCTTAACGAGATTGAAGTCAGTTCCCGCCCGCTGTTGGGTGAGGAGTGAGAGTGTGAGCCAGCTTCCATGGGTTGACCTCCTGGGTAGGGTGAACTCGACGCGGCATAATACCATACCGGGGAGGGGTATGCTACGCTTTCTCCTCATTCGGAATCTGCCACGACTGGAGAGCTAGATGACTGACTCGACCACCACCGCATACACCGTCGAAGGCATGACCTGCGGACACTGCCGAGCGGCAGTGATCGAAGGGGTCAGCGAGCTCCCGGGAGTCGACAGCGTCGAGGTCGACCTCGAGAGCGGTCGCCTCGAGGTTCGCGGGACTCGCTTCGAAGACGCCGCGATTGAAATCGCGGTTCGCGAGGCCGGCTACCGAGTTACGGACAAGTCATGACCGCGGCCGCGCGCATCGGCGGCTTCGCCGCGCTTCTGGTGGCCGTATTCGCAATTGCGTCGGTGACGGGAGCCGCAGTGGATCCGAACGTCGGGAAGAACGACAACCACGAGGAAAGCATGGAGACCACGAACGGACATTCAGCCCATGGCACCGAGTCGGGCGCCGAGCCAGGAGGCGTTCCAGGCCTCGCTGTCGCCGCGCACGGTTACAGCTTGGTACCGGAGACCACCTGGATCGAGCGCGGCGCGACCGTCCCCTTCCGATTTCGGATCACCGACGAGAGTGGCGAGGCGGTTCAGGACTTCGACCTCGAGCACGAGCGCCGCATGCACCTGATCGTCGTGCGCCGCGACTTCGAGGGCTTTCAGCACCTCCATCCCCGCCAACTCGAGGACGGAAGCTGGGAGACCGATCTCGCGCTGTCCGAGGCAGGGGTCTACCGAGCCTTCGCCGACTTCGCGACCGACGGTGCGTCTCTGACCCTGGCCTCGGACTTGTTCGTCCCGGGCCCGTTCGAGCCCTCTCGACTACCGGAGCCATCAGGTACCGCCGACGCAGGCGGCGATTACGAGGTTTCGCTCGACTCTGGGGCGCCGAGCGCCAGTGGCAGCAACCCGGCGCGATTCACCGTCAGTCGAAATGGCGATGAGCTTGAGTCCGTCGAGCCCTACCTGGGCGCCGATGGGCACCTGGTAGCCCTGCGCGAGCATGATCAGGCGTTCCTTCACACCCATCCCGAAGGCGAGGCGGGCGGCCCGGGTCCGATCTCGTTCGCGGTCGAGTATCCGAGCGCTGGGCGCTACCGCCTCTTTCTTCAGTTCAAGCATCGTGGCGAGGTGCGGACCGCCGCCTTCACCCAAGAGGTGAGTAGCTCAGGCGGCGGCACCCCGGAGCGTGTCGAAGAGGAGGCTGGTCATGGCAGTCACTGAGAAGGCGAAGCTGGACCTGCCGGTACAGGGAATGACCTGCGCGTCATGCGCAGGCCGGATCGAGCGCAAGCTGAATCAGCTCGAGGGCGTCGAAGCCACGGTCAACTTCGCGACCGAGAAGGCGTCCGTTACATACGACTCCGAGGCCGTCGAGACGGATGACCTCATCGGCGCCGTGGAAGCGGCTGGTTACAAGGCCAAGCTGCCCTCCGACACCAAGCCCAGCCGGGTCAAGGGAGACCGCGTTTTGGAGGACGAGCGCGAAGCGGAACTCCGGGGGCTGCGGCGGCGCTTGATCGTCGCTGCCGCCCTGTCGGTGCCGATCCTCCTTGTGGCGATGATCCCGCCTCTTCAGTTCGACTACTGGCAGTGGCTGAGTCTCCAGCTGGCGACGCCCGTCGTGCTCTGGGCGGGCTGGCCGTTCCATCGGGTCGCCTGGCAGAACCTGAAACACGGCGCCGCGACCATGGACACGCTGATCTCGGTCGGGACGCTTGCCGCGTGGGGATGGTCTGTAATCGCCCTCTTCTTCCTGGGCGCGGGCGAGCCCGATATGCGGATGACCTTCCAGCTGATCCCTGAACAGGGGGCGGGGACCGAGGAGGTCTATTTCGAGGTCGCCGCCGTCGTCACCACCTGCATCCGCGCCGGTCGTTACTTCGAGGCGCGGGCAAAACGCCGCGCCGGAGCCGCGCTCGAGGCCCTGCTCGAGCTCGGTGCGAAGGAAGTCTCGGTGCTCGCTGAAGATGGCTCGGAACACATGGTCCCGGTCGACGAGCTCCAGCCCGAGCAGCTCTTCGTGGTCAGACCAGGGGAGAAAATCGCTACCGACGGAGAGGTGGTCGAGGGCCGCTCGGCGGTCGATCAGTCCCTCTTAACGGGTGAGTCGGTCCCGGTCGAGGTCGCTCCTGGCGACTCGGTGACGGGCGCCGCCGTGAACGCCGGCGGGCGCTTGGTCGTTCGAGCCGTACGGGTCGGATCGGACACCGCCCTCGCCCAGATCGCCCGCCTCGTTACCGAAGCGCAAACCGGTAAGGCTGATGTGCAGCGGCTCGCCGATCGCGTCTCGGGGATATTCGTGCCGATCGTGCTCGGTCTGGCGGCCGCGACCCTCGGGTTCTGGCTCGGCGCCGATGTCAGCACCGCGTACGCCTTCACGGCCGCGGTCGCCGTGCTGATCATCGCCTGCCCCTGCGCACTGGGCCTCGCGACTCCGACCGCTCTACTCGTCGGTACGGGCCGCGGTGCCCAGCTCGGTCTCCTGATCAAGGGTCCCCAGGTTCTGGAGTCAATGAAGCGAGTCGACACGATCGTCCTCGACAAGACCGGAACGGTCACGACCGGGAAGATGAGCCTCCAGAGAGTCATCACGGCCGAGGGCGCAGACGAGCGCGAAGTCCTACGAGTGATCGGAGCACTCGAAAACGCGTCCGAGCACCCGATCGCCCGAGCGATCGCCGAGACCGCCCGCGAGCGCGTGGGCGCCCTCCCCAACCCAGAGGACTTCAAGAACCGTGAGGGGCTCGGGGTCGAAGGGGTGGTGGAGGGACGTTTGGCGGTTGCTGGACGTCTGAGCCTCCTCAAGGATTGGCGCTTCGAGCTCCCGTCGAATCTGGCCGAGGCGATGCGCGAGGCCGAATCAGACGGACAGACGGCGATTGCCGCGGGCTGGGACGGCGAGACAAGAGCGGTGCTGGTCGTCGCGGATTCGATCAAACCGACTTCGACCGAGGCGATTGAGCTCTTGACTGGTCTCGGGCTCCGCCCGGTCTTGTTGACCGGGGACACTCGCAACACCGCCGAGGCTGTTGCGGCCAAAGTCGGTATCGAAGAGGTGATCGCCGAGGTCTTGCCGAGTGAGAAAGCCGATGTCCTCAAGCGCCTTCAAGCCGAGGGCCGAGTCGTAGCGATGGTCGGTGACGGGGTGAACGATGCTCCGGCTCTGGCGCAGGCCGACCTCGGCCTGGCCATCGGTACGGGTACCGATGTCGCGATCGAAGCCTCGGACCTGACGCTGGTCTCAGGGGATCTTCGCGCTGCGGCTGACGCGATTCGCCTCTCGCGCCGGACCCTCGCAACGATCAAGGGCAACCTCTTCTGGGCGTTTGCCTACAACGTAGCGGCGTTGCCCTTGGCGGTGACTGGGTATCTCAACCCGCTCGTGGCCGGCGCCGCGATGGCGCTGTCAAGCATGTTCGTCGTGAGCAATTCGCTGCGACTTCGCAGCTTCAACTCTCAGCGTTTAGACCAAAGGAGCAAGAGATGAGTGCCGATAGATCCCAACCGGGCTACACCGAACACAAGGAGGACGTCCTCAAACGGCTCAGACGCATCTCTGGTCAAGTGGGTGGTGTGGAAAAGATGGTCGCCGACGAGCGCTACTGCATCGACATCCTGACGCAGGTTTCGGCGATCCAGGCTGCGCTCGACAAGGTCTCGCTCGCTCTCCTCGACGACCACGCTCGCCACTGCGTCGTGGGTGCAACCGAGGAGAACCGCGAGGAGATGACGGAAGAGATGATGGGGGCAGTGGGACGACTGCTCCGCAGTCGCTGATGAGTGGGGCTGGCGCGCGTCTTCAATGGCTCGATGACTGAGGAGCTCGATCTACCCGACGATGAGGGCGAGCAACGGGGAGGCGGATCAGGCCCGCCGGGAGGCGGCCGAGGCCCGGTCGAACCGCGTGCGAACTTTCAAAAGAACGCGCCGCCCTTGTACTCGCCGAAGACATCGCGCATCGCGTTGCAGACCTCGCCGATCGACGCGTCGGCGGCAAGCGCCTCGCGGATGGGGTGGAGCAGGTTGATGTCGCCTTTCGCGGCGTCGCGGAGGGCATCGAGCTTCGCGTCCACACCGGCCGTATCGCGCCTCTCCTTGAACTTCTCGAGGCGCGCCAGCTGCCGGACTTCTGCCTCGGGCTCGACCCGCAGGATGTCGACCTCGTCAACGGTGTCGGTTACGAACTTGTTGACGCCGACGACGATGTCCTGGCCGGAGCGGTAACGCTCGTGGTAGGAGGCGGCTGACTCCTCGATCTCCTTTTGCATGAAGTCGAGCGCCTGGACCGACCCGCCCTGGTTCTCGACTTCCTCCATTAGCTCCCAGGCCCGCTCCTCGATCTCGTCGGTGAGCGACTCGACGAAGTAGGAGCCCGCGAAGGGATCGACCGTGTCGGCGGCGCCCGACTCATACGCCAGAACTTGCTGGGTGCGCAGCGCGATGCGGGCCGAGCGCTCGGTCGGCAGCGCCAGGGCTTCGTCGAAGCCGTTGGTGTGCAGCGACTGGGTGCCACCGCACACCGCCGCAAATCCCTGGAGGGCGACGCGAATGATGTTCACCTCCGGCTGCTGGGCCTGGAGGGTGACGCCGCCCGTCTGCGTGTGGAAGCGGATCATCTGCGAGCGCTCCTTTGTCGCCTTGAAGCGGTCGCGCATGATCTGAGCCCACATCCGGCGGACGGCCCTGAACTTGGCGATCTCCTGGAAGACGTTGTTGTGGCAGTTGAAGAAGAACGCGAGACGGCCGGCGAAGTCGTCGATCTGGAGGCCTCGATCCAGCGCCGCCTCCGTGTAGGCAATCGCGTTGGAGAGCGTGAACGCCACCTCCTGCACGGCTGAGCAGCCCTTCTCGCGGATGTGGTAGCCGGAGATGGAGATCGTGTTCCACTTCGGCACGGCTTGAGCGCAGTACTCGAACAGATCGGTCGTCAGCCGCATCGTCGCGTCGGGCGGGTAGATGTAGTTCCCCCGGGCCATGTATTCCTTCAGCACGTCGTTTTGGACCGTGCCGCGGAGCACATCGGAGGGAACGCCCTGCTCCTCGCCGACCAGTTCGTAGAGCAGCAGCAGGATCGCCGCCGGGGCGTTGATCGTCATCGAGGTTGAAACCTGGTCGAGCGGGATCTGATCGAAGCAGATCCGCATGTCCTCGATCGTGTCGATGGGGACGCCGGTGCGTCCGACCTCGCCCTCGCAGAGCGGATCGTCGGAGTCGCGCCCAAGCTGGGTCGGCAGGTCGAACGCCATCGAAAGCCCGGTCGAGCCGTGCTCAAGCAGGTAGCGGTAGCGGTTGTTGGTGTCCTCCGGGCTCGAGAACCCTGCGTATTGCCGCATCGTCCAGTGCCGATCGCGGTACATGCCGTCGTGGATCCCGCGCGTGAACGGATAGGCACCGGGCTCGCCCAGTCGTTCCTCGAGATCCGCGGCTACGTCCGTCTCGTCATAAAGCCGGTCGATCTGGATGCCGGAATCGGTGAAGATACGCTCGTCGTCGGGGCCGACGACCGGGGCGATGTAGCGATTCAGCTCGTCGCTCATGGCCGGGGAGGATATGGGGCGCCGGTTCGCCGGGCGATGGCGCGCTCGATCACATCTCCCATGCGCTCGGCGACCGCCGGGTAAGCATGCTCGGCGCGAACGGCGGGGTCGATTGGCGCCACCCCGCGCCGCGCGGCATTCGACAGACCCACGGCAATCGCCTCTGGGTCGTCGGCGGGAATGACCTCGCCGCCCGCCTCCTCGATGACCGAGCCGGCTTCCGTCCCCGCCGCCAAGGCCAGGATCGGGGGCCCCGCGTTCACGTATTCGTAGAGCTTGAAGTTGGCCAATTGGCTCCGCACGGGGTGGGCGATCAGGAGCAGGACATCGGCGGCGCGCTGAAGCGCCAGGGCCCGTTCGCGCTCCAGCGATCCAACCAGGGCCACGCGGGCCGGCGTCACGTCGGCCCCGAATAGTCCACGCTCGCTCTCCGTCAGCGGCCCGGCAACGACCAGCTCGAGGTTGATCGCGTCCTCGGGGTGGCGGTGGGCCAGCAGTCTCATGCCCTCGATCAGGGCCCCTGGATCTCGTCCGGCGCTGCCGAAGCGGCCGGTGTAGACGAGGGACACGCGGGCCGCGTCGAGCAACTCGGCGACCGAAGCGGGGTCGGCCGCGTCGAGCAGTTCCGGGTCAGCGCCGTTTCGGACCAGGATCGGATCGGCGATGCCGCGGTCGCGCAGGTCGCGACACGCGGGCTCCGCGACGCAGACCACCGCGTCCGCGGCCGTCAGGCGCTTGCGCTCCAGACGCTCGTCCAGCCGCCGCTGGAGGGCGGTCGGAAACTCAGGGCGCATGGGCTCGAAGGTCCAAGCGTCGCGAATATCGGCGACCCAGGCGACCCCGCGGCGCTGCAGCGTGCGGCCAACCGAGTGAATGGATTCGGGCGGTGAGGTGGTGATCACGCAGTCGAACGCCTGTCGGCGGTGAAGCTTCCGGGCCTTGCGACGGGCGAACGGCGTCCAGGCCAAAGCGAGGGGTTCCGGCACGATCACCTTGCTGAGCGGGTGCGATTTGCCGGTGTAGGTATCGGTGTCGTAAAGGGAGTCGACGGAATCGGCCCCGTGCATCCGCGCGCGCCAAAGCTGCGCATCGGCGGCCCGAACGACTTGATCGCCCCCATCGGTGGAAAGCGTCCCGTAGGCGCTGGTGGTAAGCACCGACACGTCGTGGCCGGCGCGTCGCAGGTACTTGGCGAGCGCGGCGGGGCGGTGGGCGCCCGTGTCGGTGCAGGGTGGGTAGAAGTAGGCGACCAGGAGGATTCGGCTCATGTGCCAGTCCTGACCTTGGCCCGACGGACCGCGATCGCCTGGGCGTAGGCGTCGTCCATGCGATCGACCAGGCGCGGCCAGTTCCATTCCGCCAGCGCGCGTTCGCGGCCGGCGTCGCCCAAGCGCCTCCTTCCGCCGCGCCCGGCGGCGACGAGCTCGCCCAAACGGGCCGCGACCGCCGCCGGTTCACCCTGCGGCGCAAGCAGGCCGGTCTCGCCTTCGACGATCACGGCCCGCACACCGGGATACTCGGTCGCCAGAGCGGGCAGCCCCGTGGCCATCGCCTCGATCAGAACGATGCCGAATGACTCAGGTGGCTCGGTCGTCAGCAGGAACAGATCCGCTGCTCGCAACACGTCCGGAAGCTCAGCGTGGGGGACCGCTCCCAGGAAGTGGACGCGATCCGCGACCCGGCGCGCTGACGCCAGCGCCTTGAATTCGCGGACGAGCTCGCCGCCTCCGGCGACGACGATGTGGACTCTTCCATCGCCCAACTCGGCCAATGCTTCGATCGCCACGTCGAGGCGCTTGAAGCGGTGGGCGCGGTCGAGCGTCGCGACGAATGCGCACACGACGGCTTCTTTCGAAATCCCGAGCCGGCCTCGCAACCCGGTGCGATCCTCGCCCGGGGTGAACAGGTCCGCATCGACTCCGTTCGGCATCTCGATCAGTTTGGCCGGGTCGCGCTGTCCGGCGCGGCACAGGTACGAAACGGAGTCGGCATGGTCGGGGGAGAGGACGCAGACACGATCGGCCGCGCGGATCAGCGCGGGTCCGACGGTGCGCTCGTAGGCCTCGAACAGAGCCCCCCGAAGCCCGTTGCCCACCAATCGGTTCTTGTAGTGGACCAGCAGGGCCTGCTTTCGGCGGCGCTTGCGCAGGCGAGCCAGCAGGGTCAGCTCGGAGCCGAAGATGAAGGGGTAGTGCAGATGGATCAGGTCGAAGCCCTCCAGGCGCGCCAAGGCGGGTATCAGGGGCGCGTTGCCGATCGCGAAGCGGGGTTCGAAGCGATGGACGACGGCGCCGCCGTCACCCGGCGGCGCGCCCGGAGCGATGGCCGTGAAGACCTCGATCTCGTGCCCTCTTGCGGCCTGCTCGACCGCGAAGCGGTGCGCTGTGTTGCCAGCGCCTCCCCGGTAGGGCGGGAAGGTTGCGGTCAGGTGGGCGATTCGCAACGACGCGGAATCACTCATCAAGGGAAAGCCTCCGGCGGTACATGCTTGTTTCGCGGCTTGCGCCGCTCAATCACCTATAAGGTATTGCCGACCAGCTGCTCGGCGCCCGCCTCGTCGATCGTCCGCTGGAGGCCTTCGCGAAGCTCCACCTCGGGCTCCCAGCCCAGGAGTTGGCGTGCGCGCGTGATGTCGGGCTGGCGGACCTGCGGATCGTCGGTAGGGAGCGCCTCGAAGACGATCTCCGACTGGGAATTCGTCACGTCGGTCACGGTCTCGGCCAGTTCCAGCAGCGTGAACTCGTTCGGGTTTCCGATATTGACCGGCTGGTGGATGCCGGACTCTGCCATCGCCAAAATGCCGCGGACCAGGTCGTCGACATAGCAAAAGCTCCGAGTCTGGCTGCCGTCGCCAAAAACGGTCAGGGGCTTGTTTTGGAGGGCCTGGCGGAGGAAGGTCGGGATCGCGCGGCCATCGTGCGGCCTCATCCTCGCGCCGAACGTATTGAAGATTCGAACGATCCCCGTGTTGACGCCCTGTTGCCCGTGGTAGGCCATGGTGAGCGCCTCGGCATAGCGCTTGGCCTCGTCGTAGACGCCGCGTGGGCCGATCGGGTTGACGTGACCCCAGTAACTCTCGGGCTGGGGGTGGACCTGCGGGTCGCCGTACACCTCGGACGTGGAAGCCAGCACGAAGCGCGCGCGCTTCAGCTTCGCCAGGCCCAACATGTGGTGGGTGCCGTAGGAGCCGACCTTCAGGGTGTGGAGCGGCAGGCGCAGGTAGTCGATCGGGCTGGCCGGCGAGGCGAGGTGGTAGACGAAGTCGACCGGCTCGTCGATGAAGAGCGGCTCGGTGATGTCATGCAGCAGGAAGTGAAAGCGATCGTCCTCCACGTGCTCGACGTTTTGGAGTGAGCCCGTGTCGAGATTGTCGGCGCAGATCACCCGGTGCCCCTTGCGAAGGAGGGCATCGCACAAATGCGAGCCGAGGAAGCCGGCTCCCCCGGAAACGAGGCAAGTTCCCATGTGGCCAACGATAGCGGTGGGTCGGGGAGCGTGGCGCCCGTGAGCGCCGCCGCGCAAGCCGGCGCCCGGGGGCATCGGCGCGCCCCTCGGGGTTGTCGCTGGCATGGATCACGCGGACGGCAGAACCCGGCGGGCGATCTCGCTGCTCGACCGGCAGGGCCCCGCGTTTCGACGAACTGCGACCCGCTTCTCGATCTGTCCCGACGATGCTGACGATGCCCTCCAGCGGGCGTCGCTGGCCCTGCTGGAGAAGGCGCCGCCCCATCCCCCGGCGCGCCTGACGGCCTGGATGCACGTCGTTACCCGGCGTGAAGCTTTGGCGCTGCGCCGCGAGCGTGAACGGCTGCTCGGCAGTGAGGTCCCGTGGTCGCTGGAGTGCTCAGCTCCGCGCCCGCCTGAGCGCGCCCTGCGGCGGGAGCGCTCGCTTGAGCAAATCCGTGCCTTGGCGCGCCTGAAGGAGGACGAGCGCCGGGCGCTTCTGCTCCGCGGCCAGGGTTACTCGTATGCGGAGATCTCCCGGATGACGGGCTGGAGCCTGACCAAGGTCAACCGGTCAGTTTGTTCAGTCCGGTGGATCGCATCCACCAGCCAGTCGGCGTCAGGATCTTCGGAGTCGGCCCAGAGCGTGGTGCTCACTAGGGGCGCGCCCGGCTCCCGGTCCCGCAGTACAAAGTCCAGGCGGGGGGTCCCGCCAGGCCGGCTCCTGACGAAGATCGCAGCGAACCGCTCGCGGAGGGCCGTGTTCGCTTCCTTGACGGACTCCGCGTTCACCACGCGTTCCCGTATGGCCGAACTCAGCTGGTTCCAGAAGTCGAGCACGTCGTCCGCGGCTGCCGAGCGCTCGTCCTCGTCGAGCGCGGCGAGCAACTTCTGCTCGGCTGTGGTCAGGTGCTGCTTCTTCTCCTCGATCTCGGCGACTGCCTCTGCTGCGATCTCGCCCGCGGCCTCGTTTCCGGCACGCAGGCTCTTCATGTAGTCGGCCTTGACCATCCGCAGGTCGCGGTCGAGGGCCTCGCGCCGGTCGCGGAGCGTCGCCAGCTCGCGTTCCTGCCCCTCGCGCTGGGAGCGCCGGTGGGCGACTACGCCGTCGAGCCACGCATCGAAGTCGATGAAGACCTCGGACAGGTGGTCGAGGACGGCTTGCTCGACCGTCTCGGCGTCGAAGGGGGCGGCGTCACACGCGCCGGTCGCGTGACGAACGTGGCCGCAGACGTAGCGGCGGCGGGCCTGCTTCCGGTGCCAGATGCCGTGGCCGCAGTCGGCGCAGAACATCACGCCCGAGAGGAGCGCGACCTCGCTCGGCCTGCCGCCCTTGCGCCTCGCAGCGGCCACCGGGTCGGCGGTCCGGCCGAGCTTCGCGCTGATCCGCTCGAACTCGTCCCAGGGCAGCAGCGGCTCGTGCTTCCCCTCGCGCACGTCGCCGTAGCCCTGGATCCGGCCGCCGTACCAGGGGTTGCGCAGGATCTCGAGGATTCGGGTGCGGCCGAAGC
>Ga0136621_1000837_pt1 | contig 12224 bp, 8 predicted proteins | sample AntDryUQ445A2306_FD_104673 | JGI IMG/M metagenome (GOLD analysis project Ga0136621, IMG submission 104673) | Polar desert sand microbial communities from Dry Valleys, Antarctica - metaG UQ445A (23.06) | ecosystem: Environmental > Terrestrial > Soil > Desert | place: Antarctica: Dry Valley...
CCCTGGTGACAGAGCGCCTGGATGGGGGGCATCAGTGGTCGGCTCATGAGAAACCCCCGATTTACGGGGGTTTCTCATGGAGCTAGCCGGACTCGAACCGGCGACCTCCTGGGTGCGATCCAGGCACTCGACCATGTGGCCCCGCAGGATCGGCCGGCAGCTCCGAGTGGGTACAAAACGGGTACGTCAGTTCGGGCACGGGCGAGCACGCGCGTCAACTGCCGAGCCGCGAAACCGCCCAATTTCCGGCGAGAACGTGCCCGGACCTGCCCGCGAGCGGACGAGCGTTCCCTACTTGTCTTTCCCTCGTAATGAAGGGGTCCCCGGTTCGAGTCCGGGCGTCGGCTTCGCTCTACCAAGCCGTTTCTCGCCTCCGACCTCTCTCGCCAGCGGATTGGTGAGTGAATTGGTGAGTACGGCTGCTTGGAACCCTTGCGCGCCGGGGTGGAACCCCGGATCTCCCGAAAAGAGTGTCCCGGAGTATCCCGGCGGAATGATCGAGGCGTTCCGGGCGCTCGAGGCCGGCGGTCCGAACGACGAGCTCGTCGAGCGCGCCGCCGTGTGCGTGAGCAGCTCCTAGGCAGTCGACACGGGCGCGGCCAGCCGGCGCGAGAACGACGCGTTCAGCGAGCCCGAGCGAAACGGCTTCTCGTCGATCTCGACCTCCGTGTAGCCCGCCGCAGTAACCGCCACGACGATGGCTGCTCGGCCATCCTGAGTCAGTGCCCGTGGCAGCTCGTCTTCGCTCAGCTCGACAAGGCCAAGCTCCCCGTAGTGACGGACGCGGAGGACCCGGTAGCCGAGCTCCTTGACCGCAAGCTCGGCGCGGTCGATCTGGGCGAGCGTGACCGGATCAACGGAGGTTCCGTACGGGATGCGGGAGGCGAGACACGGGGCGGCGGGCTTCTCCGCGCTCGGCACCCCGAGCTCCTGGGCGAGGCTCCGCACCTCGTCCTTCCCGACGCCCGCCTCGAGCAAGGGGTGGACGACGCCGTGCTCCGCTGCCGCCTGCAGGCCGGGCCGCCAGTCTCCGAGGTCGTCCGCGTTCGCGCCGGAGAGCACCGCTGCATAGCCTCTCCTCGCCGCGAGCGCGCCAAGGCTGTCGTAGAGCTCCGTCTTGCAGTGGTAGCAGCGGTCGCGCCCGTTCGCCCGATAGCCCTCCCGCTCGAGCTCGGCCGTCGTGATCGTCTCGTGGCGGATGCCGATCGCCCGGGCCACATCGCGCGCGCCGTCGAGCTCACCCGTCGCGAGCGCGGGCGAGACGGCGGTCACGGCGAGGGTCCGATCGCCGAGCGCGCGAGCGGCGAGCGCAGCCACGAGCGACGAATCGACCCCGCCCGAGAACGCAACGACGCAACTCTCGAGAGAGCGGATCCTGCGCTCGAGTTCCTCGATCCTGGTCATGACGCGTGGGCCCGGGCGTGCGCCTCGGCCCACACCGACTTTACGGGGCGGCCGGTCGACCTCGCAAGCGCTGCGCAGTCGTCGTGCTCCGGTGCGACGTTCACGACCCGGCCGTCGAGTACCCCGATCTTGACGCGAACGGAGCCGCCGGCAACCTCGACGACGCGCTCCTCGCGCTCGAGCTCGTACCGGTCGAGTCGGGTCACGCGGACTCCGAGCGCAGTCGTCTCCTCGAGCATCGCCCTCGCGATGTCGGCCTCGGCGCCCGGACGGGCCAGCGCCGAGAGGACGATCCCCGGCCGCCCCTTCTTCATCTGCGCCGGGACCGTCCAGACGTCGAGAGCCCCCGCCGTAAAGCAGCGCTCGACGGCGTCCGGCACGAGCTCCGGAGAGAGGTCGTCGAGGTTCGTCTCGACGAGAACGACCCGTGCCGACCCGGCCGACGCCTCGGCCCCGAGAACGACCCGCACGACGTTCGGCCGGTCGGCGAAGTCCGCCGTCCCCGCGCCGTAGCCGACGCGCTCGAGCGTGAGCGGCGGGAGCCGGCCCCACTCGTCGACGGCCGTTGCGGCGATCGCGGCACCCGTCGGCGTGACGAGCTCCGCCTCCGTCTCGACGCCGACGAGCGGCACGCCCTCCAGAAGCCCGAGCGTCGCCGGCGCCGGGAGCGGGAGGACGCCGTGCGCCGCCTGCGTGAACCCCCGGGCGTACGGGAGCGGCGAGCAGGCGACGCGTCCCACCTCCAGGTCGTCGAGCAACACGAACACGCCGCAGACGTCGACGAAGGTGTCGAGCGAGCCGAGCTCGTGGAAATGCACGTCGTCGGCCGGGACGCCGTGGATGCGGCCCTCCACCTCGGCCAGCCGCGCGAAGGCCTCGAGCGATCGCGAGCGGGCACGCGTCGGGAGGTCGGCCTCCTCGACCAGCTTCCGGATCGCGCGGTAGTCGCGGTGCGCGTGGTCGTCATGAGCGTCGATGCGGAGGTAAAGCGCGCCGATGCCCTGCCGTTCGACCCGCTCCGCCGTGATCTCGATGCCGGCGATGCCAAGTGCGTGCGGTACGCTGCGCAGGCGCTCGAGATCGGCTCCCGCGTCGAGCAGGCCGGCGAGCAGCATGTCCCCGGCCAGGCCGCCGACGCAGTCCAAGTAGGCGACGCGCCTCACTCGCGCCCTCTGGCGATGCGGGCCGCGATCGTCCCGGCGCCGAGCCCGTCGTCGATTCCGACGACGGCGAGCCCGGCCGCGCACGAGGCGAGCATCGCGTTGAGCGCCGTCCGTCCGCCTCGAGCCGAGCCGTAGCCGACGCTGGTCGGGATCCCGATCACGGGAGCGGAGGCGAGCCCGCCGACGAGGCTCGCGAGCGCACCGTCCATGCCTGCGACGACGACGACACAGTCGGCCCGCTCGATGTCGGGGAGCACCGAGGCCAGGCGATGAACGCCTGCCACACCGGCGTCCTCGTGGACGAGGACCGTCGTCCCGAGGAGCTCGGCCCTGATCCGCGCCTCGTGGAGCACCGGGCCGTCCGACGTCCCCGCGGAGACGATCACGACGACGCCGCGAGGGCCGGGGACCCCACGGGCGACCCAGACGCAGCGTGCCTGCTCGTCCTCCTCGGCGTCCGCTGCCACGTCTCGCACGGCCCGGCGAACCTCGTCGCTCGCCCGTGTCACGAGCACGCTCCCGGCCCCGCCGTCGAGTAGTGCTTCCGCGATGCGGGCGACCTGCTCGGGTGTCTTGCCCTCGGCGAGCACGGCTTCCGGCGCCCCTTGCCGAAGCTCCCGGTGGACGTCGACGCGCGCGAACCCGAGGTCGCGGTAAGGCAGAGAGGAGAGCTCCTCGAGCGCGTCGTCAGGGCTCGTCTCCCCCTTGCGGACGGCCTCGAGAAGCTTGAACAGCTCGTCGCGTAGCCCTGCCACAGGACGATAGTACGGTAGGCGTGTGGCGCGAAGGCCGTGGAGGAGACCTGGGTCGGGCGCTCCCTCCTCCGCCTCGAGGACGAGGCCCTGCTCCGCGGCGAGGGTCGCTTCATCGACCATCTCGACCCCGTCGCCAACACGCGCCACGCGGCGGTCCTCCGCTCGCCGCTCGCGCACGCGCGCGCCGTCCGGCTCGATTCGGGGCCCGCCCTCGAGGTCCCGGGCGTCGTCGGAGTCCTCACGGGCGCGGACGTCGTCGCCATGTCGCGCCCCTTCCCCGCGGAATCGCTCACCGGTTCCGTACTACGCCGCCGCTCACGAGACGGCTCGCTACGTGGGTGAGCCCGTGGCGGTCGTCGCACGGGACCGCTCCGTCGCGGAGGACGCTCTCGAGTCGATCGAGGTCGAGTACGAGCGCTCGCGCCCGTTCTCGACGCGGAGCGGGTGGTCGAGACCGAGGCCTGCGTCTCCGATCGCTCGTTCCACTACGGCGACGTCGACTCCCGCCCTCGAGCACGCCGACCTCGTCGTCAGGGAGCGCGACGGGGAGGTCCGGCCGGCGCGCTCGTCCGGCAGGCCGCGATGGAGCGGTCGCCGCTCGTGCGCACCCGCGTGCCGCTCGCGGCCGAGACGCTCCCCGACGTCGGGCACTTCGTCACCCGCAACCGCGGCACAGTCGACGGGACGCTCGCCCACGCCGACGCGTCCGCCGAGCTTTCGCTCGTAGGGACAACAGGACCTGGGATTCGGCCTCGTCATCCGCCCGTACCCCAGTGTCGACGTCCGCGCCGTGCGGACTTACACTCCAGCTGCGATGGCCGCTCCGGTCGCTTGCCCGCGTTGCGGGCGTGAGAACGACCCAGCAGACCGCTTCTGCGGAGCGTGCGGCGCGGGGCTCGCTGTCGTCTGCTCCTCCTGCGGCGCCTCGAACTCGCCGGCGTCGAGCTTCTGCGGGAGCTGCGGGGGCGCCCTCGCCGAGGTGCATGCCGCGGCCCCCGCAGCCGAGCGCCGCGTCGTCACCGTCCTCTTCGCCGATCTCGTGGGCTTCACCTCTCGAGCGGAGCGGCTCGACCCGGAGGACGTGCGGTCGATCCTCACGCCGTACTACGCCCGCCTGAGGCACGAGCTGGAACGGTTCGGAGGAACCGTTGAGAAGTTCATCGGCGACGCAGTGGTGGCCCTCTTCGGAGCCCCCGTCGCCCACGGCGACGATCCCGAGCGCGGCGTGCGCGCCGCGCTCGCGATTCGCGAGGCCATCGACGAGCTGAACTCGCAGGACCCCGACCTCGACCTGCAGGTGCGGATCGCCGTGAACACGGGCGAGGCGATGGTCGCGTTGGACGTCCAGGCGTCGGAGGGCGAGGGCATGGCTGTCGGCGACGTCGTCAACACCGCCGCGCGCCTGCAGACGGCCGCACCGACGAACGGCATCCTCGTCGGCGAAGAGACGTTCCGCGCGACGCAGTCGAGTATCCGCTACAAGGAGGTCGAGCCCGTCGAGGCGAAGGGCAAGACTCAGCCGGTCCGGGCATGGCTGGCCGTCGAGGCTTCGTCGCCCCCCGCCGAGCGGACAGGAGCGCGGGCGCCGATCATGGGCCGCGACCGCGAGCTCGTCGTTCTGCAGGGAATCTGGGAGCGCGTCGTGGGCGAGCAGCGGCCCCATCTGGTCACGCTCATGGGGCCTGCCGGGATCGGTAAGACCCGGCTCGCCGCGGAGTTCTGCGAATCGGTCGCCCGCTCCGGCGCCCGCGTCGTCCGCGGCCGCTCGCTGCCCTACGGTGGCAGCTCTCCCTACGGCGCGTTCGGCGCGCAGGTGAAACAGGTCGCGGGAATCTTCGACACGGACCCGATACCGAGCGGGCTCGAGAAGCTCGAGCAGACGATCACGGCACTCTTGGGGACCGAGGACGCTGCCGAGGTGTCTTCGCAGGTGGCGACGCTCGTGGGCCTCGAGCCCGGTCGCGCCGCCGTCGACCGCCCTGTGGCCTTCTTCGCCGCGCGCAAGCTCGTCGAGGCGCTCGGCCGCGACCGGCCGACACTGCTCCTGTTCGAGGACATCCACTGGGCCGAGCCCGGGTTGCTCGACCTGCTCGAGTCGCTTGCGTCACGTCTGCGCGACGTGCCCGTGCTGATGATCACGCTCGCGCGTCCAGAGCTGTTAACGACGCGATCCGGATGGGGCGGCGGGTTTCCTGCGTATACGGCGCTGCCTCTCGACCCGCTCGCCGCGGACGACTCGCTCGCGCTCGCGCGACTGTTGCTCGGCGCCGCCGCCGACGCTGCCGACCGCCTGATGGAGACGGCGGAAGGCAATCCACTGTTCCTCGAGGAGCTCGCCGCCTCGTTGGTCGAGGGCGCTGCGGAAGCTGACGAGCTGCCCACGAACGTGCGTGGCATCATCGCCGCGCGCCTCGACACTCTGCCCCCGGACGAGCGCGCGCTCGCGCTCGAGGCGGCCGTCGTCGGGAAGGTCTTCTGGCGTGGCGCACTCGCGCGCACGCGAGGTGCCGCGCTCGACGATCTGCTCGACGGCCTTGAAGGGCGCGATCTCATCCGGCGGGAGCCCGTCTCTCGCATCCGCGGCGAGCAGCAGTTCGTCTTCAAGCACATGCTCATCCGCGAGGTCGCCTACGCCACGCTTCCCCGTGCGGTTCGACGCGCGCGACACGCCGAGGTCGCGGCGTTCATCGAGGAGGCGGCCAGAGAGCGCGTGGGCGAGTGGGCATCCGTGCTCGCCCACCATTGGCGCGAGGCAGGCGATCCTGAACGCGAGCTTCACTACGTGCTCGCGGAGGCCGAGCGAGGGTGGGCGACCGACGCGCTGTCGCTCTACGAGCGGGCGCTCGAGCTGATCCCCGCTGCGGACCTCGAACATCGGCTCGACGTTCGCCTCGCGAGCGCCGTCGCGCACGTGCAGGCCGGCCTCCATCAAGCGGCGATCGAAGCGCTCGATGCGCTTCTCCCCGCCCTCGACGGCGGCAGGCGCCGGTTCGATGCGTTGAGCGCACGCGGGCGGGCGGCGTTCTGGCTCGCCGACGCAGATGGCGCTCACAGGTACTGGCGCGAGGCGCGCGATCTCGCGGAGACGCTCGGCGACGACGAGTTGGAGGCGGCCACCCTTGCGTTCCTGAGCATGGCCGCCTCCATGGACGGCGCGATCGACGAGGCGATCGAGCTCAACGAGCGCGCTCTCGAGATGTGGCGTCCCGGCGCGCGACCACGGGACCTCGCCGAAGCCCAGGTCTGGTCAAGCATCGAGAGCTACTGGAGCGGGCGCTACGAGCGTGCGCTCGCTCCGGCGAGGCGGGCGGCGGAGCTCGGGGAAGAGACGGCCTACGTCGAGGGCATGATCAGCGGCCCCGCCCACCTCGGCCTCGCACTCGCCGGTCTCGGACGCCACGAGGAGGCCCTGGTCGAGCTGGAGCGGGCCGCGATAACAGGGGCCAATCTCGAGGTGCAACCGCGCTTCACGAGCCGGGCGACCGCGATGTGGGCCGGCGTCCTACGCGAGGTCTACGACCTCGACGAGTCCCGTCGGCTGAGCGAGCGAGCGATCGCGCTCGGCGAAGAGGCGAGCTTCCCAGGGTCACAGGTGAGCGGCAAGATCGATCTGCTCGTCCTCGACCTCCTCACAGGCGACGTCGGGCGCGCCGAGGCGGCCTGGCCGTCGCTCTGGGATGCGGCTGTTGCGACGAAGGGCTGGCACCAGTGGCTCTGGATGACCCGTCTGCGGCACGCGAAGGCAGAGGTCGAGCTGGCCACCGGCCGGCCCGAGGACGCCACGGCGGCCGCGCTCGAGGCTCTCGAGGTGGCGGAGCGGTTCAGGCGGCTGAAGTACGTGGCAGCGTCGCGTCTCACGCTCGGAGCGGCGCTTCTCGAGCTCGGCCGCTCGGAAGATGCGGCCGAGCACCTTCGACGAGCGCTCGCCGAGTCGCAGCAGCTTGCCCACCCGCCCTCGATCTGGTCGGCGGCGGCAATCCTCGGGCGCGCGCTCGAGCGGACGGGCGACGACGAGGGCGCGGAGGCTTCTGCGACGGAGGCGCGGACCACGGTCGAGGCCTTTGCCAAAGGCTTGTCGCCTATTCGCCGGGACCTCTTCCTCGCCTCGTCTCATCTGGAGGCGAGCCTCTCGGCCGCGGGCTGAGATCGCGGCTCCGCGAGCCCTCTCGGCGACCGGCTTGGCCAGCCACCGGTGAGGGCGCGGGCGCTGAGTCCCGGCAAACAGCACGCACAAGAGCTCGAGGTAGCACCGGGGTCACGTCTACCACGTTCCACCCGCAGGAGGATGCGCGGCAGCTCGGAACCGAGCCGTCAGACGAGGTGTAGGAGCACCGAGACGTCAGTTGACTTGGGGATGCTTCTATGTTCGTCAAGGCGTCGAGGGCGGATTCTCGAGTAGTCGGAAGAGAGAGCGGGCGAGGTAGCGCTTGAGACAGCGGACGGCTTCGCGCTCGCTCGTGCCTTCAGCCAGGCGCCGGGCGACGTAGGCCCGGGTGGCGGCATCCAGGGGTCGGTGGGTGAGGAGGATCGTGTGCAGGGCGCGGTTCAGCCTGCGATCAGCGCCGCGGTCGAGGCGGTGGCGGATCCTGTTACCGCTCGAGGCCGGAAGCGGCGCGGCGCCCGCGAGGCGGGCGAACAGGATCAGGGTCAGGTCTTCCTCGTTCCGCTTCAGCAAGGTGTTCCCGCGGCCTGGCGTCGGGGCGGTGTGTGGAGAGGAGAAACCAGGAAGTGCGCTCTGCGTCCAGGGGAACACGGAAGACCTGACCCCGGTTCTAGATGTCTGTTCAAATCCTGCCCCCGGCTATGAACCTGCGACAGACAAGGAGATCTGTCCGCCGACAAGCCGGGCGGAGCGGTTCGACTTATGTTCGGTTGGCTCCATTCTTAGCACGTGGTCGACCCTCGCTCGAGGCGCCGGAGTTGGCAAAGGCGCCCGCGGTGGCGTGGCCTCCTTGCCGCCGTCGCCACCTCGCGCTAGCGTCCTTCGCCTGGCTACCGCGCTCGAGTTGACCGCCGCATCGGCCACCGCGCTCGCTCGGATGGTCCGCGAGCGCGTGATCTCCTGCGTCGAGCTCGTCGAGGCCCACCTGACACGCATTGAGGAGGTGAACGGCGCGCTCAACGCGGTCGTGCAAGTGGATGCCGAGCGGGCGCTGGCGAGTGCCCGTGATGGGGACGCGGCGCTTGCGCGGGGGGACGACACCGGGCCGCTGCACGGAGTCCCGTTCACGGCCAAGGACAACTTTGAGGCGGCGGGACTGCCGATGGCGATCGGCCTTCCGGAGCGGGCGGAGGTGGTGCCGGTCGGGGACGCCACGGCAGTTGCGCGGATGCGAGTGGCCGGCGCGATCCTGCTGGGAAAGACGAATTGCCCACCAGGGGGCGCAGGGATCGAGACGGTGAACGAGGTCTACGGCCGCACGAACAACCCGTACGACCTGACGCGGACGCCGGGCGGTAGCAGCGGGGGCGAGGCGGCGATCGTTGCGGCGGGCGGCTCGCCCTGCGGCCTTGGGACGGACTCGGGCGGCAGCATTCGCCTCCCGGCCCACTTCTGCGGGCTCGCGACGATCAAGCCGACCGCGGGCCTCGTTCCCCTCACCGGCGTGCTCGATGAAGAGGGCCCGATCGGAACGATGGCCGACCCGCGGACGCAGGTGGGGCCGCTCGCACGCTTTGTCGAGGATGTTGCGCTCGCCCTCCGCGTCATCGCAGGGCCGGACGGCTCGGACGGCGGTGTTGCACCGGTCCCGCTCGGCGATCCGGGGGCTGTCGAGGTCCGCGTCCTGCGTGTCGCCGTCTACTTCGCGAACGAGGTCACAGAACCCACGCCGGAAACCAGAGCCGTCGTCGAGAGCGCTGCGACGGAGCTGCGCGCGGCGGGCGCGACAGTCGAGGAGGCGCTCCACCCGGCCGGCGGGCACGAGCTCACCCGCGAGGTGTGGAGGTCGTACGACGGCAAGATGCGGACAGACGAGCTCTACCGCCTCCTGCGGCGGTGGGACGCGTACCGGAGCGAGATGCTTGCTTTCGCGCGCCGTTACGACGTCGTCCTCTGCCCCGTCTTCGCCTGCCCGGCGGTCCCGCACGGCGGAACATCGAGCCCTGAGCTAAAAGCACGCGATCAGCTACACGACGCCCTACAGCTTGACCGGGTGGCCGTGTGCGACCGTCCGCTGTGGAACCTCGTCGGAGGGGCTTCCGATCGACGTCCAGCTCGTCGGTCGCCCCTGGCGGGACGATGTCGCGCTCGCGGCTGCTCTCCACCTCGAGCGGGCGCTCGGGGGCTGGCAGCCACCCGCGCTCTGACTGGCCAAGCCTCCTGCCGCAACGTCGATTGCAGAAACTGACCTCCCCGATCAATCGCGTAGCTTCAGGGATGCACCCGGCGCCGCGGGCCTCAGAGGGATAGTCTCGCGCTCCTGACTCGGGCGAGGTGGTTCGACTTATTGTTCGGTTGGCACCGGACTCGAACCGCGCTTCGATCAGGCATCGGAAGATCTCGATGGGCCGGTCTGAGGAGGTGGCGCCGCGGCCAGGCGGCACGGGCTCGGGGTCTACGTGGGTCTACGCCCGTGTCAGTCGAGGCCTTTGGCCGCCACCGCGATCGGGCAGATAACGCCGACCCATGCGGCTTTGCGCGACCAGGCGCGACCGGCGACGCCACTCGATCAACGCTCGTAATGATGTTCCCGCGCCGTCGTGATCCGCCGTCGGTCCGTTCGAGACAGTCGTTCGTACGAGAGGGGATCACTAGAGGCCGGGCGCCATCAGGGCTCAAGCTGCGCGAGACGCGCGCGCGTGTCGGCGCGCGCGAGGTAAGCATCGAGAAGAGCCGCCGCCTCGTCCTCGTTGCCGGGCATGAGGTGTCCGTATCGGTCATATGTGATCGTGACCGATGCGTGCCCCATGTACGTCGCGAGGGCCTTCGCGTTCACGCTGGCCGCGATCATCAGGCTCGCGAAGGTGTGCCTCGCCTCGTGGAGCGTGATCGGCTCCAGTCCCGCATTGCGCCAAGCGGCCTTCGCCCGTGCATCGACGGTCGACCCGTCGAAGGCCTTGCCGTCGGGTCGGCCGAAGATCAGGCCGTTGCCGCCTCGGCGCTGCTTGTGCTCGACAAGGTAGTCGCGCAACACCGCGGCGATCGGAACAGTCCGCCGGCCGGCACGTGACTTCGGCTCGATCTCGCCCTCGCGCACGTCCCAGGCTCGCTCGATCCGGATCACGCCCTTCGCAGGGTCGACGTCGTCCCAACGCAGGGCTTGGAGCTCACCGCGGCGGAGGCCGCCGTAGAGCGCCGTCGCCCACAGCGCGCGGTCCCGCTCCGGCAACGCCTCCATCAGTTTCGACGCCTCTTCGGGCGATGCGATGCGGTCGCGACGGCCCCGGACGGCAGGCAGCTCGAGGCCGGTCGTCGGGTTGACCGCGATGTCGCCGCGCGCGACGGCCCGGCGGAAGATCGCGCGGAGGGGCATCAACGTGTTTCGAATGGTCGAGGCATCGGTGCCGCCGGCGAGGAGCCGGTCGGCGAAGTCTTGGAGATCTGAGCGGCGGATGTCGGAAAGCTTTCGGCCTCCGAACTCCGGGAGGAGGCGGAGTCGGAGCGAAATCTCATAGGTGCGGACGACGCTCGGCTTGTAGCGGTCGCCGGAGCGGTTTCGGATGCTGCCGTCACGGGCGCCGAGGAGCCACGCCTCGGCGGCTTGGCAGAGCGTCAGCTGGCTGGGGGGACGCATCGTCCCGCGGCGAATCGCGCTCTGAGCCTCGGCGCGCCAAGCCTTCGCCTCCGCGAGCGTAGGGAACGACTTCTTGATCCGCCGCGCGTCTCGGGCGCTCCAGACGCTCGCCTGGTACGTCGGCCGACAGTTGCAGCGACCTCCCGAGCGAGCGGCGCACGCCCCCAGATGCCGTACGGAGATGCCGACATGCTGGGCCACCAGACGACTGTAGCGTCCCGTGGGACAGTCGTGGGACAGTCGACTGTCCCACCAGGCGGTTTCCAGTGGACGTGAACAGGCACGGACGGAGCGGGGCAGACGAGCGCGGAGCCGAAGAACATTCCCGCAAATAAGGCACTTCTTGTGAAACGGAGCGGCGCCGGAGTCGAACCGACCGAGCCGTGGGTTACACGACCGCACTGGTTTTGAAGACCAACTGGGCCACCGGGCCCATGCCGCTCCGCGTGCAAGGGTATCGCTGACTCGAGGGCTGAAGAAGGGGGCTCGGGAGGAAATCTCTTCCCCCGCGCTACAGAGGGCTCATGTCGCTCCGCCGCCAGGGTATCCCGGAACCGAGCTGAAGAAGGGGGCTCGCGGGGGAGACATGGTTTCCCCCCGCGCTACGCAGACCTCCAGGCGGAGGGCAGTCCGACGTCCTGGAGGTCATCTGGGTCTGGGCGCGCGCGCCGCGGCGCCCCGTGATCAGGCGAAAGCCGGCTCGATGCCGTCGCTCGTCTCCTGCTCCGCCACGTTCAGCGCGAAGGCGCCGTCGGGCATCCGCTCGCAGGAGACGACGAGGTACTTTCTGCCGTACTGGGAGATGGCGGCGCCGACATCTGGCAGTCTCTCCGACTGTCAGAACTCCACGAGGACGGGGGATTCATGAGGTCACTTGCTCTGGACACGTCGAATTCTCCCCCGGGCAGATTCTCGAGCCGGTCCGATCCTAGGCGAACCACATCCGAAGGCAACGCGAAAGTGTTTTCGCTATCAACCGTGGGGATGGAGGCCAGTGACCGTCAGCGGATCGGATCGAGGATCAGGCAGGCGCGCCAGGAGGCCGGTCTCACGCAGCAGGAGCTGGCCGGGCTCCTCGGGATCACCACCCGTTCGATCCAGAACTACGAGTCCGGCGCGATCGTGCCCTACCGGCACCTGGGTCACATCGAGCTGATCGCGAGCAA
>Ga0136621_1000841_pt1 | contig 12209 bp, 18 predicted proteins | sample AntDryUQ445A2306_FD_104673 | JGI IMG/M metagenome (GOLD analysis project Ga0136621, IMG submission 104673) | Polar desert sand microbial communities from Dry Valleys, Antarctica - metaG UQ445A (23.06) | ecosystem: Environmental > Terrestrial > Soil > Desert | place: Antarctica: Dry Valley...
GTGTAGGACCATCGCGTCATAGAACCTGTCGCGCTCCAGCCGCACGCTGGCGGCATGTCAGGGGTCCGATGTCCCGATCACGAGCAGTCCCGGGTCGTACGCAACGGTCGACGAGCCGCTGGCCGTCGTCAGCGCTATCGCTGCTCCCCGTCGTCAGGCCGACCACACGACTTCATCGAGCCGCTGACCACCGACCTGATCGGAAGCTGCCTGACCTGTGAGCGCGACTGGGACGGCGGCTTTCCCGTCTTCCGCCACGCGCTTTACAACGTCCCGGTCATCGCCGCCTGAAGATCGTCCATGCGCGCGCCATGCCGGCCGATCACAAGGGCAACTGGGCCGACTTCTTCCGCTCCCTGCCGGGCAGGCCGCGGGTCATCGTCAGCGACCCCGACCCGCAGATCAGCTACGCGATCAAGGCGGTCTGGCCGCCTGGACAGCGCCCGCGCCACCTGCTCTCCACGCTCCACTACCGCAACAAGGTGCTCCAGAAGTTCGTGCGAGCGCGCTGGTATCCGACAACCCACCAGCTCGCCGCCGATGCACAGACCGCCTTCAGCGACCTGGAGATCTTCCGTGCCTGGCGCTCGAAGGCCGAGCAGAGCGGGCCGGATCCGGTGAAGAAGTGGCTGACGAGCAAGGGCGACGAGGTGGAAGAGCGGCTTGCCGCCGCGCCGCCGACCAGCACGGGCGACCTCGATGGCTTCCTGACCAAGGTCGAGAACCACCTTCGCATCGGCCGCGGCCGGGTCAGCAATCTGCGCCGGCTCGACCTCAGGCTCGGGCTCATGGCACTGCGCTGGAACCGCCAGGACCGCCAGGACACCCTCGAGGGCGTGCTCCGGCAGGAGGTCAGTCGGCCGCGTGCCGCAGCCCGTCGCTCACTGGACGGCCAGTTCTACGACTCGGTCTGGCTGCTCAGCTGACCGGCGCGGCGTCGCCAGGCGAGGACGCCGAGCAATAGCCCGAGGCCGAGGACGACGGCGCTCACGACGAGGAACTGCCCGACGCCGAAGCCTTGGCACCCTTGGTTCGGTGCTGCGTCGAAGGCGTCGCATGCGAGTTGCGCGCGAACGGTGAGCGCCACCCACAGACCACCGACGCCGATGAACGCGCCTGACAGGAACGCGAGACTGCGCGCCGCGACGAAGGCGAGTGCTAGGAAGCCCACGCTGAGTGCCAGGAAGGGCGCGCCACCCAGCAGCACCATGAACCCGGCAGCCGCGCCGAAGGCGAGGCCGACTCCCCAGCTTGGCCACCGTTCTGATCGCAACATCGGCACCCTCCGACTATCGCTCTGACTCAAGATGGTCCGGAGGCTCGACCTCCCCGATGCCCTCAGGCCAGGAGTGACAGCGTCGCCTCGGTAGGCGTACCGCTCATGACGATGAAAGCCGCAGCGCCGATGATGGCCAGCGCGATGAGCAACCACGGAAGCCGTGAGCGCCGTCGCTGGCGAGCAGGCAGGACGGCAACGTGACCGCCTGCCGCGCTCAGATCGCGCGGGTCGACTGCGCGGTGCTCGCGCCGCCAGTGCCGAACGAGATCGTCCCAGAACATGGAGCCCTCAGATACCTGTCTACGCGCCCGAGACCATGGTAGCCCCAAGCGCCCGCGCCTAGTGTCAACGCGATGGCGACAGTGAAACCAGACCTCTCGGCACGCCTGCTTCATCAGTCGAATAGTCCGCAGCTAGCCGGGGCTAGTAGCGGCGAATGCGCTCGCGTTGGAGACGACCGAACTCTCGGATCTCCTCGTCGGAGAGACCGGCGGCCAAGGTGGGGGCCAAGGAAGTGGTGGGAGTGAGAGCCAGGGCGGTGGCGCCGGTGCCGGCCAGGGTGGCGAAGGTGGTGGAGGCGCTGGCCAAGGCCAGGGTGGCGGTCAGACTCCCGCCGGGGACTGGCATCCGACTGTCTCTGAACCGCAGGAGATTCGCGAGGGTGGGCCGGACACGGTGAAGCGCGACCCCTAGCGGCTCGCTAGATGCCGGCATGCCGGCTAGGCAGGCGGCAAACCCGGGCTGCGCCAAAGGCCGCCGCTTCCTGGACCGAGGTAACCAGGAGCCGCGGGCAGGAGTTGTGTTCCACCGCGATTCGCTGGTTCAACCTCATGGCTCCTCCCCCTTGAATAGGTTGTCCTGCTCCTGCCGCTGCCATTTCGCAACGGCCTCCTTGTGAGCGTCCAGCTCGACCTGTGAGAGCTCGGCGGCACCCGCCGCGTTGATCCGCCAGACCTGAAGCGGCTCTCCGACGAATGCCATCTCAACGCTGATGGCTGTCTGGATGATCCGGACCAGCGCGGTGATGGCCTTGCCTTCGCTGAGCCGGCACAGTTCCTGGCCGCCGAGTGCCCGGTACACTGCAAATGCCGTCATCTTGCCGCTGCCGATGGCCTGGAAGTGGTCGTGCCACCCGCTGTCCGCGTTCATCTCATGTTCCAGGAGCCCGGCCTGGTCCTCGGCCCAGATCGCGGCCAGGCCGTGGATCGCGATCGGGGCTATCCCAGGCGGAGGCATGCTCCGGGCGGCCGCGCCCTCGTACTCCGGTCGGTAGATGCGGTCGAGCTGGTTCTGGATGGTCAGGCGCTTATTGAACTGGTTGGCGTGGATCGTGGCAGCCTCCAGCACCCGGAAGAGTCGCTCGGAGGTGCCGGTGTTACCGCTGAATCCGGTCACCAGTGGGTGGTTGCCGACACGCTTGAGCTTGGAGGTCTCCCACCGCACCCCCCTTGGCGTGGCGCCAACGGCACCCAGCATCGGGTCGGATGCCTGGCTGTCTGCTCCTATGAGCGCGCCATCGCGGTAGACGAGGCCCGCGATGATCGTTCCCGTGGTGGGCACCGAAGCAGGCTATTGATTGAAAATGCTTCTGGAGGCGTACTCGGGATACTTCTTGTAGACGCCCCGCAGCAGCCGGTCAAAGGTGGCGCTGGCAACGTTCGTCCGGAGTTGGAGTAGGTAGCCAAGGTGCCCGGGGTTGGCCTTGCCGGAGAGACGCTCGGCCGCAGCGTTGCCGGCGGACGTGCGCCGGTACTGGGCGTAGGTTGCACCCCGCACCGGGACGCGCTCGATCAGGCCATCTGCTTCGAGAGCTTCTAGGTCGCCGTAGATCGGCCGGCTGAAAGGCCCCCAGTTATAGGGCTCGAACCGGTACAGCTCCGGGCTAGGCGCTCCAGACTCCATCGCAAACAGAAACATCCCCTTCTGGATGCGAATGGGGTCCATTCCGCCGTCCAACAGTAGGAGCAGCCACTCGCGGCGCTTCATTGCATCGCTCCTTCGCTCAGGGGCCTGGGCTCGGCCCCGACGATGCGGTGGATGGATTGTGGATGAGGGCAACACGTACAGACTACGCGCTATCGCCGTATACCGTTGTAAACAGATCGCCTAATACGCAGCCGTGCTGCAAACGTGGCAGGTGCTGCAGGAAGAGAATCGTTTCAACTGGACGCGCAGCACGCATCGAAACCGAAGCACGCTGGCACGAGGCAGCGAGGTGTAGAAATGCTGCGATGACCTGACTGTTGAGTCAGGTCTCCGGCGGCATCGGATCGTGGACCGAAGGTTAGGGGTTCGACCCCCGTAGGCCACCCCACCATTCTCGCTCATTTGACGCTTGATAGTGGCGGCGGCGCGTCGCCGCGTAACGCTGCATCTCGCCCTGTATCGCCTGGACAAGCGATCGGACAAGCGATCAGTCCGCCCTTGTGCGCGGTCGCCCACAGCATTCATCCAGTGGTCGGCGCGGCCCTGTGAAGTCAGTGGCAAATCCGGCCGCTGTGAGTCGCGGCTCCTGAGGACGATGCTGGCCTATTCTCGTCGTTGTGCTGTGCACGAGATGTGGCAAGCATCCGAGAGACGTCAGCTCGTCAGGAGGGGTTGAACCCTACTGTCGCCCCTGTCTCGATCTACCCGCGGCCGAGTGGCGTCGGTGGATGGTGGAGGAACGACAGCGCAAGCGCGGGCGCGACCATGCTCGGCGAGCACTAGCGGCTGGCGTGTACGAGTCATATCTCGACCCGTGGCCATCATCCTGCGGGCGCTGCGGGTGCCCTATCGATCCCGCATATGGAAGCGGAAGCTGGCATCCACTCGCTGAATCGATCGGCCACGAGCCGCCTATCGGTTGGGGCCGCCGAGCACGGGATCGACATAGTGACCGTCAGGCCGGAGCACTGGGCATGCAACGCCTTTGCCGCCGCCCTGCCGGATGACATTCGTCCACCCATTCCGGTTCGGCTCCACGCTGGTCACGGATGTGCGTCCGATCCCGAGAAGAAGACGCCGTAACGGCGGCCTATGTCGCGGCATTGCGCGGGGCGGGCTCTCCAAGTAGCCGCTCTCGATCCCTCGGGCTCAGGTCTGCGAGGTCCCCCAGCACCTCGTGAACTGCCTCTACGGGGAGGCCGAGGTCGCAAGCGAGGGCTACCGGGTCGACGTCATCCCGAGAGCGGCGTCCAATAGCGATCACGATCGCACGATGGATGACGGGCAGCTCGTCCATCTCATCTGCTTCCGCGGACGGGCCGGCACCGCTCGACTCGTCGATCGGCGGGCATGGCAATGCAAGGCTCGTTGAAGATGGGCACGGGGGCGACCTCCTTTGGGCACGTCAAAGGCCCGACCAACAGGCCGGGCTTTGAAGCTCTCGGGCGAGCGGCACGTTCCACCGCTCGGAGGATCAGCCAGGGCGCGTCATGCCTCTGCGACCTCTCCTACTTATAGGTCGAATGAGGCGGGCTTTATTCCTAAGGCTTGCGACGCCGACCCGGACGCCCCGGAATGCGACTCCGCTCAAGCATGGAATAGTCGCCGCCGAGGAGGCGCCGGTGGATCGGGTTGACCTTGCGCCGCAATCGTTCCTCACGCTTGCTTACAGCTCCCTGCGAAAGGCCGAGCCGCGCGGCGATCGATGCTTGCGGCTCCTCTCGACGGATGGCCTCGAGCAGCTCACGCTCGTCATCGGTCAGCTCGTCCGCGAGGGCGCGCTTGAACTCCTCGAACGGGCTTGGCCTGGCACCTGATCTGGCGGCGGTCGGCGCCGGCTCAACGAGGATCGGTTCGGCTTCATCGTCCTCGTACGGATCGCCGAGGTCGAGCCTGTTCTCGAGCGATCCAAGTCGGGACCGGTCGAAGGCCAGACTCTTCTCGCTCGCTCCATGTCGACGCCGATCCTCGATTGTGTCTCGGAGGTCCCGGATCTCGGCCTCGGTCTCGGCGTGTTGCTCAGCCTCACGCTTGAGACGCTCGGCACGCTCCGCCGGGGTCTCGGTCAGCGGAGGCTCGACCCAGTCGTCCCGGCCGTCGTCAAAATCGTCGTCCGGCGGCGGCAGGTTCTCCATGTCGAACCCGTCGTCGTCATCCCAGTCTCGCCCGCCGGCCACGGCTCAGGCGCTCATCCTTTCTGCATCGGTGGCAGCAGCCGCTTCAGCTCCGAGAACCATTCCCGGCGCGACGCCTTGCCCTCCATTCGGGCGGGGTTGCGATTCGAGCCGCTCGCACTCGGCAGGACGAACACCGGCCGATCGGCCACCTCCCAGGGCTGAGCACCCAGGGCGACGGAGCGACCGAATCCGAGGTATCGGCTGTCCTCCTCGGCCGCCCGCTTCCCTTGGAACGCTACCCACGCCGGCTGGTAGTGCGCCATCTTGTCCAAGAACGCAGGGACGTCGAAGCCGCGCAGGCCTCGGTCCGTGCTCGACACCGCCGACTTCGCCAGGTCAGTGAGGCCAACGCCATACCGCAGAACCTCGCGGTCGGTGAGTGGGCTCAAGGGCCGGCCGATGATGCGGCTATCCCAGAGTAGCTGCCAGAACGCGTTACCTCGTCCGGCGTAGTAGTGACTGATGCTGGCCGACCTCTCCGCCGCGGCGGTACCGCAGATGATGACCCGCAGCCCACGCCCGAGGTAGTCAGGCAGTACATCGCGCCTCATCTGCGATCATCCTCGATCATGGAAGATCGGCCATCCTCTCTGCTCCTTACCCAACACGTTCACTTGTGCCATCGGGATTCCCGTAGCCGAGTGCACGCACCCGTCAGAGCATCCTCTCGCGACGCCCCAGTTCCAGTGACAGTCGCGGTCTCCAGCGGAGGCACCGTCGGGCTCTCCTGATCGGGTCCGACAATCCCAGCCAGTCTGCGAGGGTACATCTCGACTTTGAGCGATTCCTGCTGGTCACTCGCTCGTTCCCAGGTTGCCGCATGTAGAACCCAGCCTGGTGGGACCGCGTTGTCGAGTGCTTGGCGCTCCTCTGGCTTCATGTCGCCCACGGCAATGTCTCCTCCCTCCCTCGCGTGGTTGTGACCAGGCGGATAGACCCGAGGAGGCGGGATGCCACTCCTCGGGGCGTCAAGTCTGGGGCGTCAACGAGCGCGCCAACTGGTGTCCAAGACGCAGTCTCGATCTTGCGCTCCCGGACGCAATACGTTCAGCGTGAGGATTGCGGGTCCTCATGCGCCCGTCAGAGGGGTCGTGACGTCCTGACGCACTGTCAGGCAGCCTGAACCGGTGGGCTTATCCCGAGTGGACGTGCGCGGCGCGGGCCACCCTCGCCGACATGCGTGAGTACGCATCGTTGCGGTTCCAGAACCCTCGGCACCGTCGGTCGCGATCCGTTGGCGTGCCGCGCGCCGCGGAGCCAGACGCGCCCACAGTGAGCCCCCCAATCCTTGCATGCTTGCACCTACGGAACGTCGAACTCGAACACCCACGGACCGTCGACACGGATCTGCTGATTGTCCGGCCATCCGCCGTCATGCCCGACGAGCTCGGTGATCGTCAGCGTCCAATGACCGCTTGCATCGTCAACGCCGGCGACGCCGAACACCTCAATCGTGCCGTCGTCGTGGGTCCTGATGCCCGTGCCGATGACACCGCCTGGTCCATCGTGCTCGAGATGGACGATCGGGCTCCAACTCTCGCCGTCGGGCGCATCGGCTAACGTCTCGAGGGTGAGGGTGCCGATGACACGGCTGGGTGCGGCCCGGAACTCGGTTAGCGTCAGTCCGAATCCACCGGCGACAGCCTCGAGGTTGGGAGACACGGTCGTCCCACCCACCACCGGCAGGATGAAGGTGAAGGCTGGACCGGCGGGGAACGACAACGTGTAGGTCGTGTCGCCGGCTGGAAGAGGATCGACCGGCGTGAACGTCAGGATGTCGATGGTGCCACCGTCAACGGTTTCGTCCCCGGCGCCATCCGACGTCGTATAGCTGCGCCCGGCTGCATCCGTCAGCGTCTCGATCCCGCCCTCGCCGGACAGGTTCTCAGAGCGGTCGTCCACGGTCGAGCTCCAGCCGATAACCACCTGGTTCGCGTCGGCATACCCGCGTTCGAGCCGGACCGCGCCGCCATCCACAGGTACCTCCATGCCGATCTCGACCGAGCGCTGCCAGGCAATCTGCCAGCCGGGGAGAAACAGGATGCGGGTGAACAACTCGAAGCCAAACGCAGCGACGCTCACCAGCATCGCCGCTGCCACCGCAAGCAGGGCCGCCCGTCGGACCCGGCGCGGGAGAGCACTCCGTTCGCTGATGAAAGGTGGGTTGGTGACCGCCGCGAAGACTCGTGCGTCGACCTCTTGGGCCAGCCTGGCCGACAGGGTGGCTCCATACACGCGGTCGAGCTGCTGCTCGAGTCGCTCACTCGTCATCACGGTATGCCTCCTTCAGGCGCGCGAGCGCCCGGGTCAATAGCTTCTGGGTGGCGGCTTCGGTCTTACCGATAGCGGCCCTGATCTGGATCGCTGTCAGGCGCCCGCCGAAGCGGAGGGCGAGTGCCTCGCGCTGCAAATCCGACAGATCGGCCAACCGGTGCGCAAGGCGTCGGACGTCCTCGCCTGCAGATACCAGGTCTGCCGGGTCGAGCATGGGTGGAGCGAGCGGCCAGAAGACCTGGGTTCTCGCAGCCGTTCGCTGCCGACGAGCGGCATCGACGGCGAGCCTGCGGGCGATGCCGAAGATCCAGCCCGGGTAGGCGTCCGTCGGTCCGCGAAAGGTATGTCGGGCCCGCCAAGCGCGCTCGAACGCCGACGCGGTCAGATCAGCTGCATCCTCATCGGTGCGGCATCGAGCGCGCAGGTATCGATACACCGGATCCCGCCACCGACGGTAGCGCCCGATGAACTCGGCCTCGCTGAGGGGTACGGCGCTGGTTCCATCGTCCGCCCCTGCGGCGACCGCGCGGCTGACTTCCACGGGCTCTCTCCGGCTGCATCGTTCACCCTACAGACGGATCAGCACCGGAAACCGGACATCTGGCTCGCTCGAAGACAGACAAGGCGCGTGTCGGGGCGGAGGGGCGGGCTTAATCTATCTCGCGACGAAGGCCACCGTGGAGGTGGCGCGATGCGCGAGGCCGCCGAGGGGGATGGCTCTCATGGGTACGTTCACGCGCTCGACCTGACTGCGTATAAGCGACTCTGCAACCAGCCCGGTAAGGTCGGTTCCGTCAGGCTAGCTGAGCGGCAACTACGGCGAAGTCACTCGATAGCTAGTTGTGGGCGACGCCAGCCGTTCTTATGGAACCAAGCCGAAGTACCGGGCAACGGCAGCAGCGATGAGACCGGCCACGGTGCCCTCGCTTACCCGGCCGCCGGAACTAGCGAGACTGAGCCCGATCCTGCCCAGCCAAGCCGAGACGCGCTTGCCTGGCCCACCCTCGGAATCATCGTCCCCTACATCCTCGTCCAGCGCGGCAGCAAGCTCTGCGCGATCGGAATCCTTAACTCCGAGTCCCTCCAAGTAAACCATCAGGCTCTCACGGTCGCCCGGGACGACCACCACCTGGAGGGATGCGTTCGGGCCTATAGCGACTTGGCCACCCCGGATCACGGTTTGGAAGATTACGTCCGCCCGAGCGAGCGGAACGGGAGGCTCCGCGCGCTTCGTGTCGCCCGTTCGTGTACCAGCAGCGGGATTCTCAGCTTCAATTTCTAACGCGAAGTTGAGCGCACGATTACGCACCTGATCGAGGATTCCCGAGACGATGCTGATAGGGACCTCATTCCACATCCTTATGGTCTGATGGCCCTCCAGGATCTCGATGCGAGCCGCTAGATCGACCGGAAATGGCGAGTGGATTGTCCCTTGTCCGCCCGCCTGAGCTCCCACGACCAGGCTCTCGAGCACGGCCACGCCCTGGTAGAACGCGAACCGAGTCGCTTCATCTCGGACGGACTCTGGAATCAGGCTCAAAGGCACCTCGATGTTGTTGGCGCCGCTTCCGAACGGACCGGCCGTCTGTGCCTTTAGCTGTCCGTGGATCTCGGCCCGGTAGGGAGGTAGCGAGGACCCGCCGGGATAACCGTTCAGCTCGTGGGCGACCCATTGCTTGAAAGGTTCGTGCTTCAAACGGAAGGCTAGGATCTGGCACTTCCGAAGGAGATCGCTCACTGAGTGATTCGGGTCGACGGCAGCAGATTGGATATCGCCTAAGAGGTCCACGCCCTAATCATCTCCAGAACAGCATCGCTAATCATCAGGCGCAGTCGCGACAAGTTAGCTGTCGCAGCGTTACGTACCATCGGGGCCATGAAGGCTTCCAGATGTCGCCCAGTTGGTCCGCGGATCATCCAGCCTGGCAAGAACCAGACGACGCACGTGCTGCCCAAGCCTAACTAAGACGGGCGAGCTTGTTATCCGCGGAGCCTGAGGCGCTCATTCGTACCGTCACCTGAGGGTGGCCCACCGAATGGAGCGTGGACGGCCCATCGGGACCCGTCATGCCGTCAACCTGCGGTGCTTGGCGATCGCGCGCTGGATTGTGCCAATCTCCTCGAATCGCTCGACGGCCCGGGTCCGGCGGCGCCGCCGCCATTCGACCCAGGCTGCATACTCGCCCGACGCCGATCGACGGACTCTTCGTCGCCGAGCTTGGCCCACTCCCGAGTCAATCCTTCCCATTCCTCGAGGATCGCCGCGAGGCCAAGGCCCTGGAACTGCCGCAGCCGCCAATAGGTCGCACGTGCTGGGCGATCAACCCGACCCGCGCGAGCGTGGGAGGGCCGAACAGTACGGGATCGGGACTTTGCAGCCTCGCGGAGACGCTCGACCTGCGGCCACATTCGATCGATCAGGTCGTGCAGATCCGCCTTGCTGGCCGTCGCGTGTACGCCAACCTGGGCCGTGACCCACGCCCGGTTGACCCCGACATCGAGCGCGATCGTAGCTGGCTCGAACGCGTCTCTCCATCGGCCGTCAGACACCTCGAGGCTGAGTTCTCGGCCCGTCGACATACATAAGACCGCTCCGAGGCTCAGGTCAAAGTGTCGGGCGCCGAACCGATCCGTGTGCCACGCGACGACCTCGTCCATCCAGCTTTGGCACCCGGTGTCGCGACAGATCGCGGAACTGGCGGCGTGAGCGTAGCCACAAGCCGGTCGCCGGCGGGCAAATGGACGTAACTCGTCGCTAAGGCGCGGCAGCAGCTGGGTCGTAGCGGCCCGAATCGCTTCCTCCGGTGAGTAGCGCGCCCGGCCCCGCACCGTCTCACCTCGAAGCTCGCCTCGCCGTGCCGGCTCAGGTCCGTAGAGGAGCTCAATCGAAGAGCGAAGGCCGGGATCGAAGTCCGCGAGATACGTCTGAGTCATGGATCCACCTTAGGCGCGCAGCGCGAGACGACAACGGCAGTTTGGCTCGGAGCAACTTCGCCGTCTCCGGAGGATGCGTAACCCGTTGTCACGTCCTGACGGAATCCGGACTACGACGCAGCGTAAGGTACCGACTATGGGCGATTACGGAACATGCCAGTACGAGAGCTGTGATCGAGACGGAATGCCGCCAATCGTCGCTTGGTCCGAGGGTAAATTCCGCGGGGCCACCGTTGGCAGGGGAGGGAACTAGTGTCGCGCGACGCTGAGATCGACCTGAAGAGACTCCTCGTCGACGAGGAGAATCCCCGTCTGCCCGACGACACCACCAGCCAGCGGGACGCCATGCAGCGCCTAGCCGACCATCAGGGCACCAAGCTGCTAGCGCTCGCGAAGCACATTCAAGATCACGGCCTGAATCCCGCGCAGCGTTTCATCGTGATGAAGGAATCGGGGAGCCGGGACTACATCGTCCTCGACGGAAATCGTCGCCTCGTTGCGATGAAGGCGGTCGAGTCGCCGGGGGCGTTCGGTAACTTGGCGCCGTCTCGCATCAGGGCGCTCAAGAAGCTCGATGCCAAGCGGATGCCGGTCAAGGTGCCCTGCGTGGTATTCGCCGATCGCCAGGAGGCCGAGCCGTGGATCCGGCTCACCCACCTCGACCAGCGGAGCGGCGTGGGCCAATCCAAGTGGAGCACAACTCAGAAGGCGAAGCACGAAGAGCGTCTGGGCTCGACACCGGCGACGCTGCAGATCCTCGACTACGCAAGGGCGAACGCCGAGCTCACACCGGAGACCGAGGCCCTCATCGACAGCGGCGGCTTTCCGCTCTCGATCATCGATCGAATGCTGGAGACCCGGGTCGCCAAGCCCAAGTTCGGGCTGGACCTCGTTGACGGGCAGGTCTCGACTGCCTACCCCCGGGACCAGGTGCTGCCCGGGCTAGCGAGGTTCATCAACGACGTTGGAATGAAGCGCGAGACCTCGAGGTCACTCAACACCGCGAAACAGTGGTCGGACTACATGGGCAAGTTCGCGGCCAGCGACCTGCCGGATCCCACAACCAAGAGCGATACGTCGGTACCGTTGGCCTCGGCGCCGGCGACTGCAGCGCCTCGGGCAGCGGTCGCCCCAGCTCCTAAGAGGGACCGTCCCGGTCGCTCGAAGCGACCATTCGTTATCCCGGGCGACACCCATCTCAACATCCCGCCGAATCGGATCCACGAGATCTACCGCGAGCTGAAGAGCGAGATCCGGGTCGACGATGCGCCGAACGCGGCTGGGGCCCTCATCCGGGTCCTGCTCGAGATGAGCATGACGGCCTATTGCGCGAAGGAGGGTTGCGCGCCGAAGCGCGACGATCTGCGTGACTATCTCGCGGCGACGCTCACGGACCTGAAGGCCAAAGGGCACCTCACGAACAAAGCGGCGAACAGGATCCAGACGGGGATCATCGACTCGAGCAGCGGCCTGACGACGGTCCAAGCGGTCGTTCATGACCCGGACTTTCCGGTGACCGGTGCAGAGCTGGGTCTGCCATGCTGGTCGTGGTCACTGGGTCTCCTTGCACTCGAGGGGACGGTGACACGCATCCGTCGAGGCGGCGGACAGCACTGTGA
>Ga0136621_1000844_pt1 | contig 12188 bp, 15 predicted proteins | sample AntDryUQ445A2306_FD_104673 | JGI IMG/M metagenome (GOLD analysis project Ga0136621, IMG submission 104673) | Polar desert sand microbial communities from Dry Valleys, Antarctica - metaG UQ445A (23.06) | ecosystem: Environmental > Terrestrial > Soil > Desert | place: Antarctica: Dry Valley...
CCCGCACGTCACCCTGTCGCCGGAAGAGCTGGGCGGACTCGCCGGTGATGTCGCGCAGCCGGGCGAGCACCGGGCCAGCGGTGGCGAGCAGGCGGTCCTCACCGGCTGCCGCGGCGAGCTCGCCGAGCCGGGGACCGAGCACGAAGCGGCCCTGCAGGTCGCGGTTGACCAGGCGGTGGTGTTCGAGGGCGACGGCGAGACGATGCGCGGTGGGGCGGGCCAGGCCGGTCTGCTGCACGAGAGTCGCCAAGGTCGCGGGACCGGCCTCCAACGCGGTCAGGACGAGCGCGGCCTTGTCAAGCACGCCGACTCCGCTAGTGTTGTCCATGGGATGATACTGCCGTCTCGCATGTTGATATGCAAGGAGGGTGGCCCGATGGGCCGGACACTGGCGGAGAAGGTCTGGGACGAGCACATCGTCAGGCGAGCCGACGCGGAGCCTGACCTGTTGTACATCGACCTGCACCTCGTGCACGAGGTGACCAGTCCGCAGGCCTTCGACGGCCTGCGCCTGGCCGGCCGAACGATCCGTCGTCCGGACCTGACGCTGGCCACCGAGGACCACAACATCCCGACGCTGAACATCGACCAGCCGATCGCCGACCCGGTGTCGCGGACGCAGGTGGAGACGCTGCGCCGCAACTGCGCCGAGTTCGGCGTCCGCCTGCACCCCCTGGGGGACGCCGACCAGGGCATCGTGCATGTGGTGGGGCCGCAGCTCGGACTGACCCAGCCCGGCACCACCGTGGTGTGCGGTGACTCCCATACCTCCACGCACGGCGCCTTCGGGGCGCTGGCGTTCGGCATCGGCACCAGCGAGGTTGAGCACGTCCTCGCCACCCAGACCCTGACGCAGTCCCGGCTGCGGACCATGGCCGTGACGGTGCAGGGAACGCTGCCCGCGGGGGTGAGTGCCAAGGACATGGTGCTGGCGCTGATCGCCCAGGTCGGCACCGGCGGGGGTCAGGGCTACGTCGTGGAGTACCGCGGCAAGGCGATCCGCGCGCTGTCCATGGAGGCGCGGATGACGGTCTGCAACATGTCCATCGAGTGGGGCGCCAAGGCCGGGCTGATCGCGCCCGACGAGGTCACCTTCGACTACCTGCGGCGGCGCCCGCACGCGCCGCAGGGTGCCGACTGGGATGCCGCGGTGGCCCACTGGCGGGCGCTGGCGACCGACGACGATGCGCAGTACGACCGCGAGGTGGTGCTCGACGCCAGCGCGCTGGCGCCGTTCGTCACCTGGGGCACCAACCCGGGCCAGGGCGTACCGCTGTCGGCGAGCGTCCCGGCACCGGACGCCTTCGACGACCTCGACGACCGAGCCGCCGCCGAGCGGGCGCTGGAGTACATGGCTCTGGTGCCCGGGACGCCGATGCGCGCGATCGAGGTGGACACCGTCTTCGTGGGCTCGTGCACGAACGGTCGTATCGAGGACCTCCGTACCGCGGCGGCGATCATCGACGGGCACCACGTCGCCGATGCCATCCGGATGCTCGTCGTGCCGGGCTCGGTCCGGGTCCGGCTGCAGGCCGAGGCGGAGGGTCTCGACGTGGTGTTCAAGGCGGCCGGCGCGGAGTGGCGCGGCGCCGGCTGCTCGATGTGCCTCGGCATGAACCCCGACACCCTCGCGCCCGGCGAGCGCGCCGCGTCGACGTCGAACCGCAACTTCGAGGGCCGTCAGGGCAAGGGCGGGCGTACCCATCTGGTGTCGCCGCAGGTCGCGGCCGCCACCGCCGTGCTCGGCCACCTGGGCTCACCCGCCGACCTCGTGGAGGCCTGAGCGATGGACCGTTTCACCACTCTCACCGGCACCGCAGTCCCCCTCCGGCGCAGCAACGTCGACACCGACCAGATCATTCCGTCGGCGTACCTCAAGCGGGTGAGCCGCACCGGCTTCGAGGACGGACTGTTCGCCGCCTGGCGCGGTGACCCCCATTTCGTCCTCAACCGGCCGGAGTCGGCCGGCGCGAGCATCCTGGTGGCGGGCTCCGACTTTGGCACCGGCTCGTCGCGCGAGCATGCGGTGTGGGCACTGCAGGACTACGGCTTCAAGGCGGTGCTGTCACCGCGCTTCGGCGACATCTTCGGTAGCAACGCGGGCAAGGCCGGGCTGCTCGCCGCCCAGACCGACGCCAAGGTCGTCGCCGCGCTGTGGGACCTGCTCGATCGCCAGCCGCACGCCGCAGTCACCGTCGACCTGCAGGCTCGCACCATCGTTGCCGGCGCCGACGGCGACCGCATCGAGGACTCCTTCGACATCGACGACTACACCCGCTGGCGGCTGCTGGAAGGCCTCGACGACGTGGCGGTCACGCTGTCGCACGAGCAGGACATCACCGCCTACGAGGCGGGTCGTCCGTCGTGGAAGCCGCGGACGCTGCCGGCCCGGGTGGAGGCCCCGGTGGAGGCACAGTGAGCAGGTGGACCAATGTGACCACCGGTCGGCTGCCGCTGTCGTCGATCTCCAGAACCACCCGCTGACCGCGCCGGAGCAGCCGTGCCGCGCTTGGGCGCAGCGCCCCGTGGGGCAGGACCAGGGCGACGCCGTCGTCGAGCAGCACCCGACCGGTGCTGGTGGCCGGGTCGAACGACGCCACCGTCGCCTGGACGCGCATCACGCTCCTGCCAGCACCCGGCCGGTGGCCGAGCCGACCCCGAGCCGCCGGACCTCGTTCAGGTGCTGCTCGGTGTCCACGTCTCGGGCGGCTCGGTCGAGCCCGGTGGCGTCGAGAGCCACGGCTCCGTCGGCGAGGTGCGCGGCGAGCGAGCCCGGACCGAACCGGGGACGGGGCAGGCTGCCCGGCAGGCCGGTGAGCATGGTCGTGCCGAGCCCTTCGCAGTCACCCAGCACGGTGCGGGGATGAGCGGTTGCCCGCCGCAGCACCTCGCTCACGTCGCTGGTCCGCAGGGCCGGCAGATCGGCGGGGACGACGATGACGCCGGCGTCACGGTGGTGTGCCGCGGCCCACGTGATCCCCGCCTTGGCAGCGCCGTTGAGGCCGCCCGGGCCCGGTTCGGCGAGCAGTGCCACCTTCGCGGCCGCGAGGGTCACCGCCAGCCGATCGTCGTCGCAGACGACTGCGATCGCTGCCATCTGCTCGCTGCCGCGCAGTGCGCTCAGCGTGTCGATGGCGAAGGCCCGGGCAAGCGCGCGCCGACGCTCGTCCGAGCCGGTGGCGAGTCGTGACTTGGCCGTGGCCAGCGCCTTGACGGGCAGCACGGCCACCCACAGCAGACCCGGCGCGGCAGTCATCGCACGCGATCCTGTCACCACTCCCGGCCCCACTAGAGTCGGCCCACTGTGAGAATGCCGCGGAGAGGAGTCGTCCGGCGAGAGCGACGCGGGGTGGCGCTGGCGCTGTGCGTCGGGCTGCTGTGGCCGCCGCTGATGGTCCTCACCCGGCGACGGTGGCAAGGCGTCGAGCATGTGCCGATCGCTGGCGGCTTCGTGTTCGCCGCCAATCACATCTCCTACGCCGACCCGTTCCTGTTCGCCCACTTCGTGCACGACTCCGGCTATGCCCCGCACTTTCTCGCCAAGCGGTCGTTGCTGCGGCTCCCGGTGGTGGGCCGGCTCCTGATCGCCACGGGACAAATCCCGGTGAACCGGGAGACAGACGTTGCCGCGCAGGCGTACCGGGACGCGGTTGTTGCCGTCCGGCGGGGGCGGTCGGTGATCGTGTATCCGGAGGGGACGCTGACGCGCGACCCCGGGTTGTGGCCCATGGTGGGCAGGACCGGCGCGGCGCGGATCGCGATGGACAGCGGCTGCCCGGTCATCCCGTGCGCGCAGTGGGGTGCCCAGGAGCTGCTGCCGCCGTACGCGCGATGGCCCCGGCTGCTGGCGCGTCCGGTCAACCAGGTGCTGGTCGGCCCTCCGGTGGACCTCGACGAGCTACGCGGCCAGGAGATCACTGCGGAGCTGTTGCGGGAGGCGACGGCGCGGATCATGTCAGCCATCACCGCATTGCTGGCAGAGCTGCGGCAGCAGAACGCGCCGCCGCCGGTACGTTTCGACCCGCGACGTGAGGGAGTTCCGACCACCGGCAATCCTGGCCGGCCGGGACGCGGCAGACGTCGAGGCGCCGACCAGCAAGGGGACCGACCGTGACGCACGTGGCCGTGATGGGTGCCGGCTCGTGGGGGACCGCCTTCTCGTTGGTGCTTGCCGACGCCGGCAACGAGGTCCACCTGTGGGGCCGTCGCGCCGAACTGTGCCAGCAGATCACGACGCGGCACGAGAACCCCGACTACCTGCCGGGCGTCGTCCTGCCTAAGAGCGTGGGCGCCTCGCCAGAGGCGGCCGAAGCCCTGACCGGAGCCACCGTCGTGGTCCTGGCCGTGCCGTCGCAGACCTTGCGCGCCAACCTCGAGAGATGGACCCCGCTGCTGGCACCGGGCGCCGTCCTGCTGAGCCTGATGAAAGGTGTCGAGCTCGGGACGGCCAAGCGGATGAGCGAGGTGATCGCTGACGTCACCGGTGCCGCATCGGACCAGATCGGAGTGGTCAGCGGCCCCAACCTGGCCCGCGAGATCGCCGAGCGGCTGCCAGCGGCCAGCGTGGTCGCCTGCGCCGACGAGCAGGTCGCAGAGCGCCTGCAGCAGCTGTGCCATACCGCGACGTTCCGGCCGTACACCAACACCGACGTGGTCGGTTGCGAGCTCGGCGGGGCGACCAAGAACGTGATCGCGCTGGCGGTCGGCATGGCGTCCGGTCTCGGTCTGGGTGACAACGCGACGGCGTCGGTCATCACCCGCGGTCTGGCGGAGACTGCGCGGCTGGCGCAGGCCGCCGGGGCAGACCCGATGACGATGGCGGGCCTGGCCGGGTTGGGCGACCTGGTGGCGACGTGCTCCTCGCCGCTGTCGCGCAACCGCGGTTTCGGCGAGAAGCTCGGCTCCGGGATGAGCGTCGAGCAGGTTGTGGCCTCCACCCGGCAGGTCGCCGAGGGGATGAAGTCGGCGGAGTCGCTGCGCGAGCTGGCTCAGCGCTACGCGGTCGACATGCCGATCGTGGAGCACGTCACCGGTGTCCTGCGGGGGGACATGACCCCCGCGCAGATGCTCATGTCACTGATCTCCCGGGCGGCCAGGCCCGAGCGCTGACCCGGTCGCGTCGAGGGCCGCTTCGAGGTCTCGCCAGAGGTCATCGACGTCCTCGACTCCCACCGACAGCCGGACCAGGTCCTCGGGGATCGTGGTCACCTCGCCCTTCCAGCGCCGACGACGCTCCATTGACGACTCCACCCCGCCCAGGCTGGTCGCGTGCACCCACAGCCGGGTGCTGTGAACGACCAGGTCCGCGGCGATCGCCCCGCCGGTGAACTCGATGGCGACGATGCCGCCGAAGCCGGGATAGCGTACGTGGCTCACCGCCGGGTGCTCGCCGAGCCGGTCCACCAGCGTCCTCGCGCTGGCCTCGGCCCGGTCGACCCGCAGCGCCAGTGTGCGCATCCCACGCAGGGCCAACCAGGTCTCGAGCACGCCCGGGACGGCTCCAGCGGTACGGCGGCGCTCGTCGATGGCCGTCCAGACCTGTTCGTTGCGCGTCACGACGGCACCGAGCATGGCGTCGGAGTGGCCGGCGAGGTACTTGGTGGCCGCGTGCACGACCACGTCTGCCCCGAGGTCGAGCGGGCGTTGTCGCAGCGGCGTGGCGAAGGTGTTGTCGACGACACAGGTCACCCCCGCGTCGTGCGCAGCTGCGGCCAGCTTCTGCACGTCGGCGACTTCCAGCGCCGGGTTGGTGGGCGACTCCAGCCACAGCACCGCGGCGTCGTCGAGCGCCGCAACGACCTGGTCGGTGTCGCTGACGTCCAGCGCCCGTACGGTCAGCCGGCCCTTGGCCTCCATGCCGGCCAGCTGGTGCAGCACTCCCAGGTAGGCGTGCCGGGGGACGACGATGGTCTCGCCGTCGGCGACCAGATCGAGCACCGCGGTGACAGCAGCCATGCCGGAGGAGAACGCCAGCGCCCGGCCGCCGCCTTCGAGTAGCGCCAGCGCCTGCTCGAAGGCCTCCCAGGTCGGGTTGGCGTAGCGGCCGTACTCACGGTCCCCGCCGGCGACGTAGACGCTCGCGGGGACCAGGGGGGCGTTGAACGGGGCGTCGGGCTCGCGCGGCGGCCGGCCGGCCGTCACGACCAGCGTTGCGGGCTGCAGGTCGGGCGCGTGTGCGTCGGGCATGGCATCCATGAGATCCATTGTGGCGGCCGCTACTGTCACCCGGTGACCGCGCCCGACGAGCAGGCCCGCAGGACCCGCGTGGCGGTCGTCTTCGGTGGCCGCTCGAGCGAGCACGGCGTGTCCTGCCTCACCGCCGCCGACGTGATCCGGGCACTCGACCCGGGTCGTTACGAGGTGGTGCCGGTCGGGATCACCTCGGACGGCCGCTGGGTGCTCGAGTCTGACGACCCGAGTCGCTTCGCGATCACCGGCGGGGAGCTGCCGGCCGTCGATTCCAGTCGCGCCACCGTCGCGCTGCGGCCGCCGGACGAGGGCGGCCTGGTGGTCTCCGAACCGGGCGCGGTGCCACGGGCGCTGGGCCAGGTGGACGTCGTGCTGCCGCTGCTGCACGGGCCCTGGGGTGAGGATGGCACCGTGCAGGGGCTGCTGGAGATGGCCGGTGTGCGTTACGTCGGCGCGGGAGTCCTCGCCAGCGCGGTCGGCATGGACAAGGAGTTCATGAAGGTCGCGTTCGCCTCGAGCGGTCTTCCGCAGCTGCCGTACGCGGTGGTCCGGCCCCGGCGGTGGCGCGAGGACCCCGACGACGTCCGCCGTGAGGTCGCGGAGCTGGGGCTGCCGGTCTTCGTCAAGCCGGCGCGGGCCGGATCCAGCTTCGGTATCAGCCGGGTCGACCGCGCCGACGACCTGGACGTCGCCGTCGAGGCGGCCCAGGCGCACGACCCCAAGGTGCTCGTCGAGGCGGCAGCCCTGGGCGGGCGCGAGGTCGAGTGCGCGGTTCTGCAGGGCCTGCGTGGTGGTCCGCCGCAGGCCAGCGTGGTCGGCGAGATCACGATCGACCCATCGTCCGGGCACGCCTTCTACGACTTCGAGGCGAAGTACGTCGACGGCACCGCCGCGCTGCAGATCCCGGCCGACCTGCCCGTCGAGGTGTCCTCCCAGATCCGCAGCTGGGCTGCCGACGCCTTCGAGGCGATCGGTTGCGAGGGGCTGGGCCGGGTGGACTTCTTCTACCTGCCGGACGGGGCTGTCGTCGTCAACGAGATCAACACCATGCCGGGCTTCACACCGACCTCGATGTTCCCCCAGCTGTGGGCGGCCAGCGGCTTGGCGTACCCGCAGCTCGTGGACAGGTTGTTGCAGCTCGCGCTTGAGCGGGGTACCGGGCTGCGCTGAGCGCGCCGCGCCGCGCCGCGCCGGACCTGGCCGGTTCTGCGCCACGTAAACGTGGCTCCGGCCGGGGTGTCCAAGGGGGTACGCCAAGCCAGCCCGGAGCTGATGCTCCGACTACGTGGAGAAGGTGGGCTTCACGTTGGACATCCAGGCCCGCGTCGACGCCACCACCAGATTGGTACAGGTCACGCCACCCACCTCCGCGTGTTCCATCGCCTTCGGTGAGGGCATCACCGACATGACCCCAGGGACGCAGAACAGCATCCAGGTCGTCGTGCCCGACGCGGAGACGGCGCGGCAGCAACTCCTCGAGCGTGGTGTCGACGCGCCCGAGGTCGAGACACTTGAGTGGGGCGCGTTCACCTCGTTCACCGATCCCGACGGCAACACCTCGACGGTGCAACAGCTTCCACCCCCCGGGTGTACGACGTCGCGACGCCAGGCTGACGTCAGCCGGCGTGGTCGGGTCGTCGGCGGGTGAGGTGGGTAGGGTCGCCGGTCCACCGCGTGACCTGCAGAGGAGGTGAGACCGTCACCGCCACCGGCGGCCCCGCGATCCCACTGTTACCGCTGACCTGGGAGCGCCCTTCGGCCTCCCGAAAGGCACTGCATGCGCCTGTCGCCGCGTCACCGATCCGTGATCGTCGCGAGGCTCCGAGCCGCGGGCTGCGTATTCGCCGAAGACGAGGCGCAGTTGCTGATCTCCGGGGCGCGGACGCCTAGCCAGCTCGCCGCCATGGTGGACCGGCGGGCCGCCGGGCTGCCGATCGAACACGTCCTCGGCTGGGCGGAGTTCTGCGGCCTGCGGATCGCCGTGGACCCCGGAGTCTTCGTACCCCGTCGCCGCACCGAGTTGCTCGTCCGCCAGGCCGCCGCCTTGGCACCGGCACGGGCTGTCGTCGTCGACGTGTGCTGCGGCTCCGGCGCGGTGGGTGCTGGGCTGGCCGCCGCCCTGGACAGGGTCGAGCTGTACGCCGCCGACATCGACCCCGCGGCGGTGCGATGCGCCCGCCGCAACCTCGCCCCGCTCGGTGGCCGGGTGTACGAAGGGGACCTCTGCCACCCGCTGCCCGCTTCGCTGCGGGGCCGGGTCGACGTTCTGGTCGCGAACGCGCCGTACGTGCCCAGCCAGGCGATCGGGGCGATGCCAGCCGAGGCCCGCCTGCACGAGTCGCGGGTGGCGCTGGACGGCGGCGCCGACGGGCTTGATGTCCAGCGCCGGGTGTCGGCCGCAGCGCTGCATTGGCTCGCTCCGGGGGGTCACCTGCTGGTCGAGACGAGCGCGCCCCAGGCGAAGCCACTCGCCGACACCTTCGCCAGCAACGGGCTCATCCCTCGAGTGGTGGCTTCCGACGAGTTGCAGGCCACCATCGTCGTCGGCCGGTCACGCCCGGACGGCGGGTCGTGCGGCGGCGCTGAACACCCGGCTCCAGGGGCGTTGACACGGACTTCGAGCCGCGCTGGGATGCCACCATGAGCGTACGGACCGAGCCGTGGCCAGCAGGGGTGCCGTGCTGGATCGACCTCACCGTCCCCGATGTCGGCGCCGCCAAGGCCTTCTACGCCGAGGTGCTCGGCTGGACCTACGCCGACACGGAGGGGGACTTCGGCGGTTACGCCATCGCCGAGATGCGTGCCGTCGCGGTGGCAGGCATCGGGCCGCTGCCCGCGGCCGGTATGACGCCGGCGTGGACGCTGTACTTCGCCAGTGTTGACGCAGACGTGACCTCGGCTGCCGTCGCTGAGCACGGCGGCACGGTGTTGCTGCCGCCGGGGGATGTCGACGAGCTCGGGCGGATGTGCATTGCCGCCGACCCGACCGGAGCGGCCTTCGGCGTCTGGCAGGCCGGCACCCATATCGGCGCTTGCCTCGTCAACGAGCCCGGCGGTCTGGTCTGGGAGGACCTGCGCTCGCCCGACCCCGCCACGGCACAGGCGTTCTACCGCGGTGTTCGGCTATGACACCGAAGCAGTCGACGCGGCCGGCCCGGACTACGTCACGTTCGCGCTGCCAGGTCGCCGGTGCCCATCGGTGGCATGGGCCCGATGATGGGCACGGATGGCACGCCGCCGCACTGGTTGGTCTACCTGGGTGTCGCCGACGCCGACACTGCCGTCACGGCGACCCAGAGCGCGGGCGGCTCGGTGTTGGCGCCGGCCTTCGACACCCCGTTCGGCCGAATGGCGGGCCTCGCCGACCCGGCGGGCGCCGCCTTCTGGGTGATCACTACCGACGGTACTCGTCAGCCCGACTGGGGCGCCTGACCTGACTCAGCGGCACGGCGTGACGACCGGGATCGCGGTGCGGACGGCGCCTGTCAGGTCGATGAGTGCATCTCCGGCCGGGTCGTAGTCGTCGGGCACGGTCACCTCCACCGTGCTGGCCCGACCGATGGTGGCGAAAACGAAGGTGTCATCGTGTTGGCGGGTGAACCAGTCGACGCCGTCGATGGTGTCGCAGTGCGCGCCGGGTCGCAGCGACGCGGGCACCGACACCCCGCAGCGCAGCACGATCGGCGGATCTCCCCACGCGAGTGCGACGCCAGCGGAGTCCACCTCCCGGCGCTCCGTGCCCGCGACACTGCTCGGAGCCTGCTCGGCGAGCGTCGCGCACTGCCGCGCCGTGTCCCCGTCGACAGCTGGGGAGTCGACGCTCACTGCCGTGGCGCAGCCGGCCAGCAACGCGCCCGCCGCGAGTCCCAGCAGCAGGCCCGGCGTCCGGATCAGGGCCCCCGCACCGCTCAGATGTGGACGACGGGGCAGGTGAGGGTGCGGGTGATGCCCGGCACGTTCTGCACCCGGGCCACGACCAGCTGCCCAAGCTCGTCGACGTTGCCTGCCTCGGCGCGCACGATCACGTCGTACGGGCCGGTGACGTCCTCGGCCAGCGTGACTCCACTGACGTCTGCGATCGCCCGGGCGACGTCCGCGGCCTTGCCGACCTCTGTCTGGATGAGGATGTAGGCCTGTACCACCATGGTCGTCCTCCACATCACAAGGAGCGGCCCCACGGACCGCTGCGCCGGACCAACCTACAGCCCGCTCGTCGAGGTCCGACAAGATGGCGGCCATGACGTCGAGAACGGTGCAGCCAACCGCCACAGACCAGAGTGTGGGAGCGCTGGGAGAGCGCGGCCTGGTGCGCGCGGTGACGGCGCTGCTCGCCGCCGCGGCCGACGCGGATCCCGACGTTCTCATCGGCCCCGGTGACGACGCCGCCCTGGTACGAGTCGGCGGCGGAGAGGTCATCGTGTCCACCGACGTGGCGGTCGAGGGCCGGCACTTTCGCCGCGACTGGTCGTCGGCTGAAGACGTCGGACACCGGATCGCCGCCGCAAACCTGTCCGACATCGCAGCCATGGGCGGCCGGGCCCGGGCACTGGTCGTGGCCCTGTCTGCGCCGCCCGACCTGCCCGTGCAATGGACGCTCGACCTGACCCGCGGGCTGCTGGACGAGGCCGACCAGGTCGGCGCCCGGCTGGTCGGCGGCGACGTGTCCGCGGCTGACCAGGTCAGCGTGGCCGTCACCGTGCTCGGCGCGGCCGAGTTCGGCGTCGTCCGGCGTGACGGTGCCTGCGCCGGCGACGTGGTGGCCGTCACAGGGCGGCTCGGCTGGGCTGCGGCGGGCTATGCCGTGCTCAGTCGCGGCTTTCGCTCACCGCGGGTGGTGGTAGAGGCGCACCGGCGACCACAACCGCCGTACGCTCAAGGCCCGGTGGCCGCGGCGGGCGGTGCGACCGCACTGATCGACGTCAGCGACGGGTTGCTCGCCGACCTGGGTCAGGTCGCGTCGGCCAGCGGCGTCGCGATCGACCTGCAGTCTCAGGCCTTCGAGCTGGCCGAACCGTTGCAGGCCGTGGGTGCCGCGCTCGGCGTCGACCCGATGCGGCTGGTGCTCACCGGCGGGGACGACCACGCGCTGGCGGCGACCTTCCCGTCCGAGGCATCGCTGCCGGACGGCTGGAGCGCGGTAGGCGTCGTCGCCGCCGGAGCCGGTGTCACCGTGGACGGCGCAAGCTACGAGGGGCCGCCGGGGCACGAGCACTTTGCGTGAGTCCCGCGGTCGAGCCCGCTCAGGTCAGCGCGAGACCTTGCCGGCCTTGAGGCAGGAGGTGCACACGTTCATCCGCTTCGGCGTCGCGCCGATCTTCGCCCGCACCCGCTGGATGTTGGGGTCGAACCGCCGCTTGGTGCGCTTGCGTGACCACGGCACGTTGTTGCCGAAGCCGGGCCCCTTGCCACAGACGTCGCAGACCGCAGCCATGGCGAACACTCCTGAATCAGTTGATGTCGTACGCCGGCGCACAGGGGCGACCGGGGCCCACGGGAGGTGGGCAACCCCGTGATCGTACCGGATGGGGCGCGGTGCCCACTAATCTCGCTGCGGTGACAGCTGAGCCGGCTCCGGTGCTGTTCGCGCGCTGGCGCGAACAGGTCCTCGCCGCGCTCGGAGCCGCCCGCGAGGAGCTCGACGCACTGAACGTGTTCCCGGTTCCCGACGGTGACACCGGCACCAACGTTTACCTGACGATCGAGGCGGCGGCGCAAGCAGCGGCCGAGGCAGAGGCGAACGGGGCCGACCTCGTCACCGTGGGCCGCGCCTTCACCGATGGCGCACTGCGCGGCGCGCGGGGCAACTCCGGGGTGATCATGTCCGAGCTCCTGCGCGCCAGCGTGCCACGGCTGGTCCGGGCCGACCCCGCCGCCGACTCGACCGCCTCTGGGCTGGCGCTCGCGCAGGTCCTGCGGGCCGCTTCCGACGCCGCGTGGGCGGCGGTCGGCGACCCCGTTGAGGGCACGATCTTGAGTGTGGCGCGGGCCGCCGCCGAGGG
>Ga0136621_1000846_pt1 | contig 12186 bp, 13 predicted proteins | sample AntDryUQ445A2306_FD_104673 | JGI IMG/M metagenome (GOLD analysis project Ga0136621, IMG submission 104673) | Polar desert sand microbial communities from Dry Valleys, Antarctica - metaG UQ445A (23.06) | ecosystem: Environmental > Terrestrial > Soil > Desert | place: Antarctica: Dry Valley...
GCCCACTCCCCGGTAAAGGCCCCCGGACTCCGCTGCGAGCCCGGCGAGCTCCAGCTCACTCAGCGCCGCAGAGACTGCCGCCGCATCTCCGCGGAACTTCCGGATCAGCTCGTCGGCACTCGCGGCGTGGGCCTCGAGCACCGCGAGAACGCCTCGCGCGGCCTCGCTGAGCGAGAGCGTGGCCGGCTCCGGGAGGACAATCCCGAGAGCCTCGAGCACGTCGGCGGGCCTCGTCAACGGGGCCGCTCCGAGCTGGAGCAGCCGGTTCGTCCCGTTCGCAAGAGCGGACGTGATCTCGCCTGGGACTGCGAAGACCTCCCGGCCCGCCTCGAGCGCGAGGTCTGCTGTGATGAGCGCCCCACTCCGCTCCCGCGCCTCGACGATCACCGTGGCCAGCGCGAGCCCGGCGATGATGCGGTTCCGTGCCGGGAAGCGCCACGGTGCCGGTTCCACACCGGGTGCGAACTCCGACACGAGCAGCCCGTGCTCTTCGATCCGGCTTGCGAGCTCCCGGTGCGAGGCGGGATAGATCCGATCGATCCCGCACCCGAGCACCGCCACGGTGAGGCCGCCGGAATCGAGCGCCCCCCGGTGCGCCTCGCCGTCGACGCCCCGCGCAAGTCCACTCACCACGACAAGCCCCGCTGCGGCGAGCTCACGGCCGAGGAGCCGAGCAACCTGCGAGCCATACGACGTGCAGCTGCGAGCCCCGACGACCGCGACCGCCGGCCGCGCCAGCAGCTCCGAATCACCGGTCCCGCGCAGGAAGAGTCCCGGCGGAGGATCGTAGGTCGAGCGCAGAAGCGGCGGGAAGGATGGGGACGAGCGCGCAAGCCACCGAAGGCCAGCCCGGCGCAAGTCCCGTTGCAGGGCGACTGCGTCGAAGCTGCGCACGAACGCTGCGAAGCGGGCGCCCGGGGGCGCGGAGACGACGTGGGCACCGCTCTCGGCGGCGAAGGCCGCCAGGGCGAGCTCGTTCATGCCGACGACAGCTCCCCGGGCACCCGGTAGGCGAGCGACTCCGCGACATGCTCCGGGAGCACTTCATCGGCAGCGGCAAGCGCCGCGAGTGTCCTTGCCACACGCGCCACGCGCGCACGCCCACGCCCCGAGAGCGGGAGACGCTCGACGGCGCGGTCAAGCAGCTCCCCGGCCTCGCCCGTACGCTCGAGGGTCGACGTATTCAGCCGCTCCCGAGCTGCGACGACTCGCTCTCGCACGACGATCGAGGCTTCCGCCGGTCCCCCAGCCAGCTCGTGCGCCGGCGCCCTCGGCACGGTCAGGACAAGATCGAAGCGGTCGAGCAGCGCGCGCGAGAGCTTGTCGCGGAACGTCGCCAGGCGCTGGGGCGAGCACGAACACTCGACGGCACGGTCCCCGCGTCCGCCGCACGGACAGAGGTTCATCGTCGCAACGAGCTGGAACCTCGCCGGGAAGACCGCGCGGCCACCGACGCGGGCGACGGCAATCATCCCGTCCTCGAGCGGCTGGCGCATCGCCTCCAGCGCCGGCCGCTGAAACTCCGGCAGCTCGTCGAGCAGGAGGACGCCGTGGTGCGCGAGGCTCGCCTCGCCGGGCCGCGGGCCTGCACCGCCGCCCACAAGGGCGGCCATCGAGGAACTATGGTGGGGCGCTCGAAAGGGCGGCACCGTGACGACCGGGCGCTCGGCGGAGAGAAGCCCGGCGACCGAGTGAATCCGCGTCGCCTCGACGATCTCGCGCTGGACGAGCGGCGGCAGAATCCCGGGCAGGCGCCGTGCGAGCATCGTCTTCCCCGTGCCCGGCGGCCCGGCGAGCAACAGGTTGTGACCGCCTGCCGCGGCAATCTCGAGCGCCCGCCGTGCCCGCTCTTGACCTCGGACATCGACGAGGTCGGGCAGGTCCAGACGAACCGATTCGACGTCGCCGTTCGTCGAAAGCTCGGGCGGGTCGCGCTCGCCCCTGAGGTAAGCGACCGCCTCGGCGAGATGGACGAGCCCGATCGGCCGGACGCCGGCGAGCGCCACCTCCGCAGTCGACTGCGCAGCACAGAGCACCCGCTGGAACCCGGCTCGGCGAGCACCCTCGGCCACCGCCAGGGCACCGGGAACCGGGCGAACCCGACCGTCGAGGGCGAGCTCTCCCACCGCGGTATGCAGAGCAAGCTGATCGCGAGGGATCTGACCTGAGGCGGCAAGGATCGCGAGGGCAATCGGAAGATCGAAGCCCGAGCCTTCCTTCTTCAGGGACGCCGGCGCGAGATTGACCGTCAGACGCCCACCGGGCCAGCGCTGCTCGGCCGACGCGATGCTGCTGCGAACGCGCTCCTTGGCTTCCTGGCAGGCCTTGTCGACGAGGCCGACGATCGCGAAGCCGGGCACCTGCCCTCGCAGGTGCACCTCGACCTCCACTCGGCGCGGCTCCAGGCCGACCAGAACGTGAGTGACCGCGCGCGCGAGCATGTGCTCGACCGTAGTCCTCTCGGCCGCGCGAGTCGGTCACGGGGCCGTGCCGACATCGGAATTTTCGCAGCTGCTGGGCGCTAGCCTCGGCGCGCGACGAGCACGTCCTCGTAGAACTCTCCCGCACGCCGACCGGTCCTGCGATTGACGTGCCGGCGCAGCCGCTCTTCCAGCTCGAGCCCCGCCCGCCTCAGGATCTCCGGAAAGAGCTCGTGCCTGTCGTGAACGACGATCACGACCGGAGCGCGCCTTCTCAGGTGGGAGCAGGCGTTCCGGAGGACATCGACGATGCCGTCGCCGTACTCCTCGAGCGCGGCTCGACTCGCGCCCCGCCGCGCGCTGCCGAGCTCGAGCTCACGGCGATCGTCGAGCCCTAGCAGCTCATACGCGTAGCGGTGCTGCTCGTGGTAGTCGATCAGGGCCGGATAGGGAGGCGAGGTGAGAATCCCGTCGAAGCGTCTCGAGAACCCGAGCCGGCGGGCGTCGCCGTGGTACACCTGCGCTTCCCGACCCCGCGCGCGGAGCAGGGCGAACGCCTTGATGCGCGTCAACGTGTCGAGGGCGTACCGGCGGACGAAATGTCCTGCTCGCTCCACGGGCCGACACTCACGCCGATGCTTGTGGCACCAGTACGGCTCGAGTTGAGGCTTGTGCGGAAAGTCGAGGTCGAAATGCGCCGTCCGCCTCGCGGAGCGCGCAGCGCGTGCGAGGACGACCCGTAGCACGTCCGCGTGCTGGTAGTCGACGAGAAGCCCGCGAAAGGCCAGAAGCTCTCGGGCCGCCTGCGGTGCATACCAGGCGCGTAGGTAGTCGGACCGGCTCGAGTGGCTTCCCTCGCCGGTCTCGAACCGGGCGAGCGCATCACGCAGGTCTCGCTCGAGCGCAAAGAGGTCGAACCAGCCGGTCTTGACCCCCATGAGCAGCGCGTTGAAGGCGGCTATGTCCACGCCTGTCGCGTCGCGGCCACTCTCGAGCGCCTGGACGAGCGTCGTCCCCGAGCCGGCGAACGGATCGAGCACGTGTCCGCCCGGTCGAACGTAACGTTCGAGCAAAGTCTCGACGAGCTGCGGGACGAACTTGCCGAGGTACGGATGAAGGCTGTGGACGTGCTTCGTGCGCTCGTGCTGCGGGAGGTCGCGCTCGGACCACGACAGCTCCATGTCGATGCCGTCGTAGAGAGCCTCTTGCGTGGGCGCCATGCCCCGCTAGCTTCTGCGTGCTGGACGGAACTCCTAGAACGCGTCCGAGATGCACTCGAGCCCCTCGGGACGGACTGCCACGACGTCGAAGCGTACGTCCAGGTCTGCCAGCTCCGGGTGTGCGCCGAGCCACGCGCTCGCCGCGTGCCGGATCCGCCGTTGCTTCTCGGCCCCAACCATCTCCGCAGGATCTCCAAAGCCGTGCCCGCTCTTGGCCTTCACCTCGCAGAAGACCAGGCGCCGCCCCCGGCGTGCAACAACGTCCAGCTCGTTGCCGCCGGCCCAGGCGTTTCGCCCGAGGATCCTGTAGCCGCGGATGCGGTAGTACCAGACGGCACGCCGCTCAGACCGGTTCATCGGCGTAGCAGAGCGCACGGAACGAGCGGCGGTGGATCTCGGAGGGCCCGTGCCGCCGCACGAGCGCAGAGTGCCTGGGCGTGATGTAGCCGACATGGGAGACGAACTCGAACGACGGATAGAGCGCGTCGGCGCGACGCATGTAGCGATCACGTGTCACCTTGGCCACGATGGAAGCGGCTGCGATCGCCGCGCTTCGCTCGTCACCGTCGACCACGGCCTGGTGGGGCGGAGCCGAGGGACCTAGCCGGAACCCGTCGACGAGACATGCCTCCGCCGGAGGGGAGAGTGCTGCAAGCGCCGAGCGCAGGCCCGCGAGGTTGGATCGGTGCAGACCGTTGCGATCGATCTCTGCTGGCGGCACGACGCGGATGCTTACGAGGGAGGCGCAGCGCATGACTTCCTGCAAGAGGCGCTCGCGCCCCGCCGGCGAGACCTGCTTCGAGTCGTTCAGCTCGGCGAGCGGCCTGACCTTGTGGTCACGTAGACAGGCGTAGTCGAGGAGGACGCCCGCGATCACGAGCGGGCCGGCAAGGGACCCTCTGCCTGCCTCATCAGTGCCGGCGACGAAGCGGACGCCGAGGCTTCGGTCGAACCGCAAGAGCCTCTGCCCGGTGCTGAGCGGCACGGGTCGAGGATACCCCGCGATCCGGCCGGACCGGGTGTCCGATCCGCATCTTTTCGTTCCCGAAAGTGCAAGAGCACTTTCGGGAGATCCCTAGCGCTTCTCGCGCACGCGCGCCTTCTTGCCGACCTTGCCGCGCAGGTAGTAGAGCTTCGCGCGGCTCACGTCTCCGATCGCTGCGACCTCGATCTTCTCGATCTTCGGCGAGTGGAGCGGAAACGTGCGCTCGACCCCCACTCCGAAGGATTGCTTGCGAACCGTGAACGTCTCACGGACGCCAGACCCCTGGCGCTTGAGCACGATGCCCTCGAAGACCTGAATCCGGCGCCGCTGACCTTCGATCACCTGAAAGTGAACACGCACCGTGTCACCCGCCTTGAAGCGGGGGATGTCAGGGCGCAGCTGGCGCTGCTCGAGTGTCTCGATCACGTTCTTCATTGGGAAGGAAGGGCGGCGGAGAGCCGGTTGATCCTACCGGAACGCGATCCGATCGGGCGGCCAGTAGGTCGCGAAGACCGGGCCGATCAGGTTCTCGCGTGAGACCGGGCCCCAACGGCGGGAGTCGCATGAGGACTCACGGTTGTCTCCGACCATGAAGTAGTGACCTTTCGGGATCTTCGGCCAGCTCAGCGTGTCCCGGTCGCGGCGCTCGGGGCGTATGTACGGCTCCACGAGCTTCTTGCCATCGACGTAGAAGATGCCGTCTCGCTCCGAGACGGTCTCGCCGGGCAGCCCGATCAGCCGCTTGACGAAGGTGCCCCCCGCACCACAGGTCTCCTGCGCCTTCAAGGGCGTCTCGAAGACCACGATCTCCTGCCTCTCGGGCGATCGCAGGTGGAAGCAGAACCGGCAGGCAAGGACTCGATCGGAAAACCGGGACGAACAGCCGCTGGAGCTTCCGCCGCAGTGGAGCGTCGGCTCCATCGACGAAGACGGGATCCGGTACGGGTTCACGACCAACGCTTTGATCGCCAGCACGATCGCGATCGCACCGACGATCGTGACGATCCAGTCGATCGCCACGCGCCAGCCGTGCGGCAGACCCCGGGTGAGCCGATCGACCGGATTTCTCAACGCGCCGAGCTCCGCTGCCGACTCTGGGCGCGTCGCCATTCCTCGATGCGCGCGTGATTACCGGACAGGAGAACCTCCGGTACACGCCAGCCGCGGAACTCGGCGGGACGCGTGTATTGCGGGAACTCGAGCCCGCCCTGCAGTTCCGCGGAGAAGGTCTCGAAGCGCCCCGACTCCTCGTCGAGCGCGCCGGGCAGGCGCCGGGCGATCGCATCCAGCAGCACCATCGCGGGCAGCTCGCCACCCGAGAGGACGTAGGGGCCGATCGAGATGGCGTCGGAGGCGAGGTGCGTGACCACGCGCTCGTCGAACCCTTCGAATCGCGCCGAGAGCAGGGTCAAACGCTCCTCTGCGGCGAGCTCTTCCACGACGCTCTGGTCGAGCGTGCGGCCCTGTGGGGTCAGGGCGATCACGCGATGAGAAGGAGGGCCTCCGTACACGGCGTCGAGCGCGGTGGCGACGACGTCGACGCGGAGAACCATCCCCGCTCCGCCGCCGTAGGGCTCGTCGTCGAGCTGACCGTTTCGGAGCGGCGTCGTGTCGCGCAGGTTGACGAGGCGCAAGTCGAGCTCGCCCCCGAGCACGGCGGCAAGCGGCCGCTGCTCGCACATCCAGGCGAACGCATGCGGCAGCGAGGTGAAGACGTCGAGCTGCAAAGGACTGATGAGGTTACCCTGACTCGCCGAAACCGCGGGCGACAACGATCTGGCGAGCCTCGAGGTCGACGCTCCGAACGCATGCCGCCACGAGCGGAAGAGCGAGCCCGCTGTCCAGCTCGAGTACGTCGTTCGCGACTCCTGGGGCGACGTCCGCGACCAAGCCGAGCGTCGCCCCTCCGTCCTCGACCACCTTTAGCCCGACGAGCTGGAACACGTAGAAGGAGCCGGGCTCCGGCTCCGCCAAAGTCTCACGCAGCACCGCGAGCTCGCACCCCCTGTCGACGTCGCGGTCGAGGCGAACCACCTGCCGACCTCCTGCTTTGTAGGACCCGATCACGCGAGCCGGTTGCCCCTCGACGAAGAGCGTGACACCTTCGGCGAAGCGTCCGGGCGCCGCACTTGCCCCCTCGACGACGAAGGCTCCTGCCAGGCCGTGAGGACGACCGACCCGACCGACCCGAACGAGCCCGTCGCTAGGCAATCTCGAGCAGCACACGGCGCCGCGAGCGGACGGCGCTCGCACGCACGAGCATCCGAAGCGCGCGAACGATCCGGCCCTGCCGGCCGATCACCTTCCCGACGTCATCGGGTGCGACGTGCAGGTGCAGGACGATCGATCCGTCCCGCTCCTCCTGCTCGACGCGCACCGCTTCCGGGTCGTCGACGAGCTTCCGGGCCAGGTATTCGACGAGCTCAGCCACCCAGGTTCTTCGCCTTGAGCAGGCGCGAGACCGTCTCCGAGGGTTGAGCACCCTTGCCGAGCCAGTCCTTCACCCTGCCCTCGTCGAACTCGATCGTCGACGGGTCGGTCTGCGGGTTGTAGCGACCCACGATCTCGAGAAACTTCCCGTCGCGCGGCGAGCGCGAGTCGGCCACGACGACGCGGTAGATGGGGTTCTTCTTGGAACCGACCCGTGCCAACCTCATGCGTACTGCCATCTCACCTCCGGCCGGCGCTCGTGAGCTGGGGGGGCAAGGCCGGCATCTTGCCCTTCCCCATCTGCTTCATCATCTTCTGCATCTGCTTCCGCGCGGTGAGCAGCTGGTTGACCTGTTGCACGCTCGTGCCGCTCCCGCGGGCGATCCTTATTCTGCGCGACCCGTTGATCAGGTGCGGCATGCGGCGCTCCTGGGAGGTCATCGATAGCACGATCGCCTCAACCCGTCCGAGATCCTGATCGCTCACCTCGAGTCCCTGGAGCTGTTTTCCCAACCCGGGAATCATCGACAGCACACCCTTCAGCGGCCCCATCCGCCGCAGCATCCGGTAGCTCGCCAGGAAGTCGTCGAAGGTGAACTCGCCTGCACGCATGCGCTCCTCGAGCGCGGCCTGCTCACCCTCCGAGGCTGCTTCCTCTGCCTTCTCGATGAGGCTGAGGACGTCGCCCATGCCGAGAATTCGCGAAGCCATGCGGTCCGGGTGGAAGTACTCCAGCTGGTCGAGCTTCTCGCCGACCGAGACGAGCTTGATCGGTCTGTCCGTCACGGCCCGCACCGAGAGCGCCGCACCTCCGCGCGCGTCCCCGTCGAGCTTCGTCATCAGCACACCGTCGAAGGAGACACGCTCCTGGAAAGCCAGGGCGACGTTCACCGCCTCCTGTCCCGTCATCGCGTCGACGACGAGCAGGACATTCGTCGGCTTGGCTGCGGCGCGAATCCGCACGAGCTCCTCCATCAGCGCCTCGTCCACCTGCAGCCGGCCCGCCGTGTCGACGATGACGAGGTCACGCCCGTCGGCAGCCGCGCGCTGCAGCCCCTTCCCGACGGCGGTCACCGGGTCCTTCGTGTCCTCCCGATAGACCGGAATCTGGATCTGCCGACCCAGCTGCTCCAGCTGGTCGACCGCGGCAGGGCGCTGCAGGTCGGCGGCGAGGAGCGCCGGCGCGGAGCCCTCCTTGCGAAGGAGGAGCGCCAGCTTCGCGGCGGCCGTCGTCTTCCCCGACCCCTGCAGGCCGACGAGCAGGATCACCGTGGGAGGGCGTGAGGCGAAGGCGAGCTTCGAGTCGCCACTCCCCATCACTGCTGTCAACTCCTCGTGGACGATCTTCACGACCTGCTGGCCGGGCGTCAGGCTCTTCAGCACGTCGGCGCCCAGCGCGCGCTCCCGCACCTGGTCGACGAAGTCGCGTACCACCTTGAAGTTGACGTCGGCCTCGAGCAGCGCGAGGCGGATCTCGCGCATGGCCCGCGAGATCGACTCGTCGTCGAGGCGACCGCGGCCGCGCAGGTCGCCGAGCGCGCTCTGAAGCTTGTCGGAAAGGGTGTCGAACACCGGTTCCAGTGTACTCACGGGCTTTCGAGATCCGAGATCGACCTCGGCGCGTCGTAGACTCCTCAGGGATGCGTACCTGTCCGACGTGTGGCAAGGCGGCCGCGGACGACGCCCACTTCTGCCCAGCGTGCGGAGCGGCCCTTCACCCGCGCCTCACGGATCTGCCCCGGGAGACACGCCGACTCGTGACCGTCCTCTTCTCCGACCTCGTCGACTCGACGCCCCTTGGCGAGCGACTCGATCCGGAGTCGCTTCGCCGGGTGATGGCTCGCTACTTCGATGAGGTTCGAGAGGCCCTCGAGAACCACGGCGCCGTCGTCGAGAAGTTCATCGGCGATGCCGTGATGGCGGTGTTCGGGATTCCGAACCTCCACGAGGACGACGCGCTGCGCGCCGTTCGCGCCGCGTTCGAGTTGCAGCAGCGCGTCGAGGCTCTGAACGCGGAGCTCGAGCGCAGGTGGAACGTTCGTCTCGAGACGCGAACCGGGCTGAACACGGGCGAGGTGGTCGCAGGCGACGCGGGCTTCGGCCAGGCGCTCGTGACAGGCGACGCGGTCAACCTCGCCAAGCGCCTCGAGCAGGCCGCGGGAGCGAACCAGGTCCTGATCGGAAGCGCGACCCGGCGGCTCGTCGCGCACGCCGTCGAGGCGGAGGCCCTCCCGCCGCTCACGCTCAAGGGCAAGACGAAGCCTGTACACGCCTGGCGGCTGACACGCGTACTCGAGGATGCGCAGGCCCTGCCCCGCCGGCTGAGCTCGCCCCTAGTCGGTCGTCGGTCCGAGCTAGCCGAGCTCGAGCGGGCGTTCGAGCGCGCGGTGAGGGAGCGCCGCTGCATCGTCTGTACCGTCGTCGGTCCTGCGGGCATCGGCAAGTCGAGGCTCGTCCGCGAGCTGTGCGAGCGCGTCACCGACCACGCGACGGCTGTGACGGGCCGTTGTCTGCCCTACGGGGAAGGGATCACCTTCTGGCCGCTCGTTCAGATCGTTCGCGAGCTCGGCGGCGAGGAGGGGCTTGTCGCCTCGTTGGAGGGCGCAGAGGACGCCGACCTGATCGCCGAGCGCGTGCGGGCAACGGTCGGCCTCGCGGATCCCAGCGGAGGGAGCGAGGAGGGTTTCTGGGGTATCCGGAGCTGGCTCGAGGCGCTCGCGCGCAAGCAGCCGCTCCTGCTCTGCGTCGAGGACATCCAGTGGGCCGAGCGGAAGCTCCTCGACCTGGTCGAGTACGTCGCGGGCTGGAGCCGCGACGCACCCATCCTGATCATCTGCCTCGCGCGTCCGGAGCTCTACGAGGCCCATCCCGCCTGGACCGCTTCGCACGACAGGCGGCTTGTGCTGCCACTCGATCCCCTCTCGGAGGGAGAGGCGGAGGCCTTGCTGGCGAACCTGGCCGGCGGCGAGCGGGTCGGTGCGAGTAAGCGGGAGCAGATAGTCGCAGCGGCAGAGGGAAACCCGCTCTTCGTCGAGCAGATGGTCGCGATGGCGGGCGAGTCAGGCTCAGAGCTCGCCGTGCCCCCGTCGATCCAGGCCCTGCTCACCGCCCGTCTCGATCAGCTCGACGCGCCCGAGCGTGTCGTTCTGGAGTGCGCCTCGGTCGTGGGCAGGGAGTTCTGGCGTGGCTCGGTCGCGGCACTGGTGCCGGCCGAGGTGAGCGACGCAGTGGGAACGCAACTGATGGCGCTCGTCCGCAAGGGGCTGGTTCGCCCGGAGCGCTCGTCGTTTCCCCGCGAGGACGCGTTCGGCTTCTTGCACGCACTGATCCGCGATGCCGCCTACGAGGGGCTCCCGAAGGAGCGTCGTGCCGACCTCCACGAGCGCGTTGCCGGATGGCTGCGCGCGACCGCCGGAGCGCGAGCGGGTGAGCTCGAGGAGATCGTCGGCTACCACTACGAGCAGGCCTACCGCTATCTCGAGCAGCTCGCTCCACTCGACGAACGAAGCGCGCGCCTCGCGGCGCAGGCCGGTGAGGCGCTCGGCTCGGCCGGGCGGCGAGCATTCGCGCGGGACGACATGGCTGCCGCGCTGAAGCTCCTCGACCGGGCGATGGCGCTCATCACGGAGCAATCTCCTACTCGCCTCGAGCTGCTCCGCGAGCTCGGGAGCGCTGCGTGGGCAGTGGGTGAACTCGCTCGCGCGGAGACTCTCCTCACGAGCCTGATCGAGGCCGCCGGCGCAACCGGTGATCGTCGCATCGAGTGGTATGCGCTTCTCGAGCAAGCGGGGCGGAAGACCATGACCGACCCCAGCGTGGGTCTCGATGAGCTCGTAAAGGTGAGTGAGGAAGCCGTCCGGGTCTTCGAGGAGCTCGGGGACGAGCTCGGCCTGGCACGGGCGTGGCGACGATTGGCGACGGCGGCGGAGGTACGAGGACACTTTGCAATCGCCGCGCAGGGAACGGAGCGTGCGCTCACACATGCACGAGCTGCCGGGGACAGGCAGGAAGAAGCGAGAAGTCTCGACCGGCTCTGCACGGCGCTCCTCTACGGGCCTACCGGAAGCGAGGATGCGATCGCCCGCTGCGAGGTGCTGCTCGAGCATGCGAGGCAAAATCCGATGATGGAGGCCAGCGTGTCGAGCTCCCTGGCCGGCCTGGCGGCGATGAGGGCGCAGTTCGACCGAGCGCGGCAGCTCGCTCGCCGGGCGGGCTCGATCTACGAGGATCTCGGTTTGCGCCTTCCCCATGGCGGCCTGCTCTGGATCGCCGGCGACATCGAGCTCCTGGCCGGTAACGCCGTGGCTGCCGAGCGCGAGCTCAGGCGCGGGTACGAGTTCCTGGCGGGCATCGGCGTCCAGGCAGGGCTGGCGGCTCAGCTCGCACGCGCCCTCTACCTTCAGGGGCGCTACGACGAGGCGTGGGCGTTCACGGAGATTCGAGAGGAAAAGCGGATGACGACGCTCTCGCGGGTCGCGTGGCTGGGCATCCGCGCGCGCCTCGAGGCCAGAGCCGGCCGGAGAGGCGAGGCGCTCGAGTGTGCGCGCAAGGGTGTCGAACTCGCCGAGACGACCGATGCCGCGAACACTCGTGCCGACGCCTTGCTCGATCTCGCGGCCGTGCTCGAGCTGGGCGGCCAGCAGCGGGACGAGTCCGCAGAGGCGATTCGCCGAGCGGCCGAGATCTACGAGGCGAAGGGGAACCTCCCCTCGCTCCGCACGGCGAGAGCGCTCTTGCGGGACCGCGTCGCGTAATGCTTGCCGCTCGCGAGGCGGACGAAGCGGTTATCGTCCGCGCCACTCGATCAGGAGGTCCAGATGGCGCGGAAACGCGGCAGGTTCAAGGCCCCCAAGGGGTTCAAGGACCACAAGGAAGGCTTCAGCAAGGCGATGGAGGACGCCCTCGAGGATACGGGATTCAGCCCGGGCAGGCACGAGGTGCGCGTGATCCATACAGCGCTCATTGACGTGACGAACCCCGCGGAGGTGGTCGAATACCGCATCGATCTGGATACGAACGGATAAGAGCAACGAGTCTGGGGCCGGGCGAGGAGCCTGGCGTAACGTCGAGAGATAGGAGAATGCGTGGCGCAGGTAGCAAAGGTCGTCACGATCATCGGCTCGTCGCCCGA
>Ga0136621_1000847_pt1 | contig 12175 bp, 12 predicted proteins | sample AntDryUQ445A2306_FD_104673 | JGI IMG/M metagenome (GOLD analysis project Ga0136621, IMG submission 104673) | Polar desert sand microbial communities from Dry Valleys, Antarctica - metaG UQ445A (23.06) | ecosystem: Environmental > Terrestrial > Soil > Desert | place: Antarctica: Dry Valley...
CGCGCGCTAGAGGCGCCGGATGATCGCCTCGGCTTCCTCGCGCGTGAATGCGCGCAGCGTCTCGGTGTGCTCGGCGCCGTAGCGCTGCAGCTTCATCAGGATCTCGACCGCCCGCTCGTCGTCCGGCGCCTCGAAGATCTCCACCACGTCATAGCGGCCGAGCGTGACGTAGACACCAATCAGCTTGCCGCCGCTCGCCTCGATCACCCGCTCTCCGTCCTCGACCCGCTCGCGCCACGCCGGCAGACCGGCCACACCTTCTGAAGTCCAGCGCATCAGCGAGACGTAGTGCGGCATGTAACTGGAAAAATGCTGTGGATTTCCCTCCGCGTCAAGGTCCCTCTCGCTTCCACGCGCGACGCGCTGACCCTGGGAGACTTCACACATGCGCCTGAACGCGTTCCTCGCGAGAGCCGGCGTGGCCTCGCGCCGCGGAGCCGACGAGTTGATCAAGTCCGGCCGCGTGCAGGTGAACGGCCGCGGTGGAGAGCTGAACACGTTCGTCGAGACGGGCGACCGCGTCGAGGTCGACGGGCGGCCCGTGAGCGCTCAGCGCCTCGCCTACGTGCTCCTCCACAAGCCCGCGGGCGTCGTTACGACGGCCCGCGACCCGCGAGGGCGCCCCACGGTCGTCGACCTCGTTCGTCACCGGCCGCGTGTCGTACCGGTCGGCCGGCTCGACCTCGACACCACCGGAGCGCTCCTACTCACGAACGACGGACCGCTCGCCCACCGACTCGCCCACCCGCGTTACGGCGTCGTCAAGGTCTACGAGGTCCAGCTCGAGAGCGACCCCGACAATCGGGCTCTTCGAGCACTCGCCGGCGGCGTCGAGCTCGAGGACGGTCGAACCGCGCCCGCGGACGTGCGTCGCGTGGGTCCGGCGCAGATCGAGCTCGCGCTCCACGAGGGCCGGCGCCACCAGGTCAAGCGCATGTGCGCTGCCGTCGGGCACCCGGTCAGGCGTCTTCATCGCAGTCGCTACGCCGGTCTCGGTCTCGAAGGTCTCGCGCCGGGCCGATGGCGTGAGCTGCGAGAGGCGGAGGTGGCTGCGCTGAAGGCGGCCTCGCGTGCCCCTACGCGAACGACGTCGAGACGGGGAGGATGAGGACGGGCACGAGCTCCAGCCGTCCTAGCGGCGGACAAAGCCCATCCGCTCGTACATCGCCTCGAGCGTGGGGGTGCTGGCCGCGGCGGCCTTCTCGGCCCCCTGACCGAGCAGCCTCTGCAGCTCGCCGGCGTCCTCCCGCAGCATCGTGTAGCGCTCCTGGATCGGCGTCAGGAGCCGGACGACGGCCTCGGCGACGTCTGCCTTGAACGGGCCGTAACCCTGGCCGTCGTAGCGTGCTTCGATCTCGGGAATCTGCTCGCCCGTCGCCAGCGATATGATCTCGATCAGGTTCGAGATGCCCGGCTTGCCGGCCTCGTGCCTGATCTCGCGGCTCGAGTCGGTGACCGCGGTCTTGAGCTTCTTCGCGACCTCGTCGGGCGGGTCGAGGATGCCAACGGTCCCCTGGGGTGTTCCCCCGGTCGTCGACATCTTGCGCTCGGGATCCTGCAGATCCATGATGCGCGCCCCGATCTCCGGGTAGATGCCCTCGGGCACGGTGAACGTCTCGCCGAAGCGGGCGTTGAACCGCTGTGCCACGTCCCGTGCGAGCTCGAGGTGCTGGCGCTGGTCGTCGCCGATCGGCACCCGGTGGGCGCCGTAGAGCAGGATGTCGCCCGCCATCAAAACGGGATAGGTGAGGAGACCCGCGGAGATGGATTCCTGCGAGCCCGACTTCTCCTTGAACTGGGTCATGCGACGCAACTCGCCCACGGTCGCAACCGCGCTCAGTAGCCATGCCGCCTCCGCGTGCGCGGGAACCTGGCTCTGCAGATAGACCGTCGAGCGGTCGGGATCCATGCCGGTTGCGAACAGCATCGCGGCGAGGTCGAGAGTGCGCTCCCGCAGGTCGGCCGGATCGTAGGCGACCGTGATCGAGTGGAGGTCGACGATGCACAGGAACACTTCGCCGAGCTCCTGGCTCGCCGCGTACTGACGAAAACCGCCGCTCAGGTTGCCCAGGTGCTTACCGCCCGTGGGCTGGATGCCCGAGAAGATTCGCACACCGTCGATTATCGGCAACTGCGCTTCCTTTGTCATGGAGCTCCTTTCCGGGACGAAAAAAGACCTCCCGCGGCGGAAGGTCTGGGGCGAACGGGGCCGGTCTCGCGCGTCAGCTCAGACGCAGGCTCCGGCCTCGCTCGTGGCGCTGGCGCCAAGCTCGGAAGGGCGCGGCGGGAGTCATGGGATCAAGCATAGAGACGCGCCGGGCCCTGGTCAACGAGCGTGGCTCGAGCCCCTCCCGATCTAGACTTCTGACGATGGCTGCGACGGAGGAGTACAGGCTCGTCTCGCGCGAGCTCGAGCCCGAGCCGACCGTGATCGAGGTCGGGGGTCGCAGGCTCGGCGACGGATACTTCGGCCTGATCGCGGGGCCCTGCACGGTCGAGTCGCGCGAGCAGACGCTCGCGACCGCCCGCGCGGTCGCGGCCGCCGGCGCCAGCATGCTGAGGGGGGGCGCCTTCAAGGCGCGGACTTCCCCCTATGCCTTCCAGGGCCTCGGACGCGAGGGCCTCGAGATCCTCGCGGCGGCCAAGCGCGAGACCGGCCTGCCGCTCGTCACCGAGCTGATCGACCCTCGCCTGATCGACGAGATCGTCGAGGTGGCCGACGTGATCCAGATCGGAGCACGCAACATGCACAACGCGATCCTGCTCGCCGAGGTCGGCAAGCTGGACAAGCCGGTCTTGCTCAAGCGCGGGCCTTCGGCGTCGCTCGACGAGCTGTTGATGGCCGCGGAGTACATCGTCAAGGGCGGAAATGGCCGGGTCATCCTCTGCGAGCGCGGCATCCGCACCTTCGAGCGCTCGACGCGCTACACGCTCGACATCGCCGCCGTCCCGGTGCTGAAGCAGCAGACGCACCTGCCGGTCGTGGTCGATCCCTCGCACGCCGCCGGCCGGCGCGACCTCGTGTTGCCGCTCGCGCGCGCCGCGGTCGCGGCCGGAGCGGACGGGATCATCGTCGAGGTGCACCCCGACCCCGACGAGGCCCTCTGCGACGGTCCGCAGCAGATCTCCACGGACGACTTCGGCGCCTTCGTGCGGGAGCTCGACGAGCTCGTGCGGCTGATGAAGAAGCAGATCGGCTAGTGACGGGGCACTAGCCTAAGCCTTGGCCTACGTCGCGCCCGCGTCCGCGGTCGTCGGACACATCGCCGTGCCCGGCGACAAGTCGATCTCGCACCGCGCCGTGCTGATCGGCTCGATCGCAGACGGCGAGACGAGGGTCGCCGGGTTCGGGCGCTCGGCCGACACCGAGGCGACGATCGCCGCCGTCAGGGCTCTCGGCGCGGAGGTCGTCGAGGAGGACGTCGACACGCTGCGGATCACTGGAGCCGGGCTGCGCGGCTTACGGGCGCCGGACGAGCCGATCGACTGCGGGAACTCCGGCACGCTCATCCGTCTCCTCGCGGGCATCCTCGCCGGCCAGCCCGGACGCTTCGAGCTGACCGGCGACGAGTCGCTTCGACGCCGGCCGGTCGAGCGCGTGGCCGCGCCGCTTCGACGTATGGGAGCGCTCGCCGAGAGCCGCGACGGCCGCCCCCCGCTCGTCGTCGAGGGCGGATCACTCTGCGGCATCCGCTACGAGCTTCCCGTCGCGAGTGCGCAGGTGAAGTCGGCGCTCCTGCTGGCTGGCTTGCTCGCGGTGAGGGGCGATACGACGGTCGTCGAGAGATTTCCAAGCCGGGACCACACGGAGCTCCTGCTCGAGCAGGCCGGTGTCGCCATGCGCCGAGCGCCCTCGAGCGTTCGCGTCTCCCCGGCGCGGGCGCTCTCGCTGGGTGAGGTGGCAATCCCGGGCGATTTCAGCTCGGCTGCACCTTTCGTGCTCGCTGCGACGCTCGTCCCCGGCTCGGAGCTGACCGTGCACGACGTCGGGCTGAACCCCACGCGGACGGGCTTCCTCGACGTGCTCGAGCGAATGGGAGCTCGGCTTACGGTCTTCAACCGGCGCCGGCTGGGACGTGAGCCCGTGGGGGATCTCGAGATCCGGTCGTCGTCGCTCGTCGCCACGAGCATCGAGGGGGCAGAGGTGCCGCGACTCGTCGACGAGCTGCCGCTCTTCGCCCTGGCGGCAGCGTACGCGCGCGGCGAAAGTGCTGTGCGGGGGGCCGCCGAGCTGCGCTGGAAGGAGACCGACCGGATCGAGTCCGTGACCGATGCGCTGCGCGCGCTCGGCGTGCGCATCTCGAAGAGCGACGACGGCTTCAGGGTGAGAGGCGTTCCTACCCGTCCAAAGGGAGGATCCGTGCACGCCGCCGGAGATCACCGGATCGCGATGCTCGGCGCGGTTGCGGGGATCGCTTCGCGAGACGGCGTCGAGCTCGAAGGCGCCGAGGCGGTCGCTATAAGCTTCCCCGGATTCTTCGAGCTCCTCGACCGTGTGGCTCAGCGGGGCTGAACGACACGGTCTCACCGGGATGGCAACGTTGACGAGAGACGGGTTCTCCTTCTGGTCGAGCCCTTGCACGCGGGGCGGGAGACCTCGTTGATCGTCGCGATCGACGGCCCCGCAGGGGCGGGCAAGAGCACCGTTGCGCGGCGCCTTGCAGCGCGTCTTGGCTTCCGCTACCTCGATACCGGGGCGATGTACCGGGCGCTGACATGGCTTGCGCTGCACCGCTCGCTCGCCCTTGGCGAGGCCAACCGCCTGGGGGAGCTCGCGGAGCAGTTTCCTGTGGGGCTGGACGAGAGCGGCCGTGTCTCGATCGCAGGGCACGACGTCACGGCGGCGATTCGCAAGCCGCGCATCGATCAGCTCGTGCCCGTCGTCGCCCGGCATCCGCCCGTACGGGACGTGATGCGCGCTCGGCAGCGCGAGCTCGCGCTCGAGGGCGACGCGGTGATCGAGGGCCGTGACATCGGCACCGTCGTGGCACCCGGCGCCGAGGTGAAGGTGTATCTCGTCGCCGACCGCGAGGAGCGCGCACGGCGGCGCGGCGCCGAGCGGCCCGGTATCGGTCCCGACGCACTCGCCACGGATCTCCGTGTCCGCGACGAGAGCGACGCCGCGCGCATGCAGCCTGCCGGGGACGCCGAGCTCATCGACACGACAGACCTCGAGGTCGACGACGTCGTCGGTCGCATCGAGGCGCTGGTGCTCCTGCGCATGCGCGAAGGCGCATTCGATGGTTGATCGGAAATTCGGGTGCCGGTGCCGCCCGCATTTTTCGATCAACCATCCAAACGGAAAGAGCTCGTGAGGACGACGGCTGGAGCGTTCCTGGTCGAGTTCTTCCGCGCGGCGGGAAGGCTCGCGTGAACAGGGTCGATGCCGTCTGGGCGGTCGGGAGGCTCACTCTCGGGTCACTGGTACGGGTTTTCGCCCCGCTGCGGTCCTATGGCGACGATCGAATCCCCAGGCACGGCGGCGTCGTACTCGCCTTCAACCACTTCTCGTGGCTCGATCCGGTTGCTTTCGGGGCCACCTGTCCGCGCACGGTCTACTACATGGCGAAGATCGAGGCGCACCGCGTCGCCGGCGTCGGTCAGCTCATCCGCTCGTTCGGCACGTTCTCGGTCCGGCGGGGTGAGTCCGACCGCGAGGCCGTCCGGATGATGCGGAGGGTCGTACGGGAGGGGCACGCACTGGGTCTCTTCGCCGAAGGGACGAGGCAGAGGGACGGCTTCCCCGGCGAGGTGAAGCCCGGGGCGGCGATGGTCGCGCTGCAGGAGGAGGTTCCCATCGTTCCGGCCGCCGTTCACGGCTCCCAGTTCTGGCGCCTCGGCAGCTTCGAGCCGGTGTCGGTCGCCTGGGGTGAGCCGCTCCACCTCGCCGGCCTCCCGCGCGGCGCGCGCGGCTACCGGGAGGCCTCGGCCGAGGTCGAGCGCCGGATCCACGGCCTGTGGCGATTTCTTGTCGAGCTTCATGCGCTCGACCGCCCCGACGCGACGCCCCCTCGATGAGAGACCGGTCCGCGCCCGCTCGCGCACGGCGCGGCGGTCAAGCCTTTGCGGCCGAGGAGCTGATCGGCACCGTTGCGGTCATCGGCTTCCCGAACGTCGGCAAGTCCACCCTCGTGAACCGGCTCACCTCGTCCCGCCAGGCGGTCGTCCACGAGACGCCCGGGGTGACTCGCGACCGGAAGGAGCTCGTCTGCGAGTGGAACGGGCGGCGCTTCCTCCTGATCGACACGGGCGGGGTCGACATCGCAGACCCCTCACCGCTCACGCGCTCGATCGCCGATCAGGCGCGTGCGGCTCTGGCGGAGGCGGACGTTGCGGTTTTTCTCACGGATGCGAGTGCCGGAATCACGCCCGGCGACGAGGAGCTCGCACAGATCCTGCGGGTCTCGGGCAAGCCGGTCCTGCTCGTCGCCAACAAGATCGACGATCCGAGCCGCGACTCGCACGCACTCGAGTTCCATCGACTGGGCCTCGGTGATCCGATCGCGCTGTCGGGTCTGCACGGGCACGGCACGGGTGACCTGCTGGACACGATCGTCGATCTGCTGCCGGGGCAGGGCCGGGCGGCCGTCGGCGAGGAGGCGATCGGCGTCGCCATACTCGGTCGGCCGAACGTCGGCAAGTCCAGTCTGCTGAACGCGCTCGTCGGGGAGCAGCGCGTGATCGTCTCCGAGGTGCCGGGGACGACCCGCGATGCGATCGACACGGTGCTGCGCCGGGACGAACGGACCTTCGTTCTCGTCGATACCGCGGGTCTTCGCCGCAAGCGCCGCCAGCGACAGGGGATCGAGTATTACTCCGAGCTGCGCGCGCTCGAGGCGGCGGAGCGTGCCGATGTCGCGCTCGTGCTCGTCGACTCGAGCCAGGGCGTCGTCGAGCAGGATCTCGCCGTCGCCGACGTCGCCCGGAAAGCTCAGTGCTCGACGCTCGTCGTCTGCTCCAAGTGGGACATCACAGCGGTGGGCATCGACGACGTCCGGCGGAAGCTCATGCCCCGGCTTCGTCAGCGCCCGCCCCTCGTGGCCGTCTCGGCCCAGAGCGGAAGGGGGATCGGACGCCTGCTGGACGAGGTCGAGCGCCTGTTCGCAAAGCACTCGGGCCGCATCTCGACGGGCGAGCTGAACCGGTTTCTCGGCGTGCTCCGCGAGATCCGTCAGCCACCCTCCAAGGGTTCCAGACGCTTGAACGTCCTCTACGGCTCGCAGGTCCAGACGCGGCCACCGCGCTTCCGCATTCACGTCAATGACCCCGCGCTCGTCACGCGCGACTATGCATACTGGCTCGAGAACCAGCTGCGTGACAATTTTCGGCTGGCAGGCATTCCCGTCTCGATCGACTTCGTGAGGCGAAGCTGAACGTCACCGTCGTCGGAGGCGGGTCGTGGGGGAGCGCCTTCGCGCGGCTGCTCGCGGATCGCGGGCACCGGACGACGCTTGCCTGCCGCGACCCGGCACAGGCCGAAGCGATTGCCCGAACAGGCCGAAACCCGCGCTACCTCCGCGACATCGACCTCTCCGGCATCGACGCGGCGTCGATCGAGGAGGCGCCCGTTGCGGGCGCCGACCTGATCGTGCTCGCGGTGCCGAGCAGTGCGTTTGCGAGCGTCGTCTCATCGCTTCCCGGCAGGGCGCCCGTACTCAGCCTGACGAAGGGCCTCGATCCGGCCAGCGGCCAGCGGCTCTCGACGCTCGTTCGCGGCCGCGGAGTCGCCGTGCTCTCGGGACCGAACCTGGCCGAGGAAGTCGCCTCCGGTCTTCCCGCGGCGGCCGTGATCGCCTGCGAGGACGCCGAGCTCGCGCTCTCGCTCCAGCACGCGCTCAACTCGCTTTCCTTCCGAATCTACGTCAACCCCGACGTGGTCGGTGTCGAGCTCTGTGCCGCGGCGAAGAACGTGATCGCACTCGCTGCCGGCGGCGTCGACGGGCTGGGTCTCGGCGACAACGGCAAGGCTGCGCTGATCACGCGTGGACTCGTCGAGATGGCACGCCTCGGCGAGGCGTGTGGGGCGCGGCCCGAGACCTTCGCCGGGCTCGCCGGCATGGGCGACCTGATCGTCACGTGCTGGAGTCGCCTGGGTCGGAACCGGCGGGCCGGTGAGCTGATCGCGAGGGGTGCGACGCCAGCGGAGGCCGTGGCCGAGATCGGCATGGTCGTGGAGGGCCTTACAACGGCGCCCGTGCTCCGCGACTTGTCTCGCCGGCTCGCAGTCGAGCTGCCCATCACTGAAGGCGTCTGCGCCGTGCTCGAGGGGCAGGATCTCTCGGACCTCGCCGCGGGTCTCATGGGCCGTCGGCCGACGGAGGAATAGCTGGCTAGTATCCGCAGCGTGAAGGCTCTGTTCGCCGCTCTGATTGCGTTCGCCACGCTCGTGGTCGCCGGCTGCGGCCTCGGCTCGGACGAGAAGAGCGGCGCGAGCGGGGGGGAATCCGCCGCCTCGATCGTGCCGGCGAGCGCCGCGCTCCACGTGTCCGTCTCGAGCGACCTCGATTCGGAGCAGTGGGCGAAGCTCGAGGCGGTCCTCGAGAAGTTCCCCGGGCGATCGAGCCTGCTCGAGGAGATCCGCTCGGAGCTCGGGGAGGAAGACCTCGACTACGAGCGCGATGTCGCCCCGGCCCTCGGCGATGAGGTCGATCTCGTGCTGCTCGACTTCGAAGGCGGCGGGGAGAACCTGATCGTGCTCACGAAGCCCGACGACGAGGAGAGGCTCGACGAGCTACTCGCGAAGACCGATGTGAAGCCGGCGAAAGCGGACATCGAGGACTTCACCGCGATCGCCGACGAGCCTGGAGCTCTCGAGAGTCTCAGGCGGGCGAGCGGCGAGGAGTCGCTCGCAGAAAGCGACGACTTCGAGGCGGCGATGGCCGACCTCCCCGACGAGGCGGTTGCGAAGATCTATGTGAACGGGGAGAGCGCCGAGCGCGCGCTCGAGGAGGAGCTCCCGGCCTGGGGCCTCGGACTTGTGCGGCAGGGCTTTCAGTGGGCGGGGGTGGCTGTCGAGGCGCTCGAGAACGGCGTGCAGATCGAAGGGACGGTCAGCGCCGAGAACGAGAACACGAAGATCGAGAACTACACGCCGGCGCTGCTCGACTCGATTCCGGCAGGAGCGCTCGCCGTCGTGTCGTTCCGCGGCGGATCCGACCAGCTCAATGAGCAGCTCGAGGCGAATCCAAGGCTCCAGAACCAGCTCTCGCAGTTGCAGGCCGCGCTCGGAGTCTCTTTTCAGGAGCTGACGGCGTTCTTCCACGGCGAGAGTGCCCTCTACGTCCGCGAGGACTCGCCTTTCCCCGAGGTGACCCTGGCCCTCGAGGCAGCCGACGAGGCCGATGCGGTGCGTACTCTCGACAGGCTGGCCGAGCGCGCGGGCGGCCTCTTCGGCAGTCGTCCGACGAAGACGATGGTGAGCGGCATCCAGGTCACCACGATGGGCTTCGGCCGCTTCGCGGTCTCCTACGCCGCCTTCGACGGGACGCTCCTCCTCACGACGGCCGTCTCCGGGATCACCGACTTTCGCGACGAGGGCAAGAAGCTGACGGACGACGCGGCCTACACGGGTGCCCGCGAGGCGGCCGAGGTGCCCGGCGAGATCGCCGGCCTTCTCTACGTCAACATTCGCGAGAGCGTCGAGCTGGCCGCGAAGTTCGCCCAGGTGGCCGGCGAAGACGTCCCGCCCGTTCTCGATGCGAACCTTCGACCGCTCGGGAGCTTCTTGATGTACGCGGAGCAGGACGGCGACGAGTCGCACTTCTCCGGTTTTCTCGAGATCGAGTAGGGTTCCCGCCCGCATGCCGGAACGCGCGTTCCTCTTCACCTCCGAGTCGGTCACCGAGGGCCATCCGGACAAGATCGCCGACCAGATCTCTGACGCGGTCCTCGACGCCGTGCTCGCCGACGACCCGGCCGGCCGCGTCGCCTGCGAGACGCTGATCACGACGGGGCTCGTCGTCGTCGCGGGCGAGATCACGACCGAGACGTACGTCGACATCCCCAAGCTCGTGCGCCAGAAGGTGAGGGACATCGGATACACGCGCTCGGATTACGGCTTCGACGCGGACACCTGCGGGGTCGTCGTCGCGATCGACCCGCAGTCGCCGGACATCGCGCAGGGAATCGACGAGTCGTACGAGCTTCAGCACGAGCCCGGCGACGACGACCCGCTGGACCAGGTCGGGGCGGGCGACCAGGGCATGATGTTCGGCTACGCGTGTCGCGAGACGGAGGAGCTGATGCCGCTGCCGATCATGCTCGCGCACAGGATCTGCAAGCGCCTCGCCGAGGTTCGCAAGGCGGACGTGCTCCCGTACCTGCGGCCCGACGGCAAAGCGCAGGTCACCATTCGCTACGAGGTCGACGCGGATGGCAACCAGACGCCGGTGGAGATCGAGCGCGTCCTCGTCTCCACGCAGCACCGCGACGGGCTCGACGTCGACACGCTGCTGAAGCCCGACATCGTCGAGCACGTGCTCCATCCGATTCTCCCGCGCGATCTGTACGAGGAACGACGGCTCGAGGAGCGCGACTTCGTCTACGTCAACCCCACCGGCAAGTTCGTCGTCGGAGGTCCGATGGGCGACACGGGTGTGACCGGACGCAAGATCATCGTCGACACCTATGGTGGCGCGGCGCGCCACGGCGGGGGCGCCTTTTCGGGCAAGGACCCGACGAAGGTCGATCGCTCGGCCGCGTATGCCGCGCGCTACGTGGCGAAGAACATCGTCGCCGCGAACCTGGCGGAGCGCTGCGAGGTCAACGTCGCCTACGCGATCGGCGTGGCGCACCCGGTCTCGATCGCGGTGCGCACGTTCGGAACGGAGCGAATTCCGGTGGCGCGAATCGAAGCTCTTGCACGAGAGCACTTCGACCTGCGGCCCGCAGCGATCCTGCAGAACCTCGACCTACGGCGGCCCATCTACGCCAAGACGGCTGCCTACGGCCACTTCGGTCGCGACGACCGGGACTTCTCCTGGGAGCGAACGGACAAGGCCGATGTCCTGCGCGAGGCCGCCGGCCTCGGCGCCGGAGCGCCCGCCTAGGCGGGCCTGACGAAGAGACTTGCCGCGGCCTTCGCGCCGATCGGGCGCTCTTCGCCGCCCCGCTTCAGCATGACGCGCCCGCGCGACAGCGGGGCGTCTCGAACCTCGATCGCCGTTCCCGGAACGAGCCCCTCGTCGTAGAACCATTTGAGCAGCTCTCCGTCGTGCTCGGCGAGCCGCACGATCGTCGCCCGGGAGCCCGGCTCGAGATCCGTGAGTGGAGCCAGTTCGCGGTTCTCCGCCTGCTCGAAGGCGGGATCCACCGGCCAGCCGTGCGGGCAGCGCTCGGGGTTACCCAGGCGCTCTGCGATGCGATCGACCATCTCCTCGGTGAACGTGTCGCCAAGCGTGTCGGCGTGGACGTGGGCCTCGGCTGCCGTGTACCCCATGAAGTCGGTGAGCAGGCGCTCGATGAGGCGGTGCTTGCGGACAACGCGCTCGGCGCGCACGCGCCCCGTCTTCGTCAGCAGCGCCTCTTTGTGCCGGCCTCGCTCGATCAAGCCTTCGGTCTCGAGGCGCTTCAGCATCTCCCCGGCGGAGGCGCGGGAGACTCCGAGCATCTCGGCGACGCGCGAGGCGAGCGTCGGGGATCCGGGCGCGAGTGGGCGGTACTCCCCGATCGGAAAGGCGAGGAAGTAGATCGTCTCCAGATACTCGTCGATCGAGTGCCCGTGAGCCACCGATCCACTCTATCCAGCGGCGCTTGCCGGCGAGCCTATCCCGGCGTGGCGAGCTGCGAGCCGCGCCGAGCTGTCAGCGCGTAGACGAGGGGAGCCGAGAGCACGATCAGCAGCAGCGCGGGGGGAGCGGCACGGGAGTAGGAGCCGAGCGCAGTGAACTTCCAGATCTCCGTGGCCAGCGTGTTGTAGCCGGTCGGGCTGAGCAGGAGGGGGATCGGCAGCTCCTTCATCGCCGAAAGCGAGACCAGCAGCGCCCCAATCGCGACCCCCGGCCAGGCCAGCGGCATCGTGACCCGCAGGAACGTCGTCATGAACGGCTTGCCAAGCGTCCGGCTCGCCTCTTCCAGCCGCGGGCTCACCTGCAACAGCGACGCCCGGACCGAGCCCACCCCCTGCGGCAGGAGCCGGATCACGACCGCCAGCACCATGAACCCCAGCGTCTGGTAG
>Ga0136621_1000849_pt1 | contig 12155 bp, 11 predicted proteins | sample AntDryUQ445A2306_FD_104673 | JGI IMG/M metagenome (GOLD analysis project Ga0136621, IMG submission 104673) | Polar desert sand microbial communities from Dry Valleys, Antarctica - metaG UQ445A (23.06) | ecosystem: Environmental > Terrestrial > Soil > Desert | place: Antarctica: Dry Valley...
CCCGACAAGGGTATCGGCGGTCGCGCCCGCGCCTGACCTCGCTACCCGCCTGCGCGCCGTTAGCTCAGTAACCGCCACCCCCACCGCCGCCGGTGCCTCCGCCGCCGCCTCCGCTGCCACCCCCCTAGAGGACCACCAGCACGATGACGATCGCGACGCCGACTGCAGCGGCCACGATCAGCCAGATGTTCGCCCCCGACCTGCCTGGAGAATCTGCCACGCTCAACCACCACTTCCGATCACGTCACACCTCGTCGTCGGCCGGCTGCTGTCCGGACGTGGCCAAGCGGGTCACGACCTTGACCAGCTCTGCGGGCTCGAAGGGTTTGGTGAGGTACGCCTCGACCCCGAACTGCTCTCCGCGGGCGACGTCGGTTGCCTGCGCCCGGCCGGTGACCACGACGATCGGGATGTGAGCGGTCTCGGGAAGGCTACGCAGCCTTTGCACCGTGTCGAACCCGGCCAGATTCGGCATCACCACATCCAGGGTGATCACGTGTGGGTCCACCTCGGCCACGAGTTCCAGCGCGGCGTCGCCGTCGGCCGCCGTGGTGACGTCGAAACCCTCCAGCTGGAGGTTGACCGCAATGAGCTCGCGAACGACAGCCGAGTCGTCCACCACCAGCACTCGCATCGGCGCGCCCATCTCCGCTCCCCCATCGCATCATGCGCAAGTCGGATACACCCAGTATTGTACGCTCACGTCAGCCTTGAGCCCCCGTAGCTCAGGGGATAGAGCACCGCCCTCCGGAGGCGGTGGCGTAGGTTCGAATCCTACCGGGGGCGCTCTCCGGAGCGACGGAGATCGCGGCGCATCGAGGCTTCTTCAGGGGAACCGGCACGCCGGCGTCTGCCGCTCAGCACGGACCCGTGAGCGTTGCGTCCTTGCGCGCGCGATCACCGAATCCTCCGCGCCTGCGCGATGTCGGGAAAGACCACGCTGGCCGCGCCGGCGTACCCGACTCCGCCATCGAGCACGCAGGTGCGGAACTTGCTCGGGGAGATCCTGATGGCCGCCTGCGCGAGACGGAACAGCTCGGCCGGAGACAGGTTGGTGTCGAGGTTCTCGAGAACGCTGAGGACGCCGCGCTCCACGAAGCCCGGCCTGTCGGCGTTGCTTCGCACCCGGTTCAGGATGCCGAGCAGCGTTCGCTGCTGGTTTGCCGACCTGTCGAAGTCCCCCCTGGGCAGTGACGTGCGGATCCGCGCGAAGATCAGGGCCTGGAGACCGTTCAGCTTGTTCTTGCCGACGTCGTAGCCACCTGGCATCACCGCGTCCGTGAACGAGAACTTGGAGTTGACGGTGATGCCGCCGATGTCCTTGACCATCGCGATGAAGCCCACGAAACCTGTCGTGAACACGTAGTCAGGTCGGATGCCGACCAGTTCCCCGACCGAACGCGCCATCAGCTGCGGTCCGCCGTACAACATCGACGAGTTGATCTTGTTCTGCCCATAGCCGGGAACGTTGACGTAGGAGTCGCGCGGGATGCCGATCGCCGTGGCAGCCCCGGACGACGTGTTGACCCCGACCAGCTGGATGGCATCGGCGCGGCTGCGCAGGACGGGTTCACCCGGCCGGGCATCCGAACCGAGAAACAAGATCCACAGCACATGGGGCTGGTGGTCGACCTCCGACGCTGACTCCACCTTCACCAGCGACGCGGGTGCCTCCCGCACGGTCGATGGAGGTACGACGAGGGTGGTGACCGCGAGCACGATGGCCAGGACGGTCACCTGACGGGCCAGTTGCAGTCGACGCCTCCACGGTGTCGCGTTCATCGTGTGGCCTTTCCGCTCCGGGGCACGGCCGACCTGGCCACGTCGTACCCGAAGATCACCCATCCGCTGGACTGCTTGCGCGTCAGCAGGAGCCTTCCCGAGATGGTCACCTTCGTCGATCCCGCTTCCGCCTGGTCGGCGACGTACACCAGACGGATCAGGGCAGTGACACCCGCGGCCGACCGCTTCGGGGCCAGCACCGAAAGCGACACCCGCTTCTGCTTGGCGGTCACCGCCTCCGTCGACCTGCCGAGGGCGGCATTGGTCAGCAGGCCGCGGTCACGTTGTGCCTTCCTGGCGGCTCCTCTCGTGAAGGACGCGAAGGCGCCGGAGAAGTCGGTTCGCGGATACTTGCCAGACAAGAACGCCGCATCGAAGTACGACGAGATCGTCGCCCCGACCTTCCGCTCGAGGTTGGAACGCTGGGACTTCGCGAGCGAGCCGGCGACCTGCGTGACCCGGACCGCCATCGGAACCGCAGGGGTCCCAGCGGCCGGCACGTCGGACTGACCTGCCGGAGCTGGCTCGGAGTCGCCCGTGCAGCCGGCGGGACCCGCCAGCACAACGGCACAGGCCAGACCGCCCGCTACCCGGCGTGCGGAGACAGGGACCGCGGAGACCACCTGGCCAGTATTTCCATAGAGGACCTCCGTCGGGGTGAGGACTCGCCACACGCACGGAGAACAAACGGTCCCGGCTGCAGTAAGTTGTTACGAAGGTCTAGCCTGGGAGCCGAACCCTATAGAAGACGCAGCGGAAGAGGCGATTCAGGCCGTGGCCGAATCTTCGCAAAACGACCCCGTCGACAGCTCGAGGTCGGCGTTCGGAGCCAACGAATGGCTCGTGGACGAGATGTACCAGCGCTACCAACAGGATCCAGAAAGCGTGGATAGGGTCTGGTGGGACTTCTTCACCGACGACCACCCCGGCGAAGAGGACGACGCCCACCGGTCCAGCAATGGCTCACCTTCGGCTAGCCAGGGCAAGCACGCCGCAACCAGGCCCGCCCAGAGCTCCGACACCAAGGCCGAGAGCCCGGACGAGGCCGGCACCGTGAGCCCGGACAAGGCCGGCGGGCAGAAGGCGGCCGCACCTGCGAAGCAGGACGCTCCTCAGGAGGCCCGCAAGGACGAAGTCGGCAAGGACGCCCCTGCCAGCACCTCGGCCGAGAAGCGCGCGACGAGCGGCGCGAAACCCGGCGCGAAACCAAAGGCGCCCGAGTCGTCGACCGAAGCGGCAGACGCCGAACCCGAGCTGACCGTGCTCCGCGGCGCACCTGCCCGCACCGCCAGCAACATGGACCTGAGCCTGAGTGTCCCGACCGCGACCAGTGTCCGGTCGGTGCCGGTCAAGCTGCTCATCGACAACCGGACAGTGATCAACAACCATCTCGCTCGGGCCCGCGGCGGCAAGGTCTCGTTCACCCACATCATCGGCTACGCGCTGGTCAAGGCGCTCACCCAGACGCCGGAGATGAACAACGGGTTCGACGTGATCGACGGAAAGCCCAACCTGATCCGGCCCAAGCACATCAACCTCGGGCTCGCGATCGACCAGCAGAAGCCGGACGGGACACGCCAGCTGCTGGTGCCGTCGATCAAGTCCGTGGAGGCCATGAGCTTCGCTGACTTCTGGACCGGCTACGAGGACATCGTCAGGAAGGCCCGCAACAACAAGCTCACGGTCGCAGACTTCCAGGGGACCACGATCAGCCTCACGAACCCCGGCACCATCGGAACCAACCACTCCGTCCCCCGACTGATGAAGGGCCAGGGCGCGATCATCGGCGTCGGCGCGATGGAGTACCCGCCCGAGTACCAAGGCGCCTCCGAGGAGACGCTGGCGCGCAACGCCGTCAGCAAGGTCATGACACTCACCTCGACCTACGACCACCGCGTCATCCAGGGTGCTCAGTCAGGTGACTTCCTGCGTCGGCTGCACGGACTGTTGCTCGGCGAAAGTGGTTTCTACGATGACATCTTCCGCGCACTTCGGATTCCGTACGAGCCGATCCGCTGGGCCAAGGACGTCTCGGCGAACCACGACGACGAGATCAGCAAGCAGGCACGGATCCTGGAGCTGATCCATGCCTACCGGGTGCGCGGCCACATGATGGCCGACACCGACCCGCTCGAGTACCAGCAGCGCAGCCACCCAGACCTCGAGGTCGAGACCCACGGCCTGACCCTGTGGGACCTCGACCGGGAGTTCGCGACCGGGTCCTTCGGTGGCGAGGGTCGCCGGTTCATGAAGCTGCGCAGCATCCTCGGCATCCTGCGTGACACCTACTGCCGGACCGTCGGCATCGAGTACATGCACATCCAGGACCCCAAACAGCGGCGCTGGATCCAGCAGCGGGTGGAGCAACCGCACGTCAAGCCTCCCCGCGAGGAGCAGCTGCGCATCCTGCAGAAGCTCAACCAGGCCGAGGCGTTCGAGACGTTCCTGCAGACCAAGTTCGTCGGCCAGAAGCGATTCAGCCTGGAGGGCGGCGAGACCACGGTCCCGTTGATCGACGAGATCTGCGAGGCCGCGGCAGAGGCCACCCTCGACGAGGTGTGCATCGGTATGGCGCACCGCGGCCGGCTGAACGTGCTCGCGAACATCGTCGGCAAGAGCTACAGCCAGATCTTTCGGGAGTTCGAGGGCAACATCGACCCACGCACGGTGCAGGGTTCCGGCGACGTGAAGTACCACCTCGGCGCGGAGGGTGAGTTCGGCTCCGGGTCGGGGGCCAAGATCAAGGTCTCGGTCGCGGCCAACCCGTCACACCTCGAGGCTGTGGACCCGGTTCTCGAGGGCATCGCCCGAGCCAAGCAGGACGTGCTGAACCGCGGCGCCGACTTCCCCGTCCTCCCCCTGTTGCTCCACGGCGACGCCGCGTTCGCGGGTCAGGGTGTGGTCGCGGAGACGCTGAACCTCTCGCAGCTACGCGGCTACCGGACCGGCGGCACGATCCATGTCGTGGTGAACAACCAGGTCGGGTTCACGACCTCCCCAGCGGCCTCACGTTCGTCGCTGTACTGCACGGACGTCGCGCGGATGGTGCAGGCGCCGATCTTCCACGTCAACGCCGACGACCCCGAGGCGTGCATCCGCGTCGCCCGACTCGCGTTCGAGTACCGCCAGGCATTCAAGAAGGACGTGGTCATCGACCTGGTGTGCTACCGCCGGAGAGGTCACAACGAGGGCGACGACCCATCGTACACCCAGCCGTTGATGTACGACCTGATCGAGCAGAAGCGCTCGGTGCGCAAGCTCTACACCGAGTCGTTGATCGGCCGCGGTGACATCACACTCGAAGAGGCCGAGCAGGTGCTGCGCGACTACCAGCAGCAGCTCGAGCGGGTCTTCACCGAGGTCCGCGAGGCGTCCAGCACCCCGTCGGAGTGGACGACCGGCCCGGAGTACCCAGAGAAGCACGGCGGTGAGACCAGCACCGCGATCACGCACGAGACGCTCAAGCGGATCGCGGACTCCCACGTGAACCCACCGGACGGGTTCGTCGTACACCCGAAGGTGCTCCCGCAGCTTCAGCGGCGGGCGGCGGCGATCACCGCAGGGCCCATCGACTGGGGCACCGGTGAGATCCTGGCCTTCGGTTCGCTCCTGATGGACGGCCGTCCGGTGCGCCTTTCCGGTCAGGACACCAGGCGCGGCACCTTCGTGTCCCGGTTCGCGACTATCATCGACCGCAGGAACGCCGACGAGTGGACGCCGCTGGCCAACCTGTCCGAGGACCAGGCACAGTTCTACGTCTACGACTCGCTGCTCTCGGAGTACGCCGCGATGGGGTTCGAGTACGGCTACGCGCTCGCCCGACCGGACGCCCTCGTGCTGTGGGAGGCGCAGTTCGGCGACTTCGTGAACGGCGCGCAGATCGTGATCGACGAGTTCATCACACCAAGCGAGACGAAGTGGGGCCAGCGGTCCGGCGTCGCACTTCTGCTCCCCCATGGCTACGAAGGTCAGGGGCCGGACCACTCCTCCGCACGCATCGAACGGTTCCTGACCATGGCAGCTGAAGACGCGTTCGTGGTTGCGCAGCCGTCGTCGCCGGCCAGCTACTTCCACCTCCTGCGTCGGCACGCGCTCGGTGAGGAGCACCGTCCGTTGATCGTGTTCACGCCGAAGTCGATGCTCAAGCGCAAGGAGGCCGCGTCGCAGCCGAGCGACTTCACCGAGGGCACGTTCCGCCCGGTCATCGGTGACGACCAGGTTGACCCCGAGGCGGTACGCAGGGTGCTGTTGTGCAGCGGTCGGATCACCTGGGACCTGATGGTCGAGCGAACGAAGCGAGGCGACGCTGGCCGCGACACCGCGATCCTGCGATTCGAACAGCTCTACCCCCGTCCGGTCGAGGAGCTGAAGGCCGAGCTGAAGAGGTTCCCGAAACTTGAGGAGATCCGCTGGGTGCAGGACGAGCCGGCGAACATGGGTCCGTGGCCACACATGGCCCTCAACCTGGCACCGGAGCTCGACGCAGGCGCGATGCGCTGCATCTCACGGCCGGCGTCGTCCTCACCTTCGGTGGGTCAGCACTCTCGCCACGTCGAGGAGCAGAAGGACATCCTGCAACGGGCATTCTCCTGATCGGCGCGTCGGCGATGTACTTCACAGACCGCGGGATCGAGGAGCTCGAGGCGCGCCGTGGGGACGAGGAGGTCACCCTCTCCTGGATGGCCGACCGGCTCCAGGAGTTCACCGATCTGCACCCCGAGTTCGAGACCGCGGTCGAGCGCCTCGCCACCTGGCTGGCCCGGCACGACGACCCCGACGACGAGTGACCCCCTGTTGAGACCCGCCTCCTTCTGTGTTGAGATCCGCCCCGTTACTCAACGGGAGGGGCCGGGACGGAGAGAGAGATCGGTGACCTCGGCGTCGCGCGGCAGGTCGAGCGCAGACAGGATGGTCTCGGCCACCGACTCGGCGTGGATCCACTCTGACGGGTCGTAGTCGCGTCCCTCCTGCTCGTGCACCTTCTCCTGCATGGCGGTGGCCACCCGCCCCGGGTAGATGCTGGTCACCCGGACCCCGTTGTTCCGCTCCTCGGCGCGAAGCGACTCACCGAGCGCGCGCAGTGCGTGCTTGCTGGCCGCGTAGGCGCTCCACCGGGGCCCGGCATGGTAGCCCGACCCGGAGTTGACGAAGACCACATGACCGCGAGCCGCCCGGAGGGCGGGGAGGAAGACCCGGGTCAGCTCGGCCGGGGCCAGCAGGTTCACGTTCATTGTGTTTCGCCAGAGCTCCGGGGTCAGCTCGTCCACCGCTCCGAGGTCGACGACACCTGCGACGTGCAGAACGGAGTCGAGTGAGGGTGGCATCTCCTGCCCGGCCAGCATTCCGGCGATCTGCGCTGGCTCCGACAGGTCGGCGACCAGTGCACGTGAGCCAGGCAGACGAGCCGTCAGCTCACCGGCGCGCTCCTTGCTGCGGACGAGCAGGACGAGCTCGTCGCCGCGATCGGAGAGCCTCCGGGCGACGGCCGCTCCGATGCCAGACCCGGCACCGCTGATCAGGTGGGTAGCCATGGCGCCAAACCTAGCGAGTGAAGACGACCTTCCCGAACACTTCACCGCTGGCCATCGCGTCGAAGCCTTCCTTGGCCTGAGCCATCGGTATCACCCGGTCGATCACCGGACGCACCCCGCTGACATCGAGCAGGTTCACCAGTGATCCGAGCTCAGTGCGGGTTCCCATGGTGGACCCGATCACCCGTAGCTGGAGGAAGAAGATGCGGGTCAGCTCTGCGTTGTCCGGGTTGGGTCCGCTCGTCGCACCGGAGACCACGAGCGAACCGCCGGGCCGCAGCGACTTGACGGAGTGTGACCACGTCGCTTTGCCGACGGTCTCCATCACCGCGTCGACCTTCTCCGGAAGGCGGGCGTTGCTCTCCAAGACCTCGTGCGCACCGAGCTCGAGGGCGCGTGCCCGCTTGGCCTCGTTCCGGCTCGTCGCGTACACCCGCAGTCCCCCGGCGCGCGCGAGTGCGATCACCGCTGTGGCCACGCCGCCACCGGCTCCCTGGACCAGCACGCTGTCCCCCGGCTTGAGCTGGCCTTGGGTGAACAGCATCCGATAGGCGGTCAGCCACGCGGTCGGCAGGCAGGCGGCCTCCTCGAAGGAAAGCGAGGCAGGCTTGGCGACCACGTTGCCCACCGGCACAATGACCTTGTCGGCGAAAGTCCCCTGATGACGCTCGCTGAGCAGCGACCGCTTCGGGTCCAGCGTCTCATCGCCAGTCCAGGCTGGATCCTTTACCACTGCGTGTACGACGACCTCGTTGCCGTCCTCGTCGTACCCCGCAGCGTCACAACCCAAGATCATCGGCAGCGCCTCTTCGCGAAGGCCGACACCACGCAGCGACCACAGGTCGTGGTGGTTGAGCGCAGCGGCCTTGACCGTGACCTCCGTCCACCCCTCGCGAGGTTCCGGATCAGGACGCTCTCCCACGACCAGTCCGGACAGGGGGTGCTCAGTGGAGAAGGTCTCTGCATAGACGGCGAACATGACAGCGACCATACCGAGGCAACTGCCTCCGATTGTCCCTGCCCCTCAGCGGCGGGCGACCCCGTCCTTGCGGGCGGCATCGGCCACCGCTGCGGCGACCGCGGGACCGACCCGGGCGTCGAACGGCGACGGGATCACGCAGTCCTCGTTCAGGTCGTCGGCGACCAGGGCGGCCAACGCCGTTGCAGCAGCAAGCTTCATGCCCTCGGTGATCCTGGTCGCGCGCACGTCGAACGCACCACGGAAGATGCCGGGAAAGGCGAGCACGTTGTTGATCTGGTTCGGGTAGTCAGAACGGCCCGTGGCCACGACCCGGGCGTAGCGACGCGCCAGGTCGGGGTGCACCTCCGGCTGCGGGTTCGCGAGACCGAAGATGACGGCGTCCGGCGCCATACTGGCCACCACCTTCTCGGGAACACTGCCGCCAGAGACTCCGATGAATACGTCCGCTCCCTCCATGGCATCCACGAGCCCGCCGTGCCGCCCGGTTGCGTCGGCAGTGTCTTGGGCCAACGAGAGCTTGACGGGCGTAAGGCCTTCGCGCGCTGAGCTCAGGACACCCTGCCGGTCGACGACGACCAGGTCGCGGGCTCCCGCAGCGAGCAGGATCCGTGACACGGCAACCCCGGCTGCGCCGGCGCCTGAGATGACCACACGGGCGGCGTCGAGACTGCGTCCGGTGACCCGCAGGGAATTGCCCAGGGCGGCGAGTACGACGACCGCCGTGCCGTGCTGGTCGTCGTGGAAGACCGGGATGCCCAACCGGTCCTGAAGCCGCTGCTCGATCTCGAAGCACCGGGGGGCCGAGATGTCCTCGAGGTTGATGCCGCCGAAGCTCGGTGCGAGCCGCGCAACGGTCTCGACGATCTCGTCGGTGTCGGTGGTGTCAAGGCAGATCGGGACGGCGTTCACGCCTCCGAACTGCTTGAACAGAACCGCCTTGCCCTCCATCACCGGCATCGCAGCGGTCGGACCGATGTCGCCGAGCCCGAGAACCGCCGTGCCGTCGGTGACGACCGCGACCGTGTTGGAGATCCACGTGTAGTCGTCTGCCAGCGACGGTTCGGCGGCGATCGCCTCGCAGACCCGGGCCACCCCGGGGGTGTAGGCCATGGACAGGTCCTCGCGACTGCTGAGCGGGACGGTGGAGGCGATCTCCATCTTCCCGCCCGCATGGAGCTCGAAGACGGGATCATGTGCGCGCGCGTTCACCGGGTCCGGCGAGGGTGGCGAGGCGACCATGGGAACTCAGTGTCGCACAGGACCGTGGCCCAAAGTCTTGCTAGGTCGGACGTGAGCGAGGCGATATTCTCTGCCACAATGGCCAAACCCGGCACACCACAATCGCCACGACGTCTTCGTCAGGTATCTCTCCGACTGACCATGAGTCGACCCCCTCCCGGGGATTGTCACGCTCCACCCACCAGCCAGCCGGCTCGCGACGGACAGCACGCTTCACCGCGACGACTCCGTCGGGCAGACAGACGACGATGAGCTGTCCGACTCGTGGTTTCGCACCATGGCGCACCAGCAGCCGGTCCCCGTCGTACAAAGTCGGCTGCATCGAACGCCCTCGCACCACCGCGACGCCGAGGCGAGGCATACGCCGGGAACCCCTGGGTATCACCGGTCACCGCCCTGACGATCCGACTGTGCTTCCGCGGAGTAGTGTCGCAGGCGATTGACCTACACACGTCGAATGAAAGGGCCACGGATGTTTGCGCGACTGTTCGCACCGACTATAGAAGTCCACGCTCACTGCGACCTGCCTTGTGGTGTCTACGACCCCGCCCAGGCACGCATCGAGGCCGAGTCGATCAAGGGCATCATCGGCAAGCTCGCCGACAACGACGACCCGGACTTCCGCACGCGCGCCGTCCTCATCAAGGAACAGCGTTCGGAGCTCGTCAAGCACCATCTGTGGGTGCTGTGGACCGACTACTTCAAGCCGCCGCACTTCGAGAAGTACCCCAACCTGCACCAACTCTTCAACGAGGCCACCAAGCTCGCCGGAGCGTCAGGAACCAAGGGCTCGATGGACGCGCAGGCAGCCGACGACCTACTCGCGAAGATCGACGAGATCGACGAGATCTTCCAGGAGACCAAGAAAGCCTGACCGTGTCCGCGACCCCGACCGCTTGAGTGGAGCTTGGGGGCTTGTAGCGACACGGCTGGGGCGGGACGGTCATTTCACTACCGCCCCCGCTAGTCTCTTGGCGACATGTAGTCCTAGGCACCGTGAATCCACCGCGACGTCCATTGCCCGAAGAGGAACCAACTGTGGCAGAGACCCGACCCGACGTCGCGCTGAGGATTCCTGCCGACAGCGCCTACCTCTCCGTTCTGCGCACGGTCACCGCGGGGCTGGCGGCCCGGCTCGACTTCACCCTCGACGACATCGAGGATCTGCGGATCGCGGTGGACGAGGCGACGGCGATGGTCCTGCCGCAGACGCTTCCGGACTCTGACCTCAACTGTTCGTTCTTTCTGACCAAAGCCCGCCTTGGGGTCACCGTGGAAGCCACCTGTGACGCCCCCCGTCCCCCCAGCCAGGACGGGTTCGCATGGACGGTGCTCTCGGCGCTGACCAGCTCGCTCGATGCGACAGTGGACGGCAACACCCTGACGGTCTCGCTGTCGCGGGTGAGCAGCGAAGCCGAGTAGCTATGGCCGAGAAGCAGGCGACCACGGTCGTGGACGTCCCCGAGATCCGCAGGCGTAGCGCGGTTCTCTTCGCCGAACTCGTGAGGCCTCGAACCTCTGAGTCCCGCCGGGGCGAGATACGCGACGATCTCGTGCGCCTGCACCTCCCCCTCGTCGAGCACCTCACACGTCGTTTCCTGAATCGTGGGGAGCCGCACGACGACCTGCTCCAGGTCGGCACCATCGGGCTGATCAAGGCCATCGACCGCTTCGACACCAAGCGTGGTGTCGAGTTCTCGACGTACGCCACTCCGACCATCGTGGGTGAGATCAAGCGCCACTTCCGCGACAAGGGGTGGGCGATACGTGTCCCGCGCCGGCTGCAGGAGCTCCGGATCTCCATCTCTGCCGCGACCGCGGAGCTGACCCAGTCGCTGGGCCGGTCACCAACGATCTCCGAGATCGCACGCACCGTGGGCGTCTCCAACGAGGAGATCATCGAAGGGCTGGAGTCCGCCAACGCGTACTCCACACTGTCCCTTGATGCCACGACAGACTCCTCCGACAGTGCCTTGAGCATGCTCGACACGATCGGCGCCGACGACCTGGCGCTCGAGCACGTCGAGAACCGCGAGTCGATCAAGCCCCTGCTCGACGAGCTGCATCCGCGCGAGAAACACATCCTGACCTTGCGCTTCTTCCGCGGCATGACACAGTCTCAGATCGCCACGGAGATCGGCATCTCCCAGATGCACGTATCGCGCCTGCTGAACAAGACTCTTGCGCAGCTGCGCGACCGTCTCAGCGAGGAAGCCTCGGTCAACTAGCACGACACCGTGCAGTGCCCGGCGGGGGTCCTCAGGCTTCGTCGTCGGCGAGGGCGTCGATAGAGGCGGGATGGAAGACGCCAGCCAGGACGAGTACGGCGACCAGCGCGAGCGCCACTGCGACCGGGATGGTGGCCCCGCCACGAAAGCTCCACGCCACCAGCATCTGGATGAGCTGGGCGACCACGATGGGCGCTCGCGCCCAGGACCTGAGTCGAGTGACCGCCCAGGCGCAGTAGGCCAGTCCGGCGCCGTACGCCAGGAAGAACACCGAGGTGGTGACTCCCATGGCCACCCGGTCTCCGGCCACGGAGAAGATCTCCGCTATTCCCTGCAGGCCCAACAAGATGGCCTCGACCGCGACCAGTGACGCAGCAACCACCAGGGGCGCGG
>Ga0136621_1000851_pt1 | contig 12135 bp, 14 predicted proteins | sample AntDryUQ445A2306_FD_104673 | JGI IMG/M metagenome (GOLD analysis project Ga0136621, IMG submission 104673) | Polar desert sand microbial communities from Dry Valleys, Antarctica - metaG UQ445A (23.06) | ecosystem: Environmental > Terrestrial > Soil > Desert | place: Antarctica: Dry Valley...
ACATCTAGGATCGCGGCCGTGATCCGCATACCCCCTCAGCGCGGCGGTTGGCTCGAGGTCATCTGCGTTCCGATGTTCAGCGGCAAGAGCGAGGAGATGATCCGCCGCCTGCGCCGCGCCGAGATCGCCGGCCAAAGGGTCGTCATCTTCAAGCCGCGCATCGACGACCGTTTCGACGCGGCCGATGTGGTCAGCCACGCCGGGGCGCGGATGCACGCGATCCCGGTGGCGTCGGTCGCGGAGCTCATGGCGCGCGTACAAGGATCGGACGTCGTCGGGATCGACGAGGTGCAGTTCTTCGAGCCGGCGGTCGTTCCGGCAGCCCTCGAGCTGGTCGAGCGAGGAGCGCGGGTCGTCGTCGCCGGTCTCGACCAGGACTTCCGGCGCCTTCCCTTCGGTCCGATCCCGGAGCTCCTCTCGCACGCGGAGTTCGTCGACAAGCTCCAGGCCGTCTGTCACCGTTGCGGCGGCCCCGCGACGACGACGCAGCGTCTCGTCGACGGCCGGCCCGCGCCGTATGCGGGCGAGACGGTGCTGGTGGGTGCGGCAGAGCAATACGAGGCGCGCTGCCGGGGCTGCCATGAACCCGGTGCCGATGCCGCACTCGGCGCGTCAGCGGCCGCGTAGCCAGCTCGCGACGAGCGCGACCACAAAGCCGGCAGACGCGACCAGGACGATCGCGCCGCCGGGGGGAAGGTCGGCGTAATAGGCGATCGAGAGACCTGCCAGGGCCGAGCCGAGCCCGATCGCCATTGAGAGGCCGAACGCCGAGCGCATGCTCCATGCAATTCGCGTCGCCGCGCTCACCGGAAGCACCATCAACGCCGCGACGAGCAGGATTCCGACGACCCGCATGGAGAGAGCGACGGTCACGGCCGCGAGGCTGGCAACCGTGACGTTGAGCGCCCCAATCGGGACTCCCGCGACCCGAGCGCCCTCCTCGTCGACGGTCGCACCGGCGAGCGGCCGGTAGAGCAAGCCGATCGTGGCCAGCCCTACGGCGCCGAGCGTCGCGATCACCGCGAGGTCGGTGCGCGTCACGGTCAGAATCGAGCCGAAGAGATACTGGAAGAGATCGACGTTCAACGCTCCGGCCGACGACACGAGCACGACCCCGAGCGCGATCCCTGTGTAGAAGACGAGCGCGAGTGCTTGGTCTCCGGCCGTCCCGCCGCGAGAACGAAGGAGCTCGATCGCGACGCCGCCCAGAACCGCCGCCACGAGGGCGGTCAGCACCGGCGAGACGTCGAGCAGGAGCCCCGCGGCTACGCCCGAGAAGGCGACATGGCCGATTCCGTCGCCGACGAGCGACTGCCTGCGCTGGACGAGGAAGAAGCCGACCGCAGGTGCGAGGAGGCCGATCACGACGCCCGCGCCGAGCGCGAGCCGCATGAACTCAGTCTCGAGCATGGACGTGCGACGGGTCGTGCCAAAGACCTGGAAGATCCCCGGGCGGGCCGTCGAAAAGGACCGACCTGCGGACGAGGACGAGCCGCTCGACGAAGCCCTCGACCGCGCCGAACTCGTGCGAGACGTAGAGAACGGTCACCCCGAGATCTGAGTGGAGCCGGTCGAGCAGAGCCGCCAACGACTCCTGAGACTCGGCGTCGACCCCGGTCGTCGGCTCGTCCAGGACGAGGAGCGCAGGCTCCGCGGCGAGCGCCTTCGCGATGAACGCGCGCTGCTGCATCCCACCCGAGAGCGTCCGCACGGGCGTGTCTGCCCGATCCTCGAGCCCTACACGCTCGATCGCCTCGGAGACGAGCTCGCGATCTCTTCGCCGGAGCGGCCCGAGCAGGCCGCCGGCTGCGAGCCTTCCGGCCGACACGACCTCGCGGACAGTCGCCGGAGCGTCTCCGCCGAGCTCGGAGCGCTGAGCCAGGTAGCCGAGCGTGCGACGGCGGGAGAAGCGGTGTGCCGGCTCGCCGAAGAGCAGCGCCTTCCCCTCCGATGGACGCTCGAGGCCGAGCGCGATCCGGAGCAGCGTCGTCTTGCCACCCCCGTTCGGCCCCGCAATCGCGACGAACTCGCCCTGCCCGATTCGCAGGTTCACGTCCTCGAGCACGTGCTGCCCGAGCCGATAGCCGAACGAGAGGCGATCCAGCTCGACGGCTAGCGGCATCCGAGAGCCGTCCGCAGGCTCGCGAGGCTTTCGCGCATGACCGTCAGGTAGTCCTCGCCCGCTTCGAGGCGGTCCTGGCTCAAGCCTTCGAGCGGATCGAGAACCGCGACGTCCACGCCTGCCTCGCGCGCAACCGTCGCGGCGAGACGATCCGAGACGAGCGGCTCCGCGAACACGGTCGTGGCACCCGACGCACGAACATCCTCGACGAGGCGTTCGAGCTCGCGCGGGCCGGGCTCGGCCTCCGGTGAGCTGCCGGTGAGGGAGAGCTGCCGGAGCCGATAGCGGGTCGCGAGATGTCCGAACGCGGCATGCGTCGTGACGAGCGTCCGACGGGCGCAGTCGTCGAGCCCCCGACTGTACGCCTCATCGAGGCGAGAGAGCTCCGCCACGAGATCCCGGGCGGCCGCCGGGCGGTCGATCGCGGTTCAGAGGTCGCGAGCAACGCTCGCAAACCGCACCGGATCGAGCCAGACGTGCGGATCGCGATCGCCTTCGAGGACATCGAGGGACGACCCGTCGCGATCCGCGACGGCATCCTCGACAGCCGGCTGGAAGCCGCCCCCCGCGTAGACGACGAGCTGCGCGTCACCGATGACCTCGACATCGCGGAGGGAGAGCTCGACGTCGTGCGGCTCCGCTCCCGCCGGGGTGAGGTTCACGACGTCGTAGCTGCCCTCGGCGATCTGCTCGGACGCCCAGGCGAGGGGATAGAACGCGGCGACGATGGTCCGAGAGGGGTCGTGCTCGTTCTCGCCTCCACAGCCGGCGAGCGCGAGAGCGATGCAGAGGAAGATCAGGTGCCACACGAGCTCCAACCTAGCACGTCTTTGAGAACGGGTATCATTATCATCGCAATGTCGATGGAATGGACGACGAGCGCCCTTCGGCGCATGCGGTCGGAGACCGGACGGAGCGGGGGCGCCCGCCGCGTCGTGGTCGAGTTCCTCGCACGCCAGGACTGCTGCCTGTCGGCGCAGCAGATCCACGACGGCGTGCGCGCGGCCGGCGCGCGAGTCGGGATCGCCAGCGTCTACCGCGCCCTGGACGGCCTCGCCGAGCTGGGTCTCGTGCAGCGCGTCGACCTGGGTGACGGCGTGTCGCGGTTCGAGCGCGCCGATCCTGGCGGAGACCATCACCACCACCTCGTCTGCGACGACTGCGGGCGAATCGAGCCGTTCGAGGATCCAGCGCTCGAGGCGGCGATCGTCGGAGTGGCCGGCGGGCGCGGGTACGACGTGGCCGCTCACGACGTCGTGCTCCGCGGGGCTTGCGAGGACTGTCGCGACTAGCGCTTCGCGATCAGAAGGGCTGACGTCGCCCGCGTCGTCAGCACCTCGACGGACGCGAGTCGGGGATGTCCTTGTGCCCAGTCGCGAACGGGATCGAATCCGGGCCAATCGGGAGTGAGGTCGTCCATGACGAGGAGACCTCCGGTCTCGAGGAGCCCGAGAACGATCTCCTCCGACTCGTGCGGCGCGTGCTTGAAGCCCCCGCCGTCCAGGAACACGAGCCCGAATGGGCCCAGCGGCGGCAGAAGCCGGCGCCAATCCCCGACCAGGAGGTCGACGTTCGAGAACGGCTCGAGTCTCCGCGTAGCGATCTCGGCGCGGTAGGGGTCTCGCTCGACCGTGACCACGCTCTGCGCCGTCCGCGCCATCGCTTCGGCGCCCTCTCCGAACGCGGTTCCGGCCTCGGCGACGTGCCTACCCGCTGCGAGCACCTCGAGCAGTCGCTGAACCTCCGGAATCGACGAGCCGCCCCCGGTCACCCGGTCACGAACGCTACTGGACGAGCTGGAGGAGCTTGAACATCGGCAGGTACATCGCGATGACGATGATGCCGACGATCACGCCGACGCCGATCATCATCAGCGGCTCGATGATCGACGTGAGAGCTTGGATCGAGGTGTCGACCTCGTCCTCGTAGAAGTCGGCGATCTTGTCGAGCATCCGCTCGAGCTCGCCCGTCTCCTCGCCGATCTTCACCATCTGCGCGACGAGGGGCGGGAAGACCGGATTCTCGATCAGCGGCTGTGCAATCGGGACGCCCTGGTGAACCCTCGCCCGCACGTCCGCGAGCGCGGACTCGATGACCCAGTTTCCGGCCGTCTGGCCCGAGATCTCGAGCGCCTTGATGATGTCGACGCCTGCGGCGACGAGCGTGGCCAGCGTGCGCGAGAAGCGCGCCATCGCGACCTTGAGGACGACCTTCCCGATCCCCGACGGGGCCCTGAGCTTGAACCGGTCCCAGACCTGCCGGCCGGCGGGCGTCTTCTTCCAGCGGCGGAAGCCGTAGATCGAGCCACCGACCGCAGGGAAGAGGATGAACCAGTAGCCGCGGACGGCGTCGGAGGCGAGCACGACGACCTGAGTCAGCGCAGGCAGATCGCCGCCCAAATCCTTGAAGACGTTCTCGAACACCGGAACGAGGAAGAGGAGCATTCCGATCAGGACGAGGACTGCGAACACGAGGACGACGGTCGGGTAGATCATCGCGCCCTTGACCCGGCGCTTGATCTTCATCTCCTTCTCGATCTGCAGCGCGACGCGGTCCAGGACCTTGTCGAGGATTCCCGCTGCCTCGCCGGCTTCGACCATGGCGATGTACAGCCGGTCGAACACCTTCGGGTGACGAGCCATTGCCTGGGACAGCAGCATTCCTCCCTCCACGTCGGAGCGAACCTCGCGGATCACCTCACCGAGCGCGTTGTCGTCCGTCTGCTGCTCGAGGATGACGAGCGAGCTCACGACGTTCAGCCCTGCGTCGATCATCGTCGCGAACTGGCGCGAGAAGACCTGCAGCGAGCGCTGCTTCACTTTCTTGCGCCTGCCGCTCCCCGACCCGTCGCCAACCTCCGAAAGCGCGATCGGTCGCAGTCCGCGCTGGCGGAGGAGCTCACGCGCCGCTACCGGATCGGTCGCCGTTAGCTGGCCGGCGGACTCGACGCCGACGGCGTTGATCGCGCTGTACGCGAAGGCAGCCATACCAGGGTTCGTATCGGCAGCGGCCGGCAGTGTCTTTAGGCGCAAGACCGGAATCCGCTCGCGTGGACTCCGGTCGCGCGAGGATCCCTGAAGGCGACCGGTTCGCGGCCGCGCGCTCGTTCTAGTCAGGCCGCCTGGTGGTGGCTTTAGAACTTCTCGCCGAAGATCGAGACCGTGCGCGCGACCGCAGCAGATCCGGTCGACCTGCGCACGACGACCGTCGCCTGCTTCACGGGATCTCCACCCGCGCCACCCGTAGGCGTCTTGAAGACGATGTACGTATCGATGCGGTAGGTGCGACCGTCCGGGCCTGTGACGGTCTGCGACGGTCTGCATTGGACAGTGAGCGGACTGCAGGCCTGGCTCACCTGGGTCGCCGAGTACGCAGTGTCACCCTGATACGTCGCGTCGGTCCCGCCAAGGGAGGTCGTGTCGAGGTAGATCGCGCTGTACTGGAGCGCGCGGAAGCGTTCCATGTGCTTGTCCGCCACCACCGACGCCGTGGAGAGCTCTGCCGAGCGGCGAAGCGTAACCTGGCCCGAGTTGAGCGTGAGCAGGATCGCGAGGATGCCGATGTTGATCATCACGATCGCCGCGAGCAGCTCGATGAGTGCAAACCCGCGCTGAGACTGCAAACGAGCGATCACGCGCTCACGGCGAAGGCGTCGACGCGGCCTTGGGGACGACGGGAGAGGTTACGGCGCCGTTACCGACGGAGACGAGCACGAGCCGATACCGGGCGCCCGTGGCCGTATTCACGAGGACGATCGGCTTGCCGACTCGGAGCTTGGTGGTCTCGGCGCCACTCTCATAGCCTCCACCCGCGATCCCGATGACGACCGTTTTCGCCTCCGAACGCTCGGCGACGAGCACGAACACGGGATCCACCGCCGGGAAAGCCGCGCCGGGAGCGAGTGCCTGCCGTCCTCCGTTGACCGAGATCACGGTCACCGCGGCGACTGGGGCTCCGCCGACCGTGAAGCCCTCGGTCGGAACGGGTGTCTTCGGTCCCTCGTCTTTCACCGGGGCGTCACCGGCTGGGCTCGGCGTTGAGCCGGCCGCAGCCGCGGGAGACTGGGTGCCGGACGGAGCCCCGGTCTCGATCTGCTGCACGAATGGATTCTTCTTCGAGAAGAGCGTGAAGGAGCGAAGCGTGCCCGGCGACACGGCGAGCGGCCCGTCGGTGTCGCGGAGCGCGACCGGCGTCTGCGTCGAAGTCGGTTCGGGCGCCACCGTGCCCGTCGAATCGCCCGCGGCGGTCGTCTCGGTAGCAGGGGCTGCGCTCGACGACGATCCGCCAAGGATGCGCGGAAGCTGGAAAGCGAGCATCGCGAGCAGCAGGACGCCCCCGACGGCGACGAAGATCTTCTGCTTGCGCTCTTTCGCGCCACGTGCGTTCGCGGTCGCCATCAGGACGTCCCTCCGGCGGCCGTGCTTCCCGAGGACGAAGGATCTTCCTGGTCCGGCTCGTCCGGGAGGTCGGGCGGCAGGATCGGCCCGTCGTACACGTACGCGTTCAGCGTCATCGTCGCGTCGAGCATCGGGAAGCCTTCGGTGATCGACTCGGCCAGGGCGAGGTCCTGCACCGTGAGCAGTCGCCCGGTCGTCTGCAGCTCGCCGTCGCGGACGTTGACCAGTGTGCGGACTCGGCGGAGAAACTTCGAGATCTCGAAGTAGCTCCCGCCGATCGTGACGGCGACCGGGATCATGGTCGTGCCTCCCTCGCCACCGACGGATGCCTGGGGCGTGATCGAGCTAAGCGTCGCTCCGCTGCCCCTGGCCAGCCGGCTCAGCTCGAGGATCAGACCGGGCTGATCGTTGCTCGCGGGCATCGCCTTCGCCAGGCGGAAGACCTCTGACACGGGGACGCCCGCGTCGCCCGGGCGGTTCGCGGCAGCCTGCGCCTCGGCCAACCTGAGCTCGGCAGAAGATACGTCGGCGCGTGCGCTCGCGACCTCGGCGCGCTTCGGCGAGACGAAGAGAAACCAAGCGACGAGGCTGTAGAGGAGCACGGCGCCGATGGCGATCCCGAGGAGGGCGCGCGGGGAGAGAGACGCGGTCCGGGCGCTCATGACGTCGCCTCCGGGCGAAGCGAGGCGGAGATGGTGAAAGTGACGACAGGCCTTCCCGCCGCCTTCTGGGTTGGCGCGGGCTGACCGGAGGTGGCGGCCGATTGTGCCTCTTGCGGGACGACTCGAGCACTGCCGGTCAGCCGGACGTTCTCCAGCGACGGAACGACCGAGAGCCGGGCGAGTACACGAGCTACGGAGTCGTGTGAGTACGTCGAGCCCTGAATGGTCACGCCTTCGGGACCGCTCGAGGCCACGGGAGGTGGCGGCGGAGCTCCGCCCGGGGTTGTAGCGGCGACCGGCGCCGCAACGGCGGGGGCGGTGGCGGTGAGCCCGGTGAGCCAGGCGTCCTCCGGAAGCACGAGCGAGATCTCGCTCAGAACCCGGTCGAAGGAGACGCGGGTCGAGAGCGCTGCCGCGAGCGCCGCGACTCGATCCCTGCGCTCCTGGAGGAGGACGGGCTGACTGACGGCCGCCTCGGGCGCGTCGGGCAAGCTCTTGATCGTCGCCTCGACGGCGGCAAGCTCAACCCGCTTCTCCTCCGCTGCCCCAGACGCCGACATGGCGAGCATTACGGCAGCGGTGGTCACGGCCGCGATACCGCCTGCGGCGACGAGGAGCGGCGTGCGCACGCCTTCGAGACGGGCTCGCTGCTCGGCATGGGGGAGGAGGTTGACGGCGCGCATAGTGCCTCAGTCCTCGATCCCGAGACCGATTGCGATGGCCAGGGAACCGGGCTGCGTGTCCTGATCTACGTCGCGGCTCACCTTGAGCCGCTTGAAGGGGTCGCCGATCCGAACGGGGACACCGACCAGCCGGCCGACCGCTTCGGGGAGGCCGTCCATGTGCGCTGTCCCGCCCGTCAGAACGATCTCGCCGATTCCGAGGGCTCCGGGTTGTGCCTGGTAGAAGTGGAGAGACGAGACGAGCTCCCGGGCGAACGCGGCGAGCGAGCGCTGAACTGCCTCGCGCGTCTTCGCCACCCTCTCCGGAGTCAGTCCTTCGACTGTCGTCTCCTCGGAGAAGGACAGCTGGCGCTTGAAGGGCTCGACTTCGCTCGGTGCCATGTCGAGCGCGCGCGCGATGGCGACGTTGAGCGACCAGCCGCCCCAGTCGAGCACGCGGGTGAACTCACAAAAGCGGCCGCTCGAAACGGCGATCGTCGTTCGGTCGTGGCCGATGGCGACAGCGACGAGCGCTCCCGCTCCTTCAGGGAGCTCGTTCGGCTCTGCGAGGGAACGCAACAGGGCGAACGCTTCGAGGTCGATGCCGACGATCTCGAGCCCGGCTCCGCGGCAGGCCTGCAGGAAGCGGTCGACGACCTCGCGGTAGGCGACGACGAGAAGGATTCGCTTAACCGGCGTCCCGTCCTCACGGACGTCCTCGTCGAGGACGACGTAGTCGAGAACTGCTTCGTCGAGCGGGATCGGAAGCACCTCCTCGGCGCGGAAGCGAATCGCGTTCTCGAGCTGGCGCGCATCCGTGACGCCCTCGATCTCGAAGACGCGGACGCCGATCCGGTTGTTGGAGATTCCGAGACGTACACCCTTCTTCGGAAGCTTGTGGCGCTCGAAGAAGCGGCGGAGCGCTGCTGCAAGCTCCTCCGGGTCCCGGAGCTCACCGGCAACCACTACGCCCGGCTCCAGCGGCTCGCGGACGGCGTCCACGAGCTCGGGCGCGCCGTTGTTCACGATGCGCGCCGCGGCGATCTGAGAGGCGCCGATCTTGAGACCGACGAGCCTGCGCTCGCGCTTGTCCTTCCCGCCGCGGGGCTCGGAGCCCCCGTTGCCTCGGCGTCCGATTGCCATCCGGCGACGGCGTTCCGGTTCCGTCGGGCCGTGCACGATCGGTTCCGAGACGACGTCAGGAACCGGAGAGTCGGCCCGGAGACGGCTTTCCTGGGCGACGGGGGTGAGATCGTCAGGCGCCACCTCGGGCGGCAATTCAGGAGAGGGGATCGCGTCGCTCGCCTCGACGTGGGAGTCGAGATCGTGCTGCTCGTCGTTCCCCGGCCGCAGCTCGTCCATCATGCGCTCCCGGCGATACGGAGCCCCGAGGAGGGCCCCGACTCGGTGGTGTTGACGTTGACCGCAATTCCGCTCCGCTCGAGCATTCCGACGAGCTGGTCCTTCCGGCTCGAGGTGGCGAGAGCGACCTCGACGGTCACGACGCTCCTGCGAATCAGCTCCACCAGGCCGTGCTCCATGGTCTGCATGCCCCGCGAGGTGCTCGTCTGCATGACGCTGTAGATCTGCTCGATCTTGCCCTGCCGTATGAGGTTCCGGACGGCGTCGTCCGGGAAGAGGATCTCGAGACAGGCGGCGCGCCCGGCGTGATCGGCGGTGGGCAAGAGCGTCTGGGTCACGATGCCCTGGAGCGTGTTCGCGAGCTGCATGCGGACCTGCTCCTGCTGTGCGGGGGGGAAGACGTCGATGACGCGGTCGATCGTCGAGGGGGCGCTCTGCGTGTGCAGGGTCGCGAGCACGAGATGGCCCGTCTCTGCAGCGGTCAGCGCGGTCGCGATCGTCTCGAGGTCGCGCATCTCGCCGAGCAGGATCACGTCGGGGTCCTGGCGCAGGCCGGCGCGGAGCGCCTCGGCGAAGCTCGGCGCGTCGGTCCCGATCTCGCGCTGGGTCACGACGCAACGCTTATGGCGGTGCACGAACTCGATCGGGTCCTCGACGGTAAGGATGTGGTGCGGCTTCGAGCGGTTCACCTCGTCGACCATCGCGGCCAACGTCGTCGACTTGCCGGAGCCGGTTGGCCCGGTGACGAGAACGAGACCGCGCGGCTTCATCGCCAGATCGCGAAGAGAGGGGGGAAGCTGGAGCTCCTCGAGCGTCCGCAGCTCCTCGGGCACGTGCCGGAAGGCGGCCGCGAGCGACCCACGCTGGAAGTGCACGTTGACGCGGAAGCGGGCGAGGCCGGGAACGCCGTAGGAGAAGTCGAGCTGGCGCCCGATCTCGAGCTGCTTCTGCTGCTCGGTGGAGATGACGCGGTAGAGGAGCGTGCGAGTGGACTCCGGCTCGAGCTTTTCGGCGCCCTCGAGCCAGCCGAGGTCGCCGTGCACGCGGATGGCCGGAGGAGCACCCGGCACGAGGTGGAGGTCGGACGCACCGGCCTCGACCGTGCGCACGAGAAGATCGTCTATGGAGATCGGCGCCGCATCCATGGGACAGGGTGCGTATCGGCACGCGCCACGGTGACCTTGAGTGGGCTCGGCTGGGCCTCGTTCGCCTTCCTTCTCTCCCCCACAGCCTCACCCCGGATATCACCCAAATTGGGGTAAGGGCTCGTTCCCTTGGCGCCGATGCGTGTTCGACATATCCCGCACCCCTACCCCACTGCGGAAGGAGAACACGCAATGTACAAGCGGATTCGGCAGCGCCTCGACGGGAGCTCGGAGCAGGGCTTCACCCTGATCGAGCTCCTCGTCGTGATCATCATCATCGGCATCCTCCTCGCCATCGCCGTGCCCTCGTACCTCGGGTTCCGCGATCGCGCGAACAACAACGCCGCGAAGGCGAACCTCCGAGCGGCCCTTCCGGCCGCGGAGGCGTACTTCGCGGACTTCGGCACGTACGCGACGATGGACAAGCCAGCTCTGATCGCGGTCGACTCGGGCATCTCCGACTCCCTGACCGTCGCATCGGTGACGGCGATTACCTACTGCCTCGCCGAAAACGTCGGCGGAAAGCTGTGGAGCGTCCGAGGCCCCGGCGCCGGAGCCAGCGACTACAAGACGAACCTCACCTGCGCGTAGTCCGAGCTGGAAGCTGAACCACGAAAAGGGCGCGGTATCCGCGCCCTTTTCGTGACTGCTTACTTGCCGGCCAAGAACCGGCTCCCCGATAAAGCCCTCGCACTCGACTGCCGATAAGGACACCGACATGAGCTTGACGATGACTCCCCCGATCCGTGTGTTCGCTTTCCTCGGCGCGCTCGTCGCTGCCGGGATCGCGGCGTTCCTCTTCCTCGTCGTTCGTCCCGGGAGCGGCGCCGACACGGTCGCTTCTCCGACTCCGGTGACGAGGCCTGCGCCCGTGACGAAGCCTGCGGCTGCGAGGCCGCGCACGCCCGTGACACCGCAGCCGGCGTCACGACCTGCGACCCTCCAGACGAAGAGCGGCTTCCCGGTTCCCGTCGACCGCGCGCTCCGTCGTCACCCCGTCGTCGTCGTCGCGGTGTACATCCCCGGTGCCGGCGTCGACCTGCAGGTCCGGGCGGCTGCGCGCGCAGGAGCCCGCGAAGCCGGTGCCGGCTACGTCGCCTTGAGCGCGCTCTCCGAGCGCCTCGTGCGCCCACTCGTCGCCAAGACAGGTGTGCTCCCCGACCCCGCAGTCGTGATCCTCAAGCGGCCGGGAATCGTCACGGCGACACTGAGCGTGGCCGACCGCGAGACCATCGCTCAGGCGGTCGTCCAAGCCAAGCGGTGAGCGAGCTCGCTGCCCAGGAGCCGGGAAGCCCCGGACGCGAGCTCTACGTCAGGCACGCGCGGCTCGGCGGACGTTCGGTTGCAGTTCTCAGGGCGGTCGACGAAGGACACCGCTGCGTAGTCGACGCGGAGGTCTGGCCGAGCGGCGAGACGCACCCGTACAGCGCGCTCAGGGCCGGGCCGTATCTCTTCCCGAGCGCCGTCGAGGCCACCCGCTTCGTGACCAATGCAGTCGAGGCCCTCATCGCCCTCGGCTGCGACGTCCGCGCCTCGTAGCCCACCTGTGGATCGATCGGCACGAACTTGGCACATTCGAGCTGCCCCTTCAGGACATGGCTAGGGTCAGACCCTCCTCTTCGTCCCTCGCAGCGTCCGCGCCATCGGAGCGCTTGACGCGCCGGCTCGAGCCATGTCCACCGCGTCGCGCCTCGGAGAAGGCTACGAGAGGACGCGGGCGAGCTCTTCGACGGAGGTCAGGCCGGAGGTGACCTTCTCCATCCCGTCGTCCCAGAGCGGCCGCAT
>Ga0136621_1000852_pt1 | contig 12134 bp, 15 predicted proteins | sample AntDryUQ445A2306_FD_104673 | JGI IMG/M metagenome (GOLD analysis project Ga0136621, IMG submission 104673) | Polar desert sand microbial communities from Dry Valleys, Antarctica - metaG UQ445A (23.06) | ecosystem: Environmental > Terrestrial > Soil > Desert | place: Antarctica: Dry Valley...
GCCCGAGTTCGCTGCGGCGGAGATCGTTCGTGCCGAGGCGTTCGTCTCGACCTCCGCGGGCGAGCTTCCTGCCGTCCTCGCCGGGGACTTCAACGTACGCACCGAGAATCTTGCGGAGCTCGGCGGCTGGTCGGCGCGAGGCCCTGGGATCGACCACGTCCTGGTACGCGGCTTGACGACGTCGCCGCTTGTGGTCTGGCCGAGGGAGCGGCGGCTTCACAATGGCGTCGTGCTGTCGGATCACGCCCCGGTCGAGGTGCGCGTCGGAGATTCGTCGTGACCTGGGAGGAGGCGCGAAGGCTCTTCCCGGTGCTGAACCGGATCGCGTATCTCAACGCCGGCACGTTCGGTCCGCTGGCGTTGCCGACGATCCAGGCGATGGAGGCCGAGCTCGAGGTCGCCGCCACATCCGGTCGCATCGGGCACGCGTACTTCGAGCGGGTGCTAGCGGAGAGGGCCGGGCTGCGCGAGAGGCTGGCCGCGCTCGTCGGTGTCGAGCCCGCTCAGATCGCCCTGTCCTCCTCGACGACGGACGGCTGCAACATCGTCCTTGCCGGCCTCGAGCTCGCGCCGGGAGACGAGATCATCACGACGAGCGAAGAGCACTTCGGCTTGCTCGGGCCGCTACAAGCGAGCGGCGCGCACATCGTCGTGACCGACCCCGATCCCGAGGCGATCGTTGCGGCCGTCACGCCGCGGACACGTCTGCTTGCGCTCTCGCACGTGCTCTGGACGAGCGGTCGGACACTGCCCGTGCGGGAGCTGAGAGACCGGAGCGGCTTGCCGATCCTCGTCGACGGCGCGCAGTCCGTCGGGGCAATTCGGGTCGATGCGAGCGGGCTCGACTACTACACGATCTCCGGACAGAAGTGGCTGTGCGGTCCGGACTCCACAGGGGCGCTAGTCGTCGCCGAGCCCGACCGGCTCCGGGTCGCTCGCCCTAGCTACTTCGCGCAGTCGAGTTACGAGCCGACCGGCCGCTTCGAACCGCGAGAGGGGGCGGCCCGCTTCGATTCGAACTGGCTCTCGGCCGCCTCGATCGCCGGGCTCCTGGCGGCGCTCGGCGTCGCGCCGAGATGGTGCTACGAACGGGCAGCCGAGCAGGCGGCGCGTTGCAGGGAGCTCCTCGAACCGCACGCGGACCTCGTCGCCGGCGACGCGACGCTGGTTTCCTTCCGGACCGAGGACCCGCCCGCCGTCGTCAAGCGCCTGGCCGAGCGCGACGTCCAGGTGCGCGAAATCCCGAAAACGGGCCTCGTGCGTGTGTCGTGCGGCTGGTGGACGGGCGAAGACGATCTCCAACGCCTGGTCGACGGTATCCGCTCCTAGGCGGCGTCTGCCCCACGGCGGAGGCCGAGCTGCTCGGAGATGGGTTGCAGCGCCGCCACGACGTTCGCAATGTGCTCGTCGAGCGCGAGCCCGATCAGCTCCGCGCCCGCATAGACCTCGTCGCGGTGGACGCCGGCAGCGAACGAGGGCTGCTTCAGCTTCTTCTTGACCGACTTCGGCTCGAGCCCTTCGAGCCCGGTCGGCCGCACGAGGCCGCAGGCGTGGACGAAGCCTGAGAGCTCGTCACACGCAAAGAGTGTTCGCTTGAGCGGCGTGTCGCGGGGCATGTCGAGGTGCTCGGCGTGCGAGAGGACGGCCTCGACGACCTCCTCCGGATATCCCTCCTCGCGCAGGATCGGAGCACCCTCCTGTGGATGCTGGTCGAGCGTTGGGTGGATCTCGTAGTCGAAGTCGTGCAGGAGCGCCGTCACGCCCCACCGCTCTTCGTCCTCGCCGAGTCGGCGGGCGTAGAACCTGGTCGACGCCTCGACCGCGAGCGCATGACGCAGCAGCGACTCGCTCTGCGTGTACCGGGTCAGCGTCTCCCAGGCGTTCTCTCGCGTGGGTTGCACGGGAGGTCTACGATACCCCGCCTGCGATGACGTCTACGCTCGCCACAGAGAAGCTCATGCAGTCGTTCCGGATCGAAGGCGGACGCCCTCTTTCGGGAACCGTTCGTACCGCGGGCAACAAGAACGGCGCGCTGCCGATCCTCGCTGCAACCGTCCTCGCCTCGGAGCCGGTCCAGCTAACGAACGTGCCACGCATTCGCGACGTGCAGACGATGCTCGAGCTTCTCGCCGACATCGGCGCAGATGTGGAGTGGACCGGCAGCGAGCTGCGCCTCGACACACGGGGCGTCCACAAGACGGACCTCGACGAGGAGTTGTGCCGGCGCATCCGGGCGTCGTTTCTCCTTGCCGGGCCGCTGCTCGCGCGCTTCGGCCGGGCGGTCGTGCCTCCGCCCGGCGGCGATGTGATCGGTCGGCGCCGGCTCGACCCCCATATCCACGCCCTCGCCGAGCTCGGCGTCGAGATCGAGATCGAGATCGACGGGCGCTACGAGATGCGCACGAGCGGCCTACGCGGCAAGAGCGTCTTCCTCGACGAGCCGAGCGTCATGGCGACGGAGAACGCGGTGATGGCAGCCGTTCTTGCGGAGGGCCAGACCGTGATCGGCAACGCCGCCTGCGAGCCGCACGTGCAGGACCTCTGCCGTTTTCTCGGCTCGCTCGGCGCGCAGATCGACGGGATCGAGTCGAACGTCCTGCGCATCGAGGGGGTCGAGCGGCTGGGCGGCGGCGCGTGGCGCATTGCGCCGGAGCACATCGAGGTCGGCAGCTTCATCGGCCTCGCCGCGACGACCGGCGGTGACCTCACGATCGAGGACGTCGAGCCGCGCGACCTCGTTGCGATCCTGCCGGTGTTCGAGCGCCTGGGCGTACATGTCGAGGTGGGGGAGACGAGCGTGCGCGTTCCACCCGGCCAGGAGCTCGCGATCCTGGACGACTTGGGCGAACAGATCCCGAAGATCCAGGACGGACCCTGGCCGGCCTTTCCCGCCGACCTGACCTCGATCGCGGTCGTGACGGCGACGCAGGCGCAGGGCACGGTCCTCGTCTTCGAGAAGATGTTCGAAAGCCGGCTCTTCTTCGTCGACAAGCTCGTCGGAATGGGCGCCAGGATCATTCTCTGCGACCCCCACAGGGTCGTCGTGACCGGCCGGGCGAAGCTCTATGGCGAGCGCCTGACGAGCCCCGATATCAGGGCGGGCATGGCGATGCTGATTGCCGCGCTCTGCGCCGAAGGTACCTCCACGATCGGAAACGTGGCCGAGATCGACCGAGGCTACGAGCGGATCGACGAGCGGTTGCGGGCGCTCGGCGCGAGCATTGAGCGCATCGAAGGCTGATCAGGCGATGAGCGCCCGCATCGCCGCTGGGTCCGGCACGGCGACCGTCACCACCGGGCTGCCGGTGCTCGACCACCTGCTCGGACTCCTTGCCCGCGCGGGACGATTCGATCTCACCCTCGAGCTCGTGCCGGCGAACGCGGAGGCGGAGGTCGCCGAGGCCGGACGGGCACTGGGCGAGGCGCTCGCGCCGTTGCTGCGCGGCGACGGCGCTGTTGGCCATGGCTCCGCGATGCTGCCCGCGGACGAGGCGCTCGCGCAGGTCGCGCTCGAGACCTCCGGCAAGCCACTCGTTGCGTCCAACGTCGATCTGAGCGGCGAGGGTGCCGGTGGCCTGCGCTCCGATCTCGCAGCTCGCTTCTTGCAGTCGTTCGCGGACGCAGCTGGTCTGACCCTGCACGTCAGGTTGATCGACGGCGAGGACTCGCAGCATGTGCTGGAGGCAATCTTCAAGGCGCTCGGAGCCGCCCTCGCACAGGCGGGCACCCGAGCCTGACGAGGAGGACTGATGGGAGAGAAGGAGATCGTTCGGACCGAGCGGGCGCCGGCGCCGTTCCAGGGGGCGCCGTACAACCAGGCGATCCGCGTGGAAGGGCTCGTCTTCGTCGCGGGGCAGCTCGGCCTGCGGCCGGGCGAGCAGGAGCTGGTCGGGGAATCCGTCGCCGAGCAGACCGAGCAGGTGCTGGCGAATCTGCGGGCGATCCTCGAGGAGGCCGGCAGCAGCCTCGACAGGCTCGTCAAGACGACCGTCTTCCTACAAGATCTCAGCGACTTCGCCGCCATGAACGACGTCTACGCGAAGCACGTCGGCGATAGACCGCCCGCTCGCTCGACGGTGGAGGTTGCGAGATTGCCCTCTGGAGCCCTGGTCGAGATCGAGGCGATTGCGCACCTCTAGGGCACCCGCATTGCGCACCCCCTAGGGCGTGCGCTAAGCCACAATGAGACGATGCGTGCGAGCGAGGTCATCGCCGGTCACGGCAACACGGACTTCGACGCCTTCGCCTCGATGCTGGCGGCGCGCCGCCTCTACCCTGAGGCGACTGTCGCGCTCGCCGGCACCGTCAACCGGAATGTCCGCGAGTTCGCCAGCCTGCATGCGGACGAGCTTGGGCTCGTCGACGCCTCCCGGCTCGAGCTGGATGCGATCCGCCGGCTGATCGTCGTCGAGACGGTTCATGCCACGAGGCTTGGGGAGCTCGAGCCGGTCGCCCGCGATTCAACGGTGGAGAAGATCGTCTTCGACCACCACCGGGATGAGCTGGAGGAGTGGGCCGATCCCGCGACCGCGGTGCAGTCGGATGACGGTGCGCTGACGACGACGATGGTCGGGATTCTCGCCGAGCGGGAGCTTGTGCCCACGCCGATCGAGGCGACGGCGTTCGCCCTCGGCATCCACGAGGACACGGGCTCGCTCACGTATCCCACGTCCACGCAGCGCGATGCCGATGCGCTCGTGTGGTGTCTGCGCCACGGGGCTCGTCAGGATCTACTCGGCGGCTACCTGCACACACCACTCGCCCGCAACGAGCGCGAGCTCCTCCATGCGCTGACGGACGCGCTCGAGCCCCTGGACGCAAACGGCGAGGAGGTGCTGTTGGCGGCCCTCACCTGGCCGGAGTACGTCGACGGCGTCTCGAACCTCGCGCACAAGCTCGTCGACCTGACGGATTGTCGCGCGCTGCTGCTCCTGGTGGAAATGGAGGATCGTGTCTTCTGCGTCGTGCGCAGCCGCAGCGAGGTCATCGATGCGGAGGTCGTCGCTCGCTCGCTCGGTGGTGGGGGTCACCGCGGCGCCGCTTCGGCGATCGTGCGCGGGCGCCTAGGCGACGTCCGCCGACGCGCGCTGGCAGCGCTACCGCATGCAGCCCGGAAGGCTGTACGCGCCCGCGACGTCATGTCCCGCCCGGCCCGGTTCGTGTCGCCGGTCGAGCCGGTCTCAAGCACGATGACGCTCTGCCAGCGCCACGGCCAGAGCGGCATGTTCGTGGTCGAGGATGACCGGCTTGTCGGCTCGGTCAGCCGCGAGGACCTGGACAAGGCGATCGGCCACGAGCTCGCCCACGCTCCGGTGAAAGGGATCATGAGTGGGACAGTTGTCTCGTGCGACGAGGAGACCCGCTTGCTGGAGCTGCGGCAGCTGGTGCTCGACGCCGAGGACGGCCGAGTCGCCGTTGTCGCGGGCGAGCGACTCGTCGGCGTCGTCACCCGCCGGGACCTCCTGCGGGCGCTCGAGGGACCGCAGGCGAGCGAGCCGGCCAGTGAGCCGACGCTGGCGGAGGAGCTGAAGTCACTGGATCTCCTCGCTCCGGTGACGGAGGGGATCGCATCGCTCGGGGAGCGGCCCGAGGGCGTCTACCTCGTCGGAGGCACCGTCCGCGACATTCTGCTCGGGGAGGGGAGCTTCGACCTCGACATCGCGGTCGAGGGCGACGCAATCGCGTTCGGGCATGCGCTCGCCGGGGCGCTCGGCGGCAGCATCCGCACTCACACGAAGTTCGGGACGGCGACGATCAGCTACGGCGACGGTGACCACGTCGACCTCGTCACCACGCGTACCGAGTTCTACGACGCGCCCGCCGCTCTGCCCACGGTCGAGCGAGCGACGATCCGCGAGGATCTCTTCCGTCGCGACTTCACGCTCAACGCGATGGCGGTCTCGCTGGCGCCGCATGATCTCGGTCGGCTCGTCGACCCCTTCGGCGGGCGCCGCGATCTCGAACAGCGAACGCTGCGTGTGCTCCACAACCTGTCCTTTATCGACGACCCGACGCGGATCTTCCGGGCGTTGCGCTACGAGAGCCGGTACGGCCTCCGCCTGGAGGCGCACTCGGAACGGCTGGCTCGCGGCTGCATCGAGATGGGCCTTGTTCGCGACCTGTCCTCGTCGCGCCTCCGCGATGAGCTCCAGGCGCTGCTCGAGGAGGGAAAGGCCCGCCAGGCGATCCAGCGCCTCGGCGAGCTCGGCGCCGATCGCGCCATCCATCCGCACCTGGCCGCGGACGACGTGGCCGCGGCGCTGCACGAGCAGGTGGTCGGGTTGCGCGCGGAGCTCGGCGTCGAGGCACCTCTATGGCGGCTCGGGCTCGCCGTGCTCGCGCGGAACCTTGCCGCCGATGAGATTGTGAGGTGGCTGGACGATCTGAAGCTGAGGCGGCGCGACGCCGACCTCGTCGCAGGTGCCGTTACGGTCGCGCCGCGGATCGTCGAGCGGCTCTCGTCCGGCTCACTGCCGCCCGCGGAGCTGTTCGCTCTCGCCGATCCCTACGCGCCGGATGCACCCTTGCTCGCGCTGGCTCTCGCGGAGCTCGAGCAACTACGTGACTACTTCCGTCGCTTGCGGGACGTACGGCTCGAGATCGGCGGCGCCGACCTGGCCGAGCTCGGCCTCCAGGAATCGCCGCGCGTGGGCGAGGTCCTCGATGAGCTGCGGCGGCGGAAGCTGAACGGCGAGCTGAACGGGCGCGAGTCCGAGCTTGCTGCCGCGCGCGAGCTCCTGACATGATCCGCTGGGACACGCCGGGACCCTACGAGGTTCTCTTCTCGACGCGTGTGGGTGGGGTCAGCGAGGGGCCCTACGAGTCCCTCAACCTCGGCCGCATGACGGGCGACGAGGTCGACCGCGTGGACGAGAACCGGCGCCGTCTCTGCGCCGAGATCGGCACGTTGCCCGAGCGCCTCGCGCTCAACCGGCAGGTGCACTCCTCGCTCGTGCACGAGGCGGAAGCGGGGTCGCGGGGCGAGCCGGGGGACGGCTTGTGGACGACGGAGCTCGATCTACCCGTCCTGGCCATGACGGCCGACTGCCTGCCCGTCGCCCTTGTCCGAGGAGACGGCGACGCGCCGGCGGTTGCGGTGCTGCACGCGGGCTGGAAAGGGCTGCTCGGCGGGATCGTGCAGTCGGGTATCGAAGCGCTCGGCGGACGCGTGCGGGCCTGCGTCGGACCGGCGATCGGGCCGTGCTGCTACGAGGTCGGAGCGGAGGTTGCGGAGCCGTTCGCGGCCGCGTTCGGCAGGGACCTTCTGCGCGGCCGCTACCTCGATCTCTGGACCGCCGCCGAGCGAGCCCTACAGCAGTCCGGGATCGACCACATCGAGCGAATCGACCTCTGCACGGCCTGCAACCCACGGCTTTTCTTCTCGCACCGGCGGACGGGGAAGCCGCGCGGTGTCCAGGGCGTGATCGCGCGTGTCGCCTGAGGACGTCCGCGCCGCCTACGACGCCCTGCGGGGCGAGGCGGGAACGTCTGTGACCGTCGTGGTGGCGACGAAATACGTCTCGCTGGAGGACATGGCCGTCCTGGCCGAGGCGGGAGTCGGGGTGGTGGGGGAGAACCGCGCTCAGGACCTGGAGCGCAAGCATGCCGAGTACGGAGACGCCTTCCGCTGGCATTTCATCGGCCATCTGCAGTCGAACAAGACGAAGGTCGTAAACCGCGTCTGCGAGCTCGTCCACTCGCTCGATTCAGAGTCGGCCGCACGGCGGTTGACGGTGCCGGCCCTCGTCGAGGTCAACCTCTCCGGAGAGGGCACCAAGTCGGGTGTTGCTCCCGAGGCGCTCGGCGGTTTCCTGCGCGAGCATCCTGGGGTGCGCGGGCTGATGACGATGCCGCCGGAGACCGCCGATCCCGAGTCGTCTCGACCGTACTTCCGTCGTCTGCGCGAGCTGGCCCAGGAGCACAGCCTGGTCGAGCTTTCGATGGGAACCTCGCAGGACTACCGGATCGCCGTCGAGGAGGGCGCGACCCTGATCCGCGTGGGATCGGCGCTCTTACAGGGGTAACATCCTTCTGGAAATGGGTTTTTCCGACGTCTGGAACCGCACGCTTGTCTACTTCGGCATCGCCGAGGACGAGGACTGGGACGACGACGGCTACGCCACGAACGAGGAGCTTGAGCGCACCTACGGCGCCCGCGAGCGGGCGAACGTTCGGCGGCTGCAGCCGCGCCGCGGCCGGGACTTCGACGACTGGAGCGATCCCGAGCCCTCGGCCGCGAGCACGGCCGTTCGGCCGCCCGCCCGGCTGCGGGGCGTCGAGGCGGTTCCGAACCCGGCCTCCGTCAAGGTCCACCTCGTCCTCCCGCGCAGCTTCAACGACGCGCAGCAGATCGCCGATCGCTTCAAGGACGGCGTCCCCGTGATTCTCAACCTCCAGAACGCCGATACGGATCTCTCCAAGCGCCTGATCGACTTCGCGAGTGGGCTCACGTACGCACTCAACGGCGGCATGCAGCGGGTGGCGGACAAGGTCTTCCTGCTAACCCCGCGGAACGTCGAGGTCTCGGCGGAGGAACGCGCTCGCCTGCTCGAGCGCGGCGGCTTCTTCAACCAGGCGTAGGAAAGCCGCTCGCGGAGCCGAACGGAGAGCCATGGGCGACCATCTCGCCGCCGTCGGCTTGCTCCTCGATGTCGGATCCTCGATCGCACGCTTCGTCGAGATCTTCATCGTCGTCTACACGCTGCTCCTGCTGGCCTACATCATCACGTCTTGGATCAGGTTGCCCTACCAGCCGTGGCTGAACAGGGTGCAGCGCTTTCTGTACGACGTCTGCGACCCGTACCTGCGGCTCTTCCGGCGTTTCATTCCCCCGATCGGGCCGATCGACCTCTCGCCGATGGTCGCGATCATCACACTCTTTGTCCTGCGGAGCGTGCTCGTGTCCCTGCTCGAGCGCCTCTAGAAGGGAGACCCATGGCGCTGACCCCAGTTGAGATCCGTCACATCAAGCCCGGTCGCGGCGTGCTCGGATACCGCCGTGCCGGGGTCGACCGCCTCCTGACCGAGATCGCCGACAGCTTCGAGAACGTCTGGCGCGACCGCGCCGACCTGGTTGACAAGGTGGAGGCGCTCGAAGGGGACATCGCGCGCCACAAGGAGCTCGAGGCGCTCCTGCGCACGACGCTCGTCTCCGCGGAGCGCGCCTCGCACGAGCTCAAGGATCAGGCCCGCCGGGAGGCGGACAACATCGTCGCCGAGTCACACGCCGAGGCGCGGGCCGTCAGCTGGCGAGCCGCCGCCGAGCGAGAGCGCCTGGACGGCGAGCTACGCCGGATCAAGGCGCTCCTGAGCTCAGCGCTCGAGGCGGTCGAGGAGGCCACGGACGACACGGGCGACCCGGTAGGAGAGTCGGCCGGCGGGATCCGCCGACTGATCTCGTAACCTGGGGGCATGACCCTTACTCGGCTGCGGCTGCGCGTTCAACCGGGCGCGAAAGGCGCTGGCATCGTCGGGCGCTACGGCGATGCCTGGAAGGTGCGCGTGGCGGCCACGCCCGAGCGTGGCGGTGCGACCGAGGCGGTGCTCGTGCTGCTCGCGGATACTCTGGGAGTTGCACGCGGCGACGTCACGCTCGTCTCTGGCGCAGCCGCGCGCGACAAGATCGTCGAGGTGGCGGGGATCCCGTCGGAGGAGATGGCGCGGCGCCTCGCCTCGGCAGGGGAGGGAAAGGAGACTTCATGAGCATTGAGACCGACCGCTTCCGTAGCGCACTCCTCGAGCGCCGCGAGCAGCTGCAGGGGACGATCAGGCACCACGACATCGGTGGCGCCTCGCTGCTCGACGAGACAGGCGAGCTGACGTCCTCGAGCGCCGACAATCATCTCGCCGACACCGCCAGCGAGACCTTCGAGCGCGAGCTGGACGAGGGCCTCGAGGAAGACGCCGAGCGGCAGCTGCACGAGGTCGAGGCTGCGCTCGAGCGGATCGAGAACGGCAGCTACGGCACCTGCGAGACCTGCGGCAAGCCGATCCCCGAAGCGCGCCTGGAGGCGATTCCGTGGGCAACCCTCTGCGTCGAGGATGCGCGAAAGCAGGGGCGGTGAGCGAACCGGTACGTCGCGAGCTTCCGCGGTCGCTCGACGTCCGCGTCGGTTCCTCCACGAACGCGCTCCGCCCGATCTCGTCGGCGCAGCGGTCGCTCGCCGCGGGGCCCCGCCAGTGGCTCGGCTTCGGCGCCATCGCCGTGGCGGCAGTCGCTGCGGATCAGCTGACCAAGCAGATCGTCTCCGGCACGCTTTCGCTCGGCGAGGAGGTGCACATTGCCGGACCCTTCTCGATCCACCACGTGCATAACTCCGGCATCGCGTTCGGTCTCTTTTCGGACGCGACGTCGATCGTGATCGCGCTGGCGACGATCGCCGTCTCCTGGATGATCGTCTTCTTCGCACGCTCCGGCCGCCGGCACCCGATCCTGCCGGTGGCGCTCGGCTTCGTCCTCGGCGGCAGCATCTCCAACCTGGCTGACCGCATCCGGCTCGGCCACGTGACCGACTTCCTGGACGTCCGAGTCTGGCCCGCATTCAACCTGGCCGACAGCTTCATCGTCGTCGGCGTCGCGATCCTGTTCGCCGCGCTGGCGGCAGCCGACCGCCGGCCGGCACCGAAGTCCATTGGCGCCTCTCCGCTTCAGCGCCCCTGAGCCTGGCCGGCTCGACCGCGCCGTCGCCGCCCGTCCAGAGATCGCCTCCCGCTCGATTGCAGAGCGCCTCGTCGCAGAAGGTGCCGTCCTCGTCGACGGCTATCCCCGCGCGAAGAGCCACCGGCTCGAGGGCGGCGAAGAGATCGTGGTCGAGTTGCCCGGCGCGGTCGTGCCGCCTGAACCGAGGCGGATGGACCTTCGCGTCGCATGGGAGGATCAGCACTTGCTCGTCGTCGACAAGCCCGCGGGCGTGGTGGTGCATCCGTCGGCGGGTCACACAGGCGCCACGCTCGTCCACGGTGTGCTCGCGCTCGAGGCAGCCGGAGGAGACGCGGAGCGGCCTGGGATCGTGCACCGGCTCGACCGGGACACCTCCGGCCTCCTCGTCGTGGCGCGCTCGGACGAGGCCCATGCGCGCTTGCAGGCGCTGATCCGCCGTCGCGAGGTCGCGCGCCGCTACCTCGCGCTCGTGCGCGGACGGCCGCAGTCGCGTACGGGTCGCATCGAGGCCGCAATCGGGCGAGATCGCACCGACCGGACGAGGCACTCGCTCGAGACGGCCACGCCTCGCGAGGCGACAACGTGCTTCGAGACACTCGAGCTCCTCTCGGACCACACGCTGCTCGAGGTTCGACTCAAGACGGGGCGCACACACCAGATCCGCGTCCATCTCGAGGCGATCGAGCTTCCGATCGCCGGGGATCCGGTCTACGGTGTCGCCGGCGACCTCGGCCTCGCGCGCCAGTTCCTGCACGCGACGGGCCTTTCCTTTCTCCACCCGTTCACCGGCGAACGCGTCGCGGCGAAGTCGCCGCTCCCGAGCGACCTCGCAGCCGCTCTCGAGCACGCCCGCGCCCTCTAGCCCACCACGGGCACGTCCTCCCGAAGCACGGCCGCGGCAGCCACGTCCAGGGACTGTCCCCGTCCGCGGCAGCCACGTCCAGGGACTGTCCCTGGACGTGGCCCAGCGGGACGTGTCTGATCTGTATCGATAGCGTTCCAAGTTGTCCACAGGTCGAGCAGCTACACTGGTTCTGCTCAGTCTCCGACCCGGTGACACAGGACGGGTGGGGGTGCCAAGGCGTTCAGCCTTGGTTCCGCCCGCGCCTCGCCGGCTGTACGGCACTCAAAACCAGAGAGGGGCCAGTCCCTTGGCAGTCGTCTCCATGCGAGAGCTCCTGGAGGCCGGAGTCCACTTCGGTCACCAGACCCGCCGTTGGAATCCGAAGATGAAGCGATTCATCTTCACCGAGCGCGGTGGCATCTACATCATCGACCTCCAGCAGACGTCTGAGCTGCTCCAGGAGGCATACGACTTCGTGCGCAATATCGCCGAGCGAGGCGGCACGATCCTGTTCGTCGGGACGAAGAAGCAGGCGCAGGATGCAGTCGAGCAGGAGGCCGCGCGGGTCGGCATGCCGTACGTCAGCAACCGCTGGCTCGGCGGCTTGCTGACGAACTGGAAGACCATCAC
>Ga0136621_1000855_pt1 | contig 12121 bp, 10 predicted proteins | sample AntDryUQ445A2306_FD_104673 | JGI IMG/M metagenome (GOLD analysis project Ga0136621, IMG submission 104673) | Polar desert sand microbial communities from Dry Valleys, Antarctica - metaG UQ445A (23.06) | ecosystem: Environmental > Terrestrial > Soil > Desert | place: Antarctica: Dry Valley...
ATGTATAAGTGTTTTGCAGAAAGTTGCGGGCATATATTCCTGCAGAGTCGGTTACATCCCATATATAGTCTTCTGTAATATTTTCAAGAGGTTCTTTCTCATATCTTTTTGAACAGGAAGATGTAGCAATAATTGCTGCAAAAATTACAAGTGTGAGATAACGATTATTGAACATGTTGATGCTTGTTGAGGTGTTTTATAATTTAATATTTAAACCTGCATTTATTGTTCGTTGTACCGGTATTGATGCCCCAAAATATTCCGGATCGAGCCTGTCGAATTCTGCAAAGGTCAGCAGGTTTAAGCCATTTGCAAATAAACGAATTGACGATATGCGTAATCTTTTTATCAGCCTTTCGGAGACAGTATAGCCAACCTCTGCATTTTTCAACCTTATATAATCTCCCGACCTTACATAAAAAGAAGAGGCAATCTGGTTATTATTATTTACACCGATTGATAATCTTGGATAAGTTGCATTAGCAGCATTAGCCGTTGTCCACCTGCTTAAATGATGTTCGTACGCCTGATATCTGCCATTGCTTTGAAACTCGAATTCAGAATCGCCTGTTCCCAAACGAGACCTGTTTTTTACACCCTGGAAAAGAATACTCATATCAAAACCTTTATAATTAAAACCTAAGGTGGTACCGAAATACATGAGGGGTTTTAAAGTTCCGATTGGCGCCTGGTCAAACTGATTAATGATTTTATCGCCATTGAGATCTTTGTATTTTATATCACCCGGTACCGTTACATATCCTTCAAGCTGCGGGCTGTTATTTATATCAGCTTGCGATTGGAAAAAACCATCAGCTATATAACCAAATAAAAGACCAACAGGCTTTCCTGTGCGTTCCATCCACTCATATTGTCTAAATACTTCATCCTGGTAAATCACCTTTGATTTTAAGCTTGAGGCATTCACCGTAACATAATAATTAAAGTCTCGTACATTGTTTTGATAAGTAAGCATTAGCTCTGTGCCTTTATACCTGTTGATGCCAATATTTTCGTTGGGATAATTATTACCGAGTATTGTTGAATTGCGGCCGCGTTGCTGCATCTGATCAAAATATTTGTTATTAAAATATTCAACAGTAACAAATAAACGATTTTGAAGAATGGAAGCATCTAAACCAAGATTAAGTTTATCCGCTTTTTCCCAGGTGGCTTTTGGATTGGAAAGTGTGAGCTCTTCAACTCCGCCTGCCGAACCCGGAGTTGCACCGAAAGTATAAGTTGCAGCATCAGCAAAATATTGATTGTACACATAATATCCTACATCGGCATTTCCGGTTCTGCCATAACTGGCCCGAAGCTTCAAATTATTGATCCAGCTTATATTGTCTTTAATAAAACTTTCTTTTGCAATATTCCATCCCAGCCCTGCTGCCGGAAAAAAACCAAACCGGTTTCCCGGTTTGTACCGGTTATACCCGCTATAACTTACAGCAGCTTCAGCAAAATATTTTTCGCTAATGTTATAACTGACCCGTGTTCCAAGATTTGAATAGTTAGCCGGAAGCTGGCTGCCTGAATTTTCGATCTGTTGATTACCAATTACTATAGCATTTAAATTATTTCTCCCAAACTTTTTATCATAACCTAATGTCAGTTCTGTATAGGTATACTGTAAAGCAGTTGACACTGAGAAACTATTACTCTGATCTCCATTTGTTCCAAATGTTTGATAAGTAGCTGGTGTAGCCGTGGCATTATATCTATAAACTGCAAATGATTTACTCCTGTTTATTGTTTGTATTGTTGTAGTATTAAATGAAACTTTTCCTTTCGCCCAAAGTCCTTCTGCAATACCGTTTAATTTTTGTGTCAATTCCAGGTCTGCTGCCAGGTCTCTTGAAAAATCAGAAAGATACCCTGATCTTACTGCCTGCCCGTAAAGGTTGTTCGTATAGCTTTGATTTCCACCTAACGAACTATCCGGATTTAGTATGGGGTAAGCATTATTAGGCGTTCTCAATAAAGTAGAAAATATACTTTGTGTACCCACTCCCGGCTGATTACCAGTTTGTATACGGCCAAAAAGATTTAATGCAACCTTTGTATTTTTGCTTAAATCAACATTAACATTAGAACGAACGAGGTAACGATCAGACTGTGCATTTGTATTATACTTATTAAAATCAGCAGTTTTAAAAAATCCATTCTGCGTCAAATAATCCAGTGAAACAAAATACCTGGCAGTGGTGCTGCCTCCCTCCATATTAAGATTGTAGCGGCTGTTGTTTCCATGTTTTTTTAAAATGGTTTCATACCAATCAGTATTGGGAAAGTTAATGGGATCAGTACCATTTTTATAGGCATCAAGCATTGACTGTGTATATGCAGGTTGCTTACCATCGTTTAGCAATGCTTCATTATACAAAGTTGCATAATCAAAAGATGAAAGTGTTTGAGGAAGCTTTAATAAAGATTGAGAAGCGCTTTGCGCCGTGAAGGAAATTCTGGGGGTGCCCGCTTTCCCCTTTTTGGTAGTTACAAGTACTACGCCATTTGATGCTCTTTGCCCAAGTAATACTGTTGATAAGGCATCCTTTAAAACGGTGATAGATTCCACTTCTTCGGGATCAAGAGATGAAAAGCCTCTTGGTACACCATCAATTAAAATAAGTGGAGACTGACCTCTTAAAGAAAATGAAATTCCTGAACCATCGCGCCCCTGCAATCCACTTGTTTGAATAATGTTTGCACCCGCTAAACGCCCTTGTAAAGCAATAAGAAAAGTTGAAGAAGGTGTTGTAACTAATTGCTTATTGTAAACAGTACCGGTAGATTGTAACAACTGCGAAACAGGCTGCCTGCCATAAAGTATATTAATTGTATCTGTAACAAAAGGCCTGAGTGAATCAGAGGATGTATTAGAACTATTTATCTGGGCTGATACATTAACCGTATAAGCAAGCAGGAATAGCAACAATCTGCTTTTGCTTTTTTTAAAATATTTGCAGTGCATAAATAAGTTTTGGATCTTGTAATGAGTAGCATTCTTCATATTATTGCGTTAACATCGTGAGCATCAAAACGACTATTTTATTAATTAATCCGTGTAAACTACTATAAATCTCAATAATTAATTCACCTCGAGTTGATCTTTAGCAGGCAACTTAGGAAACGGTGCGTGAGGTTCCCGCTGGTACCAATAGGCTACTGTTATTATATCTGATTGCTGTGGCAGGTACCGCCCGCCCTGCCTCCAGCCTAAGTCCTGTATGTTTACTATCAGATCTTTATCAAACCGTACCGGATCCATTATATGCCAGCGATACATGCCAAAGCGCTGCTGCGAAGTATAAAGCCCATCGGGGCGAATTACCTGGTGCATACCTGCATACCCCGTTGAAAACTCCTCGTACTTACGCGTTTTTTTATTTTCGAAATTGTACGACCCGCAGAAATAATCCTCCGTTCCGGTTCCTACTATCGTTGCAAAATCTTTATCTCCATCCAGAAAAAACTTAATCTCGCCTTCGCCCCACCAGCCGTTGTTATTTACTCCTAATGCCATATAAGTTCCAACAAAATGGCCTTTCCCTTTTATCCCGTCAACTATGGTATGAAGAGAGGTTGTATTTGGCTTCGACCTTCTGTACTGTGCATGAAAATATCCTTCGTCTTCTCCTACATCGGTAAGCGTATAATCTACCTGGTAATATAACCTCATCGCATCAGCAGTATTTATATTTTCCATCGTTATCCTGCATTTTTTTCTGAAAGGCATTTTCCAATAGCAGTTAAAAGCGCTGCCGGGATTTACGGTAACAGCAAGAGAATTTAGCGGTGCATATTCGTTCCATGCCATACCAAAAAAAGCACCAACAGGAACTTCTATTGATGGCTCTTTTTCATCATCCCAATAAAAGCGGATAACAGAAAACTGCCAGTTACCTGTCGGGGTCATCCATATATGCTGGATTGCACCGGGACCTTCCATCTCTGCTATCGTAATCGTTTCTCCCTGATTAATTATTATGAACGGATTTACCTTCCACCCCTGACCAAGATCTCGTGCCTGCTCAGAGGCATTGGCAACATTGCGCTGTCCCTTGCTTTTAACCGGGTCAGCCATCCCGCCTTTACCTTTTTCTCCCGTAAAATTCTCAGGGCTGATAGAACGTGTTTTTGCATCCGACAACCGGGAAAGATTTCCCATGTTCATATCCAACCCATTAAATTTTAGCGGCTGCTGAGCAAAAGAATAAAAGTGCAGGGTGAGAGCAGCAAAGACAACTGATATTTTTTTCATTTTTAGAATTTGTTTAAGTATAAATCTGTCTGTTTATAAGCACGGCTATCAGGGACGGTTTATATTCTTGCTGCATGATAGGTACGTTAGCAGTATGTGCTTATAATATGGATAAGCTTATTTATACAACTCAAATTAATAACCCGGGTTTTGCCTCATGGTTGATTATTTATCCTAAAATAAAGTTCATTTGAAAATGGGTGGTTTTAGTCTAAATGAAAAGATACGTTTAATCTGTTTTAGCACAGCATTTAGTTCAGGGAGCGAGGTATAGTGATAGCGATTGATTACAGTGTTCAAAACATTGGTGATGCTCCTTTTTGTGTCTGTTTTTCCATACCTGATTTTTTTGTGTGGGCATAAATTCATCCCCTTTTCTTTGGATTTGATCTTTCCCTTCGGCTTTGATTAATCCAAAGTATTTTTCAAGCTCTTTCCTCGCTATCTGAGATTGGTTTCTACCGATGTTTTGGGTGACTATCCGTTTGCCCGCCTCCTGGATGGAAGTTGTTACAATATGGATGTGTGGATGACCCGCATCCCTGTGTTCATACACTAAATAAGGTTGATGGCTAAAACCGATTTTATCCATATAACAAGAAGCAATTCGAATCAGCTTTTCTCTACCCAAACTTTCCGATGGATGGAAGTTTAAAGAGATGTGCAGTGTATTGGTTTTCGCTCTCGTATTGAGGTCAATAAGGCGCTTAAATCCATTTAGCTTTTCATGGAAATTCAGGCCGTGTGCATCTTTTAAAAAGTGGCCGGCATACAGGCATTCAGCAACCCCTTTCTGCACCTTCTTTTAAACAAGCTTTGAGTAGAAAAGTTAGGGTAGTGACTTTTGATTTTTAAGGTATGAACATTTTAAAATTGAATTTAACTTGCTCAGGCGCAAATATTTTTCTACTTCGTGTTCCAATCCATCAACGGTAAGTTGTATAACATTTCCTTTACTAGGCATATCATTTATTTTCCACCAAGACCCGATATCATTATGATAGTTATGTTTCTGAAGGTCAGTTCACATCAGAAAGCGCAGACATATCTCCGCAGGATGTAATTCAGGTTTTATTTAGATCTGACAGCTAACTGTAAAAGCATCTTGGGATGTTTGAAAGATAGCATCATAAATGTAAAAGAAAGTAAGAGTAATTGAAATTCATCACTTGTAAATTTGTTGATTCTATAATTGGAATCAGCTGAATTGTAGTTGCATAATGATGCTTCTGGATATATAAAAATTTGGCTGACTGTACTGAATGCAGCAGGTTGTTGTTGTTATAGATAAATCAGTTATGAAAGAACGTTAGAACCAATTATACTGAAAAACTATAGATGCATTTTTATGATACCAAAATAAGGCATACTATAAAAATCATCATGTTGTAAATTGCAAATACATATTTCGGAGAAGATGATGGATAGCAAGGGTTTGATTTTTTGTCTGAAATAATAATCCCAACTCAAAACCTGGTCTTTACTAATTGGGAATTTAGTAAACATTTCAATCTAGTTTATTATTAAAACAGCATTTATTATATGAACAAAACAATCATTAATCATCCTGACAGAGATCCTTCATTTGTAACTGGTGCTTATTCTGACGGTCTGGTGGTAGATGGATTTCTTTTTGTGAGCGGTCAGGCGGCTGTTGATTTTACCACATCGAAGTTTGTTTTAGGAACGATAGAAGAAGAAACACATAGAACACTTAAGAATATAAAAGCAATTATTGAAGCTGCCGGTGCTTCGATAGAACATGTAATAAAATGTACTGTGCACCTGGCGGACATTAATGAATTTGATCGTTACAACAAAGTATATGCAGAATATTTTCCCGGAATAAAACCGGTTAGAACTACAGTACAATCAGTATTAGCTGAAGGAATTAAAGTAGAGATAGACTGTATTGTAAAATTGATTTGATTGATCACCTTATGCAGAATAATAACATTCACCCTTGCAACATTGCAGCAGGCGTTGTAGGATTGGGATTAATGGGAACCAGTATCATTGTGTCTCTATTGATTGCAGGGCATAAAGTGACAGGTATTGCTCCCCTTCCCGAGGATATGTCGCTGGCGCCGGGGCGTATCAGAAAACACCTGGAGCATTGTGAAAAATCGGGCTTATTATTTCAACCCCTGGATACATACCTGGATCAACTCACACTATCCGAAGATTATAACGAACTTATATCCTGCAATCTGGTGTTGGAATGCGTAATAGAAATACAAGAGATCAAAGCATTGGTATATGAAAAAATAGAGGCTATAGTTAAGCCCACTTCTGTAATTGCCAGCAATACATCTGCTATACCTATTAGCGATTTACAAAAACTTGTTGAACGTCCTGAACGGTTTCTTGGAATACATTGGGCAGAGCCTTCTTATTTAACCAGGTTCATGGAAATTACCTGTGGTAATAAGACGGTGAATGAATATGCAGACTGGATATTTCAATTAGCATACCACTGGGGAAAAGAGCCTACTGTACTTAGAAAAGATATAAGAGGGTTTGTTACCAATCGTTTGATGTATGCGGTATATAGAGAGGGATTGAATCTGGCAGAAAAGGGAGAAGCCACACTTGAAGATATTGATAAAGCCTTCCATTACGATGCCGGTTCGTGGATGACGCTGATGGGTATATTTAGAAGAATGGACTTTCTTGGTTTGAAAGATTATGAAGAAATATTCAAAAATACTTTTCCTGTTTTGTGCAACGATAAGAATGTTCCCGCATTGATGCAGGAAATTGTTGATAAGAAATTAAGGGGGACACAAAGTTTAAAAGGGCTTTATAACTACAGTAATCTTGAAGCAGAAAAACTGGAGAAAGCTTTTGCTTTATTTAATGAAGATATGTATCAATTGGCAGCATTGTACCCTTCTGCAGATACTAATGCATCGTTTGTCCCACCTGAAAAAGTAACAATAGAAGATTAAACAAGTAAATAATACCAAATGCCAGGGTTTAAATCATATATCTATCCTCTTACCATAATAGGCATTCTATTTTTTGTTTTTGGATTTTTAACCTGGATCAATGGAATACTCATTCCTTATTTTCAAATCTGCCTACAGTTGACAAACGCACAGGCATCACTGGTAGCCTTTGCTTCTTATATTGCTTATTTCGTAATGGCCTTACCATCTGCGTGGATTCTTAAATACACTGGTTATAAAAAAGGAATGGCTGTAGGGTTGGTAATGATGGCTGCGGGAACAATAATATTCATACCGGCTGCGTATGCCCGTACCTATTCTATATTCTTAACTGGTTTATTTATTACAGGTGCCGGTGTAACATTATTGCAAACTGCGGTCAATCCTTATGTGGCAATTATCGGGCCTATTGAAAGTACAGCGCAACGAATAGGTTTTATGGGCCTTGCCAATAAGTTTGCAGGTATAATAAGCACTGCACTATTAGGGTCGATATTTTTGTTTAATGCAGATAATATAATTGCGGACGTTAAGAAAGCAGGTACAATAGAGCGATCCAGAATCTTAGATGCGTATGCATTGAAAATTGTAAATCCTTATCTGGTAATAACGATTGTTCTTGTATTACTGGCCCTGTTGATTTACTTCTCCCGATTGCCTGAAATTAATGAAACGCAGAAAGAGAATGGAGAGGAAAAGTCCGGTGGTGTTGTTCACAAACAAAGTATTTTTCATTATCCTTATCTTTTATTTGGAGTAATAAGCCTCTTTCTATCTGCAGCTTGTGAAGGGATCCCGATTGATGGAATAATTATATACAGCAGATCATTGGGCATACCTATCGAAGAAGCAAGGCATTTTACTCAATATACATTATATGCAATGCTACTTGGCTACCTTGCCAGTACCGTACTTATTCCTAAATATCTTTCTCAGCATAAGGCTTTACAATGGTGCGCTATTTTAGGACTTTTATTCACAATAGCATCTTACGTCAATACAGGAATAGTTTCCATATATTTTTTAATCTTAACTGGATTTGGTGCAGCGGTACTGTGGGGAACCATCTGGGGATTATCCATAAGAGAGTTGGGCACACACACGAAAACAGGTTCAGCTATGTTGCTAATGTCAGTGGTAGGAGGAGGCATATTTCCACTGATCTTTGGTAAATTAATTGATGTCAATCCCATAAATCCACAAAATGCTGTTCTATTACTAATACCATGTTATTTGGTATTGCTGCTTTTTTCTACATGGGGCTACAGGCTTGAAAGTTGGAAATCATCATCCTCAAAGCTTAAAATTTTATCCTAACACTTATACGCTAAACAATTTTTGAATGGAAAATAAACGCTACCAAACATCTGCATCGTTGCTGGAGAGAGCAAAAAAAGTTTTAGCAGGTGGCGTGTCTTCCGAATTTCGAAAATATAATCACCCGCATGCTATTTTTTATACGGAGGGTAAGGGAAGCAGGATACAAGATGTTGATGGAAACGAATATCTTGATTTTACACTTAGCCAGGGACCTTTAATCCTGGGTCACTCACATCCAAAAGTATTAAAAGCAATAAATGATTATTCAGAAAAGGGACAACTCTTTGCGGGTCAGCATATCAGGGAAATTGAATTGGCTGAAAAGCTTAGCTCCCTTATTCCTTCGGCGGAATTAATGCGGTTTTGTCTCGATGGTTCTGAAGCGGTTCACACTGCAATCCGCGTGGCCAGGGCCAAAACGGGCAAGCCAAAATTTCTTCGTTTTGAAGGGCATTATCACGGGTGGCTTGATAATGTTTGTTGGGGATTATCAACACCCTCCGTGCAAGCTTTAGGAAGCCGGGAAAATCCTAATGTATATCCCTGGACTGAAGGTTTACCAAACAATGTAAAAGAAGAGTTCATCATCTTACCATGGAACGACCTTGAGTTGTTGAAAAAAACAGTATCCGGAATACATAGTGAAATAGCTGCTATTATTACTGAACCAATAATGTGCAATAATGGTTGTATTCTTCCTGCTGAGGGTTATCTGGAAGGCATTCGTGAAATTTGTAACGAATACAATATTGCACTCATTTTTGATGAAGTCATCACCGGCTTCAGGGTTTCGATTGGCGGCGCCCAGCAGTATTTTAATATCACACCTGATCTTTCCATTTTTGCCAAGGCTATGGGTAGCGGGTATTCAATCAGTGCTATTACCGGAAGGAAACACTGGATGGATGTAATTGAAGATGGAAAAGTAATTCATGCAGGTACTATGAACTCAGGTAATGCTACCGTTGCCGCTGCCCTTGCAACCATAGAAATATTGGAAACCGAGGCGCCACATGAGCGGTTATATTCGCTGGGGAAAAGATTAATGCAGGGTTTAAAATTAGCTGCGCAGGAAACAAATCAACCTTTGCTGGTGCAGGGGCCCGGGCCAATGTTTCATGCCGGATTTACAAATTTGACTGAGGCTAAAGATTACAGGGATACTTTAAGTTATGATAAGATAAAACTGAACAAATTTATTTCAGGTATGCATGACCGCAACATTCGGTTAATTGGGCGGGGCTTATGGTACATTAGTACAGCACATACGGAAGTTGATATTGATCACGCTATCAGGATAGCGAAGGAAGTATTGAGTGAAATATGATGAGCAAGGTTACAAATCCATTCAATTGAAATGATAGAAAATAAAGAAATAAAAGCTCCTGTGTTAATTGCAGGCGATGGTAAAACCGCAAACACGGTTGCCATTTGTTTGCTGCTTGCAAGGCAGCCTGTTGTAGTATTCACACAAGATATTTTGCGAACACATGAGTGCCTGGACATGCATGCTAAAGATATAAGAAATGCCTGGGGTATTGTAGTAGACGCAGCGTATGTTACTGTAACAGATAAACTTGATGAAGAAACAAATTATTCATTAGCAATTGCAGTTACGAATGAAAGCCTATCAGAAAAAAAAGAGTTAATAAAACTGTTGGAAAATGTTCTTTCTTCTGATAAGATGATTGCAGTAAATACTGAAAGCATCGAATTAAGCGAACTACAAAAGTTTTGCAAACATCCTGAACGAATTATAGGAGCAAATTGGGTAGAACCGGCACATACCACTTATTTTCTTGAGATCATTAGTAATAACAATAATGATAAAAAGCTGGTTGAGAATTTTTTTTACCTGGCTAAACAACATTGGAAAAAAGACCCCTACCTAATAAATGGAGATCGTGGTATTCGTGCCCGGCTAATGTGTGCTCTCATTCGCGAAGCATTTTACCTGGTGGAAAACGGTTACGTTTCATTTGAAGATATTGACAGGGCTTGTCGTAATGATGCCGGGTATTACCTTCCCTTCGCCGGGAATTTCAGGTATATGGATCTTATGGGAACCTACATCTATGGTATGGTAATGAAGGACATGAACCCTGATCTTACCAGACAGAATCATGTGCCGGCTTTTTTTAAAGACATGATGCAGAATGGTTGGCTTGGCATGAAAAACAATCGTGGATTTTATAACTATACAAATGGAGAAGTTGAAAGTTGGAACGAGTTGTCAGGAAAATTCAGCTACCAGACCAAGGCGATTGTTGACAAATACAATTCTGTTATGTAATTATATTTGTTTGAAAAAGTAGAGCAGTAATATTTCTAGAGTTTACAATCTTTTATGAGCATGACATTTATAATAGATGCACATCTTGATCTTGCTATGAATGCAATAGAATGGAACCGTGATCTTTCCCGGCCCCTTCATGAGATCAGGCAACGGGAAATGCACATGAAAGACAAACCAGATAGAGGAAAAGGTACTGTTTGCCTTCCTGAACTTAGAAAAGGAAAGGTTGGTTTGGTAGTTGCCACACAACTTTCCCGGTTCGCACCTTATGGCAGTTCATTCCCGGGCTGGAACTCTCAGCAACAAGCCTGGGCAATGACGCAAGCACAACTTGCATGGTACAGGGAGATGGAAGCCTGTGGAGAGATGATCCAGATAGCGGATATAGCTCAACTTGAAGCACACCTGGCATTATGGAATGATGTTTCCATTCCCGATCATACCAAACCTATTGGATATATTTTAAGTCTGGAAGGTGCTGACTCGCTTGTGAATATCTCTTATTTGCATAAGGCTTATGAATATGGTCTGCGTGTTGTTGGCCTTTCACATTTTGGGCCGGGTTGTTATGCACCCGGAACAAAAACTGAAGGTCCCATTACTCCGGGAGGGATAGAATTGCTCAAAGAAATGAGCAGTTTAAATCTTATACTTGACGTAACCCATCTTACCGATGAAGGCTTTTATCAGGCACTTGATATTTATAAAGGACCAGTATGGGCAAGCCACCAGAATGTTAGAAAAATTGTACCTACCCAACGGCAACTTGCCGATGATCAAATTAAACAACTCATACAACGTAATGCAGTCATCGGCGGTATGCTTGATTGCTGGGCGATGGATATTAGATTCATTGACAAAATATCAGACCCCTGGCAATTAAACATCAGGCTCGAAAACCTGGTTGATCATTGGGATCATATTTGCCAGATTGCAGGTAATAGCAGGCATGTTGCTATAGGCAGCGACCTGGATGGTATTTTTGGAACCGAGCAATCTCCGTGGGATCTCAATTCTGTAGCTGATCTTCAGAAATACAAAGAAATCCTTTCCCGCCGGGGATACAATGAAGAAGACATTCAGAATGTTTTCCATAAGAATTGGATCCGGTTTCTTCACAATGCCTGGAAATAAAAAATTACCCGGAAGGTAGTTTTCATTGAGTTTTCATAGGAGAATAAAAAACATTAAACTACATGGCCAATAACATTTATGATGCAATAGTAATCGGGTCAGGCATTAGCGGCGGTTGGGCCGCTAAAGAGCTTACGGAAAAAGGATTGAAAA
>Ga0136621_1000856_pt1 | contig 12121 bp, 12 predicted proteins | sample AntDryUQ445A2306_FD_104673 | JGI IMG/M metagenome (GOLD analysis project Ga0136621, IMG submission 104673) | Polar desert sand microbial communities from Dry Valleys, Antarctica - metaG UQ445A (23.06) | ecosystem: Environmental > Terrestrial > Soil > Desert | place: Antarctica: Dry Valley...
AAGTACATCTCGGAGGTCGTCGAGAAAGCTCCCGGAGACACCGACGACGTGGTCGGGATTCTGCGGGAGACGGAGACAGACGTCGTCGTCAACTACCTCCCCGTCGGCTCGGAGGCCGCTACGAAGTGGTACACCGAGCAGATCCTCGAGGCCGGCTGCGCGATGGTCAACTGCATTCCGGTCTTCATCGCGCGCGGCGGTCATTTCGCGAAGCGCTTCGAGGAAAAAGGTCTCCCGATCATCGGCGACGACATCAAGTCGCAGGTCGGCGCCACGATCACGCACAGGGTCCTCACGAGCATCTTCCGCGAGCGCGGCGTCCGCCTGGACAAGACCATGCAGCTGAACGTGGGTGGCAACTCCGACTTTCTGAACATGCTCGAGCGCGACCGGCTCGAGTCGAAGAAGATCTCCAAGACGAACGCGGTCACCTCGATGCTCGACTACGACATGGGTGAGCGAAACGTGCACGTCGGCCCTTCCGACTACGTGCCGTGGCTGTCCGACCGGAAGTGGGCCTACATCCGCCTCGAGGGATCCGCCTTCGGCGACGTGCCGCTGAACGTCGAGCTGAAGCTCGAGGTCTGGGACTCCCCCAACTCGGCCGGGATCGTCATCGACGCGGTGCGCATGGCGAAGCTGGCCCTCGACAACGGCGTCGGCGGGGCGCTGGAGGGCCCGAGCGCGTACCTGATGAAATCGCCTCCCAAGCAGATCGTCGACGACGAGGCCTACGAGGCGACCGAGCGCTTCATCAAGCAGAACGCTCGCAAGAAGGCGGTGAAGACGGCCACCGCCTAGACGATTGATCGATAAATCGATCGATCGTCTACACGCTCGGTCGCTTCGCGACCGAGCGTCTGGCCACGCGCTCGTCCCTCTGTCACCGGTGACCCTTCGCCCTCGCCGTGAGCAGGAGCGCGCGGAGCGCGCTCCGCCGTCCGAGGCTCCTGCCGCGCGCGAATCAGGGCGAGATGTCGGGCGCGGCCCGTCTGTGCAGCGCCCGCTCGAGGACCGGCGCGACGAGGTATCCGACGACGACGAGGCAGAAGAGCCCGATCAGGGCCCTGCCTCCGTCGTCGACGAGATCGCTCTCCCCGATCTCGTCTGGCCCCGTCCGCCAGATCCCGATGAGCCCGAGGACGTCGCCCGCAGCCGCGACTGCCGCCACGGCGAGGAACACGATCCACACCGGCCGCAGGCTCGCGTCGAGCACCAGTCGGAGCGTGGCGACGATCAGCGCCGAGACCAAGAGCAGAAAGGCGGTCATGAGCGCCTTCGCGTACGTCTCGTGCACGACGTCGTCGTTCCAGATGGCGACGGCGGCGAGGCCGAACGCGACCGGAGCGGCGGCGATCGCGGCAAGAGCGAACGGGACGAGCTGGCGGCGTTCGAGCAGCATCAGACCCGCGAGCGCCGCGCCGCCGCACAGCAGGCCCACGAGAGCCGTTCCGAGAATCCGGAAGTGGACCTCGTCGAGCTCGCCGTTACGGACGACCGACGTGACCGCAAGCAGGGCTGCCACGCCGAGCAGCGCTGCAGGCAGCATCCATGCGAAGCGCTGGACGTCCGGCCTCATGTCCTGAGCCTAGCTCCGTCGCCGGTCGGCCGGCTTCAGGGCCGCGGGCTAGACTCGAACCTGGATGGCGCTTCGCATCTGCCTCGTCACGCCGTTCGCCTGTTCGCAACCGCACGACGTGAACGAGCATGTAACGGGAATTGCGTCCGAGCTGCGCACGCTCGGGCACGCCGTGACGGTGCTCGCGCCGTCAGGGCGCGCCCGCGAGCTGATCGCAGGCCGGCGGGCGCTCCAGACAGGGGAGGAAGCAGAGGTGATTGCGCTCGGCCCAGCCGTCCCGATCTCGCGCCGGAGCCGGATGGGCGTGCCCGTCGGTGTGCGAGCGAACCTCGCTCTCGCACTGAGGCAGCGGCGCTTCGACGTCGTCCACGGCTTCGAGCCCGGGCTTCCCAGCCTCTCCTACCTGGCCCTACGGGATGCGCGCTCGCTGACGGTGGCGACGTTCCTCTCCCCGGAGAGGGTCGGCTACCCTCCCGGGCGCGGCTCGCGCGCGAGGCTTGCAGCCCGCCTCGACGCTCTCCTCGCGACGAGCCCCGAAGCGGCGCAGGCGGCCGCGGAGCGTCTGCCGGGCGCCTACCGGCTGATCTCGCCCGGCGTGGACACAGAGCTCTTCACCCCGGCCGAGAAGGTCAGGCGGATCGTGCTCGAGCTGCGGCCGAACGAGCGCGGCCTGGCGCGCTCGGTCCTTCGAGCGCTGCGGGACCTGCCCGAATGGGAGCTCGTGCTCCTGCGGACCAAACCGCTCAGCGGCCGGCCGTCGATTCCCTCCGCGCTCAGGAAGCAGGTGCACGCGCGCCTCGCGCGAAGCGGCGCCGCACGCGCGCGGATCCTGAACGAGACGAGCATCTTCGTGCCCTCGCCCTACGGTCTTCCCCGCCTCGAGCTCGAGGCGGCAGCGGCCGGGGCGGCGATCGCAGCCCCGGCCGGCGTCGAGGACCAACCCGAGCTCGCCGCCGCGGCCGTGGCGCGCCTGGCCGAGAACGAGGAATTGCGCGGGCGGCAGGCGCTCGAGGCGCGCCGCCGGGCAGAGTCCGAGAGCTTCAGCCTCGTAGGCGCTCAGCTCGATGAGCTCTACCGCGGGCTACGGAAGCGCCGCCGGGTACCGCGGCCAGAAGATCCGCTCGTCGACCGCGACTGGATCTTCTGCGACCTCCACATGCACACGTCGTGGTCGCACGACTGCGCAGTCGAGCCTCGGGACCTCGTCGAGCACGCCGAGGCGCGCGGCCTCGGGGCAATCGCTGTCACCGACCACAACTCGCTCGGTGGAGCACTCGCAGCGGCCGCCGAGGCCGCCGACCGGCCGCTCGTCGTGATTCCAGGAGAGGAGGTGAAGACCGAAGGGCAGGGCGAGGTGATCGGGCTCTTCCTCGCCGATGAGATCCCGGGTCGCCTCTCGTTCGAGGAGACGATCAGCGCGATCCGCGAGCAGGGCGGTCTGGTCTACCTGCCTCACCCCTTCGACCGGATGCACACGATCCCCGATGCGCCCACCTTGCACCGGCACCTCGCCGACATCGACGTGTTCGAGGTCTACAACGCCCGCCTCCTGTTCGAGGCCTACAACGACGAGGCGGTTCGCTTCGCGCACAAGTACAACCTGACGATGGGCGCCGGCTCGGACGCCCACGTGCTGCAGGGAGTGGGAACGGGCGGGTTGCGCATGCGCGCATTCGAGGGCCCGGAAGAGTTCCTGATCAGCCTGCGCAGCGCCGAGATCGTCCGCCGCCCCCGGTCGCTGATGTACCTCCAGTCCCTGAAGTGGGTCGCCCAAGCCAAGGAAAGAGTCCGCTAGAGGAGAACTCAGAGCTGCCCTCCGTGTCCGCCGTGCCCACCGATCAGATCTACGAGCGCTATCTCAAGAAAGCCATCGCCGAGATCAACGAGCTCGGGGACGAGATCGCCCGCGCCGCGCCCGAGGGGCAGGTACCCGTGCTCGGCTCCGGCCATCCTCTCGCGGATGCCTTCCTGCTGAAGCACGAGCCCCAGCCCGCAGAGATCCAGGAGGGCGTTGCCTTCTTCGGCCGCACGGGCCAGGCGCTGCTCAAGTCGTTCCAGCGACTGCACGTCGACCCGCTCGCGATCTACGGGACGAACTGCTTGAAGTTCGCAGGGCCGCCACACAACGAGGCGCGACCGTGGCTTGCCCGCGAGCTCCACATCGTGGGCCCGAAGATCGTCGTCGTCATGGGCGAGGAAGCGCTCCGCTTCCTGAACGAGCTCGAGTTCCCGCTCTCGGAGCCCGTCGAGCCCAAGCTCGGTGAAGTGCAGCGCTTCACGCCGACGATCGAAGCCCTGTACGTCCCCGACATCGACGCCTCGCTCGATGAGCAGCCGGACAAGACGCGGTTCTGGAAGGCTTTCAAGCTGCTCGGCCCCTGGTGGGCCGAGCTCCCGCCGTATTGAGCCCGCGCGCCGCGGCCTTTGCGGCCCTCAGCGTCACGGTCGCGGCGTACTACGCCTTCTCCGAGTCGTTCCCGGACATCTCGACGTGGTGGGAGGTGGCCTTTCTCGGGCTCTTACTCATTCCGGCCCTCTTTGCGTTCGTGTGGCTCCTGCTGCCGCTCTGGCGGGCGCGGGGCATCGCGCTCGTCGGCCTCGCCTTCGCCGCCCTGGCTGCGGTCCTCGAGGCGGCAGACCTCTCGGCTCCGGCGAACTTCGCGAAGCTTGCAGCGATGACGTTCCTCGGCTTCTGGTTCCTCTCGTTCTTCGACTCGCTGCGCTGGGTCGTGCTCGTGGCCGCGATCATCCCGATCGTCGACGCCTACTCGGTCTGGCGCGGGCCGACGCGTCACATCGTCACGGAGCAGCGCGAGATCTTCACGACGCTCTCGGTGGCCTTCCCCGTTCCCGGCGAGCATGCCTCGGCGAACCTCGGGCTCCCCGATTTCCTCTTCTTCGCCGTCTTCTTGGCCGCGTCGGTCCGCTTTCGCCTCCGGCCTGCCTGGACCTGGCTTGCGATGGCGCTCTCGATCGGCGCCACGATGGCCCTGGCGGTCTGGCTCGACGTCGCGGGGCTGCCGGCGCTACCGCTGCTCTCGCTCGGGTTCGTGCTGCCGAACGCTGACCTGATCTGGGCCAGGCTTCACCGGGGGCGCTCCGAGGCTCTCGGCGGCTCTGGCGCCGAGGAAGCATCTCGCCCCGTGGACTAGCTTCGGCTCTGCCGGTCCTCGCGGCTGCGCGGAGCTGTCAGTTCTGCGTCAGCAGCGCCACCGTCTCCACGTGCGGCGTGTGCGGAAACATGTCGACCGGGCGCGCGCGCTCGAGCCGGTAGCCGAACTCGGCCGCCAGCACCTTGGCGTCGCCGGCCAGCGTCGTCGGATTGCAGGACACGTAGACGATTCGCGGCGCTCGGATCGCGCCGAGACGGCGCAGCGCCTTGCCCACCAGTCCGGCCCGCGGCGGGTCGACGACGACGACGTCGGGGGCACCTGCCCGGCTCTGAAGGTCCTCGAGCGAGGCGCCGACGTTGCCCGCGTAGAACGCTGCGTTGCCGACACCGTTCAGCTCGGCGTTCTCGAGCGCACAGGCGACCGACTCCTCGGAGACCTCCACCCCCCAGACGGTCAGCGCGTCCGGGGCCAGGACGAGGCCGATCGTGCCGATGCCGCAATAGAGGTCCCAGACAGTCTCCTCGCCCGTGAGGCTCGCGTACTCGCGCGCGAGCTCGTACAGCTTCTCCGCCATGGCCGTATTCGTCTGCAGAAACGCGTTCGGCCGGACACGAAAGCGCAGGCCGCAGAGCTCCTCCTCGATCGCCTCCTCGCCCCAGAGCAGGACAGTCGGGAGGTTCGTGACCTCGGCCGGCCGGTCGTTGACCGCCCAGTGGATCGAGCGCACCTCGGGAAAGCGCCGGAGCTCCTCGACGAGCTGATCTGCGCCGCCGAGGGCGCCGGGCGACGTGACGAGCTGGACGAGAGCCTGGTCGGTGTTCCTGCCCTCGCGCACGACGAGGTGACGCAGGTAACCGGTCTCCTCGCCCTGCTCGTACACCGGCAGCCCTTGCTGGCGTGCCCAGTCGCGTACAGAGTTCCGGATCGCGTTCCCCAGATCGGTGGTCAGCCAGCACCGCTCGACCTCGAGCAGCTCGTCCCAGCGGCCCGCTTTGTGGAACCCGAGCGCCGGCCCCGAAGGCGTCGCGACAAAGGTGTACTCGAGCCTGTTCCGGTAGAAGAACGGCTCCGCGGCGGGCAGGATCGGCTCGAGCGGCGGATCGGTGATCCCGCCGATCCGGCGAAGCGCATCCGCGACCTGAGCCTCCTTCGCCTCGGCCTGAGCCTCGTAGGCGAGATCCTGGAAGCGGCAGCCGCCGCAGGACGGATAGTGCGCGCAGGGTGCTTCGATGCGCGAGCCGCCGGGCTCGAGCACCTCGATCGCGAGCGCCTCGGCGTGGTTCCGCTTCACCTTCGTCACGCGGGCGCGCACAGTGTCGCCGGGAAGACCGCGGCGGACGAAGACGACGAACCCGTCGAGCCGCGCGACGCCGTTCCCGCCGTAGGCGAGCGAGTCGACGGTCAGCTCGAGCTCTTCGTCCTTGACGACGGGGGCGGCCATCGCCGCAGCCTACTTCTCAGGTGATGTCGCGCCGCGCCGTCAGCAAGACGCCGAGCACCCCCGAAACGGCCACGTATGCGGCGGCGAGCGCTCCTCCGCCGAGCGCGGACAACCCGCCCTCGACGCCGAACCCCGTGTCAGTGAGCTCGCCGAACACGACGCCCGGCAGGTAACGGCCGACGTCCGGGACCAGGCTTCCGAGCAGCGACTCGACCACGAAGAGCCAGGCGAGCGAGCCGACGATCGCAGCGACCTGGTTCGTTACGATCGACCCGACTCCCGCGCCGAGGGCACCCCACAAGACCCCGGCAAGGAGCATCGTTCCGAGCAGCCGGGCCACGCCCTCGTCGCCGAGCGAGAACGGGATGTCCTGCGCTGCGAAGCCGACCTCCGCGATCACCACGGATACGACCCCGGCCGCCAGTGTGAGCGCAAAGCCCGCCAGCGCTCCGGCGACGAGCTTTGCCAGCACGACCTGCCAGCGGAGAGGAGTGACGAGAAACGACTGGCTGATCGTCCGGTGCCGGTACTCCCCGCTTGCGAGCAAGATCCCGAAGATGAACGAGAAGAGGCCCGACGCGCTCAGGACTTCGAGCGTTTGGCGACCGATGTCGCGCGGGGCGAACTCGTCGACCGTGACGACCTGCCCCACCGTGAAGAGCGTGACGATCGCGAGGAGGCCGAGCGCCAGGCCGTAAGACGCCCGGGTCGTGCGCAGCCTGTGGAGCTCGGCGGCGAGGAGGCGGATCACGCTCCCGGCTCCGCGCTCGTCACCGGGGCCTCGCCGGTGAGCTGCAGGAAGACCTCCTCCAGGCTCGAGTTCTCGCCCACGAGCTCGTGCAGGACGACTGCGGCGTGCGCGGCGGCCTCGCCGACCTGTTCGGTCGTCGTCTCCCTCGCGACGAACGAATGTCCATCCACCGGCGTCGACTCGATCCCCCGGGCGGCGAGCGCCTCGCGCAGCCGGCTCACCTCGGGGCTGCGTACGCGGACACCGCCGCTCGTGCGCGCTGCGACCTCAGCGAGCGAGGCATGGGTAACGAGACGGCCGCGGTTGATGATCACTACCGAGTCGACCGTCTGTGCGATCTCCGCCAGCACATGACTCGAGACGAACACCGTCCGCCCCTCGCCTCCGAGCGAGCGGATGAAGTCGCGCAGCCAGCGGATTCCCTGGGGGTCCAGGCCGTTGGCCGGCTCGTCGAGGACGAGCACCTCCGGATCGCCTAGCAGCGCGCTCGCCAGGGCGAGGCGCTGGCGCATCCCGAGCGAGTAGCCGCCGACGCGCCGCTTGGCCGCGCCACCGAGGTCGACGAGCGAGAGCACCTCCTCCACGCGAGAGCGCGGCAGGCCGGCCGCCGTTGCGACGGTGCGCAGGTGATTGCGCCCCGAGCGGCCGGGGTGAAAGCTCGAGGCCTCGAGCACGGCCCCAACCCGGCCCGCAGGCGCCTCGAGGTGGCTGTACGGATGCCCGTCGATCGTCGCCGTCCCCGAGCTCGGCCGCACCAGCCCGAGCAGGATCCGGAGCGTCGTCGTCTTGCCGGCGCCGTTGGGGCCGAGGAAGCCGGTGATCGTGCCCGCCGGGACGCGAAAGCTGAGCTCGTCGACGGCGAGCGTCGAGCCGAAGCGTTTCGTCAGTGCCTGCGCCTCGAGCACCGGCTCGAATGAGGCCGTCATCGGGACCGATGCTAGCCGGACAGCACGGTCACGAGCACCGTCCGCTCGCGCGGGCCGTCGAACTCGCAGAAGAAGATCCCCTGCCAGGTGCCGAGGGCGAGCCGGTCGCCCTCGAGTGGGACGAGCACCTGCGGCGACATCAGCGCGGCCCTGATGTGGGAGGGCGCATTCTCCTCGCCCGCCTCGATGTGCTCCCAGCCCCAGTCGTCGCCCACCATGCGCTCGAGGGCGCGCTCGAAGTCGCGGCCCACGGCGGGGTCGGCGCGCTCGTTGATCGTGACTCCTGCCGTCGTATGGGGGACGTAGACGAGCGCCGCCGCCCCGTCTGCGCCCGCGAGCGCCTCCTGCACCTGACGCGTGATCTCGAGCAGCTGCGTGCGCCGCTCGGTTCGCAGGTGGATCTCCGGCACGCCGTTATCCTAGGCGCGTGCCCGCCGCGCCGCCGACCGCAGCCGAGCTCGACGCCTTCCGGGCCGGGGCCGACCGCTTCATCGCCGAGCTGACCGAGGAGTACTACCTCCACTTCGCGGGGCACAAAGAGACCCTTGAGCTCGAGCCGATCTACGAGCGCCATGCCGAGTTGACGAAGCTCGAGCGGGCCCAGGCGATCGGTGTCGGCGCAGACGGGGACAGCCGCGTTCGCGAGCTCTGGCGCTTCGCGTGCGAAGGCTATCTCGGAAAGCTCACCCGCGAGCACGCGGAAAAGGTCGCCAATCTCGAGGCGACCCTCGAGACGACGGTCGACGGCGAGACGGTCGGCTATCGGATGCTGCGCACCAAGATCGCGAACGAGCCGGACCGCGACCGCCGCCGCCGCATCGACGAGGCTCGGGTGGAGCTCACCGAGGAGCATCTGAACCCACACCACCTCGAGGGCGCCCAGATCACGCGGCGCGCCGTGACGGAGCTGGGCCCGGACAGCTACCTCGAGCTCTACCGGCGGTTCGGCTTTCCCCTCGACGGCCTTGCCGACCAGTGCCGCGCATTCCTCGCCTCGACCGAGGAGCTGTACGAGGGTGCAGCAGACCGCCTTCTCCGCGAGCGGATGGGGCTCGCTCTTGCCGATGCGCAGCGCTGGGACGTCGCGCGGCTCTTCCGTGCACCGAAGTGGGACAAGGCCTTCCCCGCCGACCGGATGCTTGCCGCACTCGAGGGGACGCTGTCCGATCTCGGCATCGAGCTTCGAGCTCAGGCAAACATCCACCTCGACGTCGAGCAGCGGCCCAAGAAGTCACCGCGGGCGTTCTGCTCGCCGATTGAGATCCCCGGACGCGTGATGCTCGTGATCCAGCCGATCGGTGGGCCCGACGACTGGCACGCCCTCTTCCACGAAGCGGGTCACACCGAGCATTTCGCGCACACGTCCGGCGACCTCTCGGTCGAGGCCAAGCGGCTCGGCGACAACGCGGTCACCGAAGGTTGGGCGATGCTCCTCGAGCACCTCGTCGACGAGCCGGCCTGGCTCAACCGCCGGCTCGACGTCCCGCGCCCGAACGAGTTCGCAGCCGAGGGTGCCGCGCAGCTTCTGTACATGCTGCGCCGCTATTGCGCCAAGCTCCTGTACGAGCTCGAGTTCCACGCCGACTCCGACATCAGCTCGATGCGTCCGCTCTACGTCGAGCTGCTCTCCGACGCGCTCAAGATCGAGCCGAGCGCGACGGACTACCTGGCCGACATCGACGAGGGCTTCTACGCGTCGGCCTACCTGCGCTCCTGGGCGTTCGAGGCCCAGTTTCGCTCGTTCCTGCGCGAGGAGTTCGGCAACGCGTGGTTCACTCGAAGCGAGGCGGGCTCGCTCCTGCGCGAGCTCTGGTCGGAGGGACAGCGCCAGACCGCCGACGAGCTCCTGCGCGACGTGACCGGAATGGAGATCGAGCTCGAAGCCGTCGCCGACCGGATCCGCGAGGCGCTCGCCCGCTCTTAGAGCGCGCCGCCGGCGGCAGCGGGCCCTGGCGAGTCTCCGCCCTGGTCGCCGATCCGGGTCCGCGCCAGGTAGTCCTCGACGAGCAGCAGGTTCGATGCCGAGGCCCGCTTCACGATCGCGAGCAGATCGGACATGGACGCGACCTCCTCCCGCTGCTCCTGCAGGAACCAGTGGAGGAACTGCTCGCCGACGAGGTCGGCCTCCTCGCGTGCGAGCACGGCGAGCGCGCTGATCTGCTCGGTGACTCGGCGCTCCTGCTCGAGTGCGATCGCGACGGGCTCGACGGCGTCCGCGAAGTCGGTCTTCGGCGGCGAAACGCCCGAGATCACGATCCGCTCGCCCGCGTCGAGCAGGTACTGGACGATCATCATGGCGTGGTTTCGCTCCTCGACCGCCTGCCGGTAGAAGTGTCCCGCCAGGCCGGGCAGCGTCTCCGCGTCGTAGTAGATCGCGATCGCGACGTACTGCTGTGAGGCAGCGAACTCGTTCGCGATCTGCTCGTTCAAGGCTTCGGGGAAGCGGCTCACGGGCGGGACTCTACCCCGGTTTCGGTCACATGGTCTCGAGCGTCGCCCGCCGGCGGCCGTCGGCCTCGAAGAAGCGGAAGAGCCCGTAGGCAAGGGCCGCATAGCCCGCGCCGATACCCAGCTCCGTCCAGAAAAGGTGGTCCACGTCCGCAAAGCTCGCGCCGGCCGCAACCTCGCGGGCGGCCTCGATTCCGTGCGTCAGCGGCAGCACGCGGCTGATCGCCTCCATCCAGCCGGGAAAAGCGTCCAGCGGGATGTTCACCCCGCACATCAGCAGGAGCGAGAAGACGGCCAGGTTCGCGAGGAAGAAGACGTCGCGGGCACGAAGGCCGATGGCACCCACGAGCAGTCCGAACGCGGTGCACGCGACTGCGCTGACGGCCACGATCGCCGCCAGCGTGGGAATGTTCTCGAGCGCGAGCGAGAAGTCGAGCAGCCACCATCCGACCGCGAAGGCGAACACGGACGTGACCATCCCGTTCACGATCAGCGGCAGCGAGCGGCCGAGGAAGAGCGCGAGGCGGCTCGCAGGCGTCGCCAGGAGCTGGGAGAGCGTCTGCGTCCAGCGCTCGCCTCCGATCGTCATAGCCATCCCGTAGATGCCGGCCATGGCCGAGAGCTGCACCGCGTTTCCGACCACGAAGAACGCGTCGTCCTTCAAGCCCGTGTAGCGGCCGATGTAGGCGAAGAAGAGAATCTGGAAGAGCGGCGCCCCGAGCATCGTCGGCAGGTAGTACGACGGGTGCATCCAGTTGAAGAGCGCCTTGTAGGCGATGTAGCCCCCGATGAAGAAGATCCGGAGGTTGCTCCGCGCCCTGGCCCTCACGTCAGCGACAGGGTCGCCCGCTCGCGGGCGAGCCGCTCGAAGTGGCCGATGAGAACCGTGCCGATCACGAAGTAGCACGCGGCAAGTGCGAGGCACATGCCGATCGCGGCGAGCGGCGCGCCTTCGCCGAGCGCCGAGTCGCGGATCGCCCGGACGCCCCACGTCGGGGCGAGCACCCAGGAGATGGGGCGCACCCACCCCGGAAAGAGCGACAGCGGCACGAGCAGACCCGTCACGAGCCACACCGGGAACTCGAGCAGGTTCGAGAGCGCGTTCGCGTTTCGGTAGAGGATGAACGAAGCCGCGAGCACGAGCCCGAGCATCCCGAGACCCAAGATCGTCGCGGGAATCGAGACGGCGAAGAGGAGCGGGTGAGCGATCTCGAAGGGGACGTCGAAGAAGAGCTTTCCCCAGAGCAGCGTCGCCGTCAGCGAGTAGAGCCCGATCGTGGCCGTCGCAAGCGTGATCGGAATCAGCACGAGCACGAACGGCGCCGGCGCCGCGATCGACACCTCGAGGGTGCCCTGCCAGCGCTGCCACGCGATCGCACCGCCCGAGCCGAAGAGGGTCGACGACCAGATTCCCATCAGGCCGGAGCCGAGGGCGACGTAGAGCAGCGACTGCTCGTTCGACCCCGCGCGGAACATGAAATAGGCCATCGTGGCGAAGAGGATGGGCTGGACCGCCGAGGTCAGCAGGAAGAAGCCGGACAGCGTCAGGCTCTTGACGTGAAAGCGCCAGCCCGCCCAGATCAGCCGCAGGACGGCCATCATTCCTCGGTGACGAGCGCGACGTAGGCGTCCTCGAGCGTGGGCTCGCGGGTCACGACGCGCCCCACTCTGGTGCCGCCGTCGAGCTGGCCGAGCAGTTGTTGCGCGAGCTCTGTGCCCTTGGGAGAGGAGACGTGCAGGACCTGGGCCTGGTCCCGCTCCTCCACGGCCACCGCCGTGACTCCCGGTGCGCGCCTGATGCGCTCGATCGCCTCTGCGCTCGCTCCGAACGCCTCGATCTCGAGCACGGTCAGATCGGCGACC
>Ga0136621_1000863_pt1 | contig 12070 bp, 21 predicted proteins | sample AntDryUQ445A2306_FD_104673 | JGI IMG/M metagenome (GOLD analysis project Ga0136621, IMG submission 104673) | Polar desert sand microbial communities from Dry Valleys, Antarctica - metaG UQ445A (23.06) | ecosystem: Environmental > Terrestrial > Soil > Desert | place: Antarctica: Dry Valley...
AAAGAATGCATGTTCCCTGTCGATGTCGCCAGGGCTGTGTTGAATACACTTAATCTGGCCCCCAACTTGCGGACGTTGCGTGGTGTGACGCATACCCCAATTGTTAGGTCTGATGGTTCGCTGTTGGCCGAACCGGGCTTTGACGAAGAGACTGGTTACCTGTACCTGCCTACCGTGAAGGTGCGCAAGGTGCCGGTTCGCCCGACCCCGAGAGATCGGCGCGAGGCGGCACGACTCTTGCGCGGACTCGTAGCGGAGTTTAGCTGGGTGGGGGAGCACGACGAGGCGAACTACTTGGGTCTCATGCTCACCCCACTCCTGCGCCAGATGTGTCCACCCCCATACAAGCTCGGTGCCATCATGGCGCATCAGAGCGGTAGCGGCAAGTCGTTGCTAGCCCAGGTGTTGCGATTGGTGCATGGCGGAGTATTTCGCAGCTCCATATCGACTGATGAGGGTGAACTGAGGAAATCAATTTCTGCTATTTTGTATCAGACGACTGCACCAATCGTACAGTTTGACAATGTTGCAGGGAGATTGAAAAGTCAAGTGTTGGATGGTCTTTTGACTGATGGAATTTTCTCGGATCGTATTCTTGGCTCTACTCGTGAAGTTAAATTCGTGAATGATCGGTTGTGGTGCCTGACCGGGAATAACCTGCATATTGGTGGGGACTTGGCACGTCGCACGTTGTGGGTGTCTATTGACCCGAAGGTACCGGCGCCACAGAACAGAACTGGCTTTAAGCTCGACCTACCGGTATATGTAAGTGAGCATAGGGGCGAAATTCTGCGGGCGTTACTGATAGTTATCCTGGCGTGGTGTAACTCCGGGAAACCAATAGAACTACGCACTAGTGACAGTTTTGCTAAGTGGAGCGCGACGGTTCGAGGAATTCTGGGCTATGCGGGAGTGCCTGGAGAGTTCGACCACGAGGATTCTGCCAAGGTGGCGATTGATGAAGAAGATAGTGAATGGGAAGAGTTCTTATCGGCTATTTACAGTCATTTTAACAGTAGGCCATGGTTGGTTCGGGAGCTAATGGACTCTATTGTGGGAGACAATTTCAGTGGGCGATTGAACGGGAAGAGTGGTATTTCGTCTGACTCACTGCCCGCTGAATTGGCACGGAAGGCAGCTCGAATGGAGGATATTGGTAAATCTTTGGGGCGATGGTTCCTTAATCGGGAGGGGCAGTTTGCCGGAAACTTCACGGTGCGCAATGTTAAAAGTACCAATCTGGGGAAAACTTGGAAGATCGAGAAGGCGGGCAGTACGAAGATCGTTTAGGGCGAGGGGAAGATCGTCGGGGAAAAACGAAGATCGAATCTGGGTCGGGCCAGAGGTCGCGTTTCGAAGATCGTTATCCATCTCGGGCAAGATCGAAAAGAGCCGAGCCTCTGACCAGGACTTTTAGGCAAGATCGAGAAGGGTTTAAGTCTTTACGGGGTTTTATTTCAGCCTAGCGCAGAGAAATCGGTAGAGTAGTCGTTTTTCCCTAGGAGGGCCGGGAAAAAGCCCGGCAAAGGCGTAAACCCTCTAGGCGATTCGATCTTCGGTTCGATCTTGATCGGTAGCTTTTTGGATTGACCAGACTGTAGTACACTTTTTGGGATGGGGTCGGGTGAAATGGAATTTATCTATTGGAATGGAAAGGATGGATGAACATGACGACACCGAGGATTTTGAATCCTGATCGGGAGCCTGGCGATACTGAGTTTTCGCATGGGAAGGGATTGATGCCCGATCCTGGTAAGGGCTATGTGCCGGACAACCTTGACGAGCATCATGCAGTTCTGCGGACTGACTCGGCCGATCCAACTTCGGTCGCCAATTACGATGCAGTGGTGCGTGCAGAATGAAACAATATGTGTTACTTGCGGTCACATGTGTGTTGTTGGCGGGGTGCGAGCCCAAGCCCAAAGAGGAAGATCCGGGCTGGGACTGCGAAACTCAAGGCAATCAGGTATGTGGCCCGAGCGATGAAAATCTGACGATGGAGGCATTGTGATTCAGCAATTCACGTTCTACCCTCCGACTGACTTTCCGATCGGGGAGCGGAACCTACTCTGGTGTGTGGATTATGGAGTTCTGGAACTTTGGACTAACGGGGATTTTGTAGCCCGTTACAAGTACAACGAGTCGCGCAATATCTATGAGTTGGACCGCGCACCACAACCGGTGAAACCTGACCTAACAGATTTGAAGGAATGTGCCATCAGGACTGAAAGGTTGGAATCTTTTTCGTTGCTTAACGGTCCGAGGTATTTTGGCGTAGTAAAGGAAGCAGAGGAAGACGCGGAAGAATTGAAACTTCCAGCAAAGGCTGAGATGCTGCTCCCTGTGGTAGTTCTTGGTGAAGATGATTCTGGCTTAACAGAGGAGGATTGAGATGTCGGGGAAGGGACCAGAGCCGCCAAAGCACGGGCGAGCACGTTGGGGCGATCGGCCGAAGTGCAGTCAGTTCAAGAATGATGGAACTCCCTGTAATGCTCCGGCTCGACGCAACAGTGAACCGCGAGCATGCAGTGCGCACGGGGGTTGGGGTCGAGGCGAGGCGGCGAGCGGACCGCGCGACGCGGTACCGGGAGCAAAGCAGCGCAAGGCGCGGATTGTGCAGGTGTCGGCGCGAGTAGACGACTTCATTGCCGGGAGGATTACAGTAGAAGAGCTGGACGACGAAGAGTTGGCGCGCGGGTATCCAAGGTCAGCGAATGGAAGATTCGCTGTTCCGCCAAAAGTAGTTCCGCGTGCGCTGCATACCCGAATGATTCGGGAGCTGTTTAAGCGTGCCGACGTTATGTTGAAGAAGTCTCTTGTGGACTGTGTGGAGACTCTTACTGAGATTGCTACCAATCCAGAGGCCGAACACAAAGACCGCATCAAGGCGAGCATCTTTGTTCTGGAACGGGTGATGGGGAAGACCCCGGAAGTTGTGCATGTTGGAGTCGAGGAGAAGCCATACCAAAGTATCCTGAACAAGATTGATCGGGATATGGAATCGGACTCCTTGGTAATCGAGGGAGCGGTGGGGGAGGGTTCGAATTAAGGGCCGATGATGGCCCTAGGAGGCTCTGGGGGTGCCCGGAGGGACCGGAGAGGGCTCCGCCAGCCGGAGCGTCCACGTCGTAGCTCGCCCGGGGCCTTCGGCGTCGGGTAGGCTAGGACTCGTCCTCGTAGCTCGCGCCTCCTTTCCCCGGCTGTGGGAGTTACGAGGACGCTAACCAACGAAGGAGGATGACAATGCCAGCGTTGCGACCAATCATCACTTCCCCTCGGACGTCGAGTGCAGCGGAGGCGGACGCGGTGCGCACTGTCGACGCCGTGACGTATGCCCGAGGTGGATACGCCGGAGCCCGGAATCGACTTGGAGCGGCCCTGTCTGGAGTTCGGGCAGCTGGTGCGACGCGGATCCGAGGTGGAGCGTTCGCACCCTTCTCCAATCGCAAGTTCCGCTAGGGCGATACAATGACTCGGTGCAATGTGTGTGTGCAGGGTTGGTGGACCTGATAGCTGTTGACTCGTGTGCCCCTTTGTACCGACTAGCCCCGTGCGTTGTTCTCTTCGCCCGGAGCGACGCACGGGGCGTTAAACTTTGGAGGCAAGGGCGATGATCGACCTGATATGGACCATGGCAATGGCGTGCGGATTGGTTTGGGCCATATTCCATCTTGAGGGTAACTGGACAGAAGAGGAGAATGACATGTGGAAGAAGAGTTCTCGATCGGAGCCGTACCCGGAAAAGAGTCCGGATCAGTGCGTCGAGGTGTCGGTGGGCGACAGTGCCGTTGCCGTTCGGGATTCCAAGAACCCGGGCAGTGGCCACCTGCTGTTTCCTCGGGACACTTGGGGAGAGTTCGTCGCGGCCGTGAAGGGCGGAGAGTTGCATTCTTGAGATGTTGATTTGGTATGCCGCAGTCTTCTTTTCCGCGGGGATGGGCTGCGGCTTCCTCATAGGCGATGCAAGGGGAAGGCAAGGGCGAGTGATGACGGAAACGGATTGTCCTCTGAATCAGTGTCTGCACTCGGTATACCAACATGATGCCAGTGGAGACGAAGAGAATCCAAATCCTGTGTGTTGTGTTCCGGGTTGTCTGTGCGGCCGCCCTTTGCTCATTGTTGATATCAATCCTCCTCTGCTACGAAAGTAAGGGGTTGAGTAATGTTGGAAACGGAAGACTGGGCGATGCAGTTGCTGACTGCGGTCGATCGAGCGGCTGTCGTGGGGCAGCTTGCGGGGCGGCTCCGTGAAGGGCGTGGACTACCGGTGTCACAGGCGCACCTTTCCGCGCATCTCATTATCGCCCACGGTTGGGGCGAGGATGCGACCGTCGCCCTCGACGCTACTGACCGCATCGCCCGCCATGAGGCGCTCGCCCATGACGGCGCGCACCACCACTGAGGTAAGGATGGCTGAATGCAAATGAGCAATCGGGTCAAGTGGCATGCTCCTCAGTTTTACCGTTACAAGGTTGCTACTCCGCTTACCGGACCCCGCCTGGCGCTTAACCGGTACCCCGGAATTGTAATCGGAGCTGTGATCGTTATTGGTCATTACGCATACTGCGTGAAGTGGGGGAGTGCAAATGATCTGTAAAGGGTGCTGCGAGCAAGAGCATTGGGATTGTGACAACTTATGGATGGGGAGGAACACCAACGGAGGCAAGGACAGCGCAAGGGTGCTTCGCGATCCGCCGGCCAAGACTTGGTGCGCCTGTCAACATAGGGTGATGCAGAGATAGGGCGACCGGGCGATAGCGATGGAGCTGATGGGACGGCACTCGAAGCAGCAATCGGGCTACTTTGCTGCATTCCAAGCAATGGGCGGATTAGGTCTACATTATTATTGGGATGCGGCGGCTATCACGATGATGCTTAGTGGAATGGCCTTCATGTTGTTTGGCTTCTGGCTCTTGGGTGCATTGTTGGTAACAATCGGTTACTCTATCTTCTTCTCTTATGCCTAGTAGCATCAACGCCTGGGCCTTGCTGCGGGAGTCCGGCTGGAATCCGCATCCCGGGCAGGTGCAGGTGTTCGCGTCTTCGGCTCGACACCGGGTTGTCTCGGCAGGGCGACGGTTTGGTAAGAGCGACCTGGGCGGGCACGAGCTGTTACCGGAAGTGTTCCTGGCGTACTCGATGGCCAGTGAACTGCGGGATGCTGGAAAGCGTCGTGAGTTCTGGATTGTGGGACCGGAGTACGGCGATTCTGAAAAGGAGTTCCGGGTAATCTGGAATGACCTAAAGCGGCTCCAGGTTCCCTTCGATAAACCTGGCTCCTACAATGACCCCATCGGGATGAATATGCACATCTCGCTTTGGGGCGGAGCATTCCAGATACACGCCAAATCCGCGAAGCACCCTGAGACGCTTATTGGCGAAGGGTTGCACGGCGTCATTTTGGCGGAGGCCGCGAAGCTCAAAGAGGTGGTTTGGACTAGGTTCATTCGGCCTACCCTCGCGGACCACAGAGGCTGGAGCCTGCATACCAGCACTCCAGAAGGTCGCAACTGGTTCTATGAGTCCTGGAAGCGGGGGCAGGATCCACGTAACCTGGACTGGGCGAGCTGGAAAATGCCAAGCTGGAAAAATCAGTACGTTTATCGCACCCCGACTCGAACTGAGGACGTGCACTATCTCCAGGAACTGCTCAACAGTGATGAAGCTTTGGACTGCTCAATATATGAGCTGATTGAGCAGTACGGGTTAGAGATAGACCCGGAGATCGTGTCGGAACTTAATGACCTGACTGAGGAGTCTTTCAATCAGGAGATCGGTGCCGACTTCACTGAGTTCGTCGGAAGAGTGTTCAAGCTCTTTGACGAAGAGACCCATGTATTTGATTTGAAATTCAATCCGAGTTGGCAAACGTACGCCGGAGTAGACCTCGGCTTCACTAATCCTTCGGTCTGGCTACTAGTCCAGGTTGGGCCTTGGGGTGATGTGCATGTCCTGGATGAGTTCTACCAATCTACGTTGACTGCCAATGAGTTCGCAGATCAGGTGTCGCTGCGTGGGTTGGCTCCTAGCGGCATGCTTGGGTTTTACTCGGACCCGGCGTCTCCGGGAGATAATAAGATCATTGCGGAGGCACTTAAGGTCAAGAGTGTTGGCGGTACCGGCGGCGAACTTAAGCACCGGCTAGATGCTATTCGGGGTAGATTGAAGTTAGTGCCGCCGCACTTGCCTGCCGGGCATCCTGAGAAGTTGCCAAAGATACGAATTGATAGACGTTGCACAGAACTGATCCGAGAGATGGGGGCGTATCGTTATCCCTCGAAGCGAGTAGAGGTGGACATTAACAAGGCGGAAGTCCCTCTCAAGATGGACGACCATGGCCCGGAAGCTCTCGGGCGATTCATGGCCGGGTTCTTTGGAACCCCACAAAAGACTACGCATCGACGTCGAACACACAAAGTCAACATCAAGAGATAGGGCGATAATGGCGAAGACGATAGCTGTTGATTTCGACGGAGTGATCCATGTCTATAGCAAAGGTTGGCATGACGGTACGATCTACGACGGGTTGATGCCTGGTGCCACTAGCGGTTTGTTGAACCTGATGCAGGATTACGCTGTGTTCATTTTTACTACCAGGGATCCCCTTGAAGTTGCGCAGTGGACTCAGAACATGACAGGTATTCCTATGACCCCATCGGGATTCCAAGAGTCCGGGCAGTACCCATTTTGGAACGGTCGGGATTCCATCTTGGTTACAAACTTGAAGTATGCAGCTGTTGCATACATTGACGACAGGGCTTACAAATTCTTCGATTGGGACCAAGCGACCCTAGATTGGTAAGTGATATGACCTCCCCATACGCCAGTGTGGCTCCATTGCTGGGCACGGCGCCGAGTTGGATTGGAAACTCTGACGAGGCAACCCGCATTATGTCCTACGGTATTTACGAGGACATCTACTGGAATGTTCCGGAATCATTCAAGTTGGTAATGCGAGGTGACGATGAGAGTCCGATCTACCTGCCTACTGCTCGGAAGATTGTGGAGGCGACCCATCGTTTCCTCGCTATCAATTTTGACTTCGTGGTCAATGACAAGATTGGCACTTCGGGGGAACAGGCCGCACTAGAACTGATCATGCGTGCGCTGTTCAAGCGGGAAGAGATTTACGCCAAGGTCACCACACAGAAGCGCTATGGATTGATTAAGGGGGATGCGCTCTGGCACATTACTGCGGACCCGGGTAAGGCACTTGGGTCGCGAATCGCCATGCACGAACTAGACCCGGCTATGTACTTCCCAATCCATGACGAAGACAATCCAGATCGAGTGATCGGCTGTCACATCGCCAAGCTGGTACCCGATCCGAAAGACAAAAATAAGTCAGTCGTTCGGCGACAGACCTACCGGAAGATGGACAACAATCGGATCACTTCAGAGTTAGCCCTATTTGAAGTTGCTAAATGGGACGACCGAAGAGGCAGCGAGATCAAGCGGGTACAGTCCCTCGTTGACGAGTTTGAGTTGCCAGCACAGATTACCACGATTCCGGTTTACCACATCAAGAACAATCGTGTTCCTGGGGAGCCGTTCGGTTCCTCACAACTTCGGGGGATTGAAACTATTCTGAGCGGTATGGACCAGTCCATTTCGGATCAGGCGTACACCCTGGCGATGCAGGGATTGGGGGTGTATGTCACGACGGCGGGGCCGCCGATAGATGCAGAGGGCAATGAGGGCAATATTGAGATGGGTCCGGGGCGAGCTATCGAAATTGGAGAGGATGAAGATTTTAAGCGGGTTTCTGGCGTTGGTTCGGTTGCTCCATTCCTGGATCACATTGGGTACCTGGATGAGGCGGCGCGCACTGCGCTGGGCATTGGAGACCTAGCTGCCGGTAAGGTAGAGGTGTCGGTAGCGGAGAGTGGTATTTCGCTCCGGTTGCAACTTGCTCCACTGCTCGCTGCCAATGCCGAAAAAGAATCTGAGCTACTTGGTAAGTACGACCACCTCTTCTTTGATTTATCCAGAGGTTGGCTTCCGGCCTATGAAGAATTCTCGGGTGGATTAGCCGAGGTTGCTAGTGTCGTAGGCGACCCACTGCCAGTCAATCGAGAAGCCGAAATCGAGGAAGCTCGATCGCTGTTTTCCGAATCGCTGATTACCTTCGACATGTTGGTGATTGTATTGGCTAAGCACGGGTATGTTTTCCCGGAGAATGCCCGAGAGGCAGTATTGGGGGACGCCACTGAGTTCGGTGCAGTACGCAACCCCGATCCGTTTGGGGCGCGTCTCGACACAGAGGGAGAAGACAGTGGGAATACTGACGAAGAGTGAGCAGGTACTGGATCATGCTGGAGCTGACAAAGATGGAAGTCAGTTCTTCTCTGACCCGGAGGAAGGGGGTCAATGTGTTGAGCTGGACGTGCCATTACAAATGTGGGAGGACTTTGGCCGGCCAACCAAGATCACTATTGTGATCGAACCAGGAGACAAGTTGAATCATGAAACGGTTTAGCGTGCGGGGCGGAAGTGCGCTGGCGGTGCTCGCGCTGCTGCTCGCGGCTGGGTGCGGTTCCACCGCATCGTCACCCGACGCGCCACCGGTGCAGACGACCCTCAACGTAACATCGCCATGGGACCCGCCCAACGCGACAGCGCCCACCTGGGAACTAGCCACTGTTGTCCGGGTGGTGGACGGCTACACACTTCTAGTCAATCTCGAAGACGGCGGCGCGTCGGCCCGCGTGCGGTTACTGACTGTACAGGCGCCAGAGTTGGGTTCGCACCAAACCGACGCCGACGATCAGTGCGGCGCCCAGGCGTCGGCTGGCGCGCTGGCCGGAATACTCCAGCCAGGTGGACGGATCGTTCTAGTGGCGCTACCACACGAGCCCGACCGTGACAGTGAGGGCCGACTGCTGCGGACCGTCTACCTCCCGGCGCCGATCGAGGGCGCCCCCATCGCCCCGGTTAACCTCAATGTGCTGCTTGTCGAGCGGGGATGGGTTCGGCACAGCACGGCCGAGACTCTCGACAGTCCGTTTGTGGAGGCGGCGAGCGCACGCGCCTACCGTGCCGAGGCCGGAAACTGGGCTGAGTGTTGGTGATGGATTCAATCCTCAAGGGAAAAGGAAAAGTAGATGCCGCCTCTGTTGTCGCAAAGTACCCACGCTGATCCACTCCCTCCTGGCAATCATGTTGCTATGGCACAAGTAGGGTGGCTGGGGTTTTCTGGTGCGGTATATCCGCTTGATGACAAGCCACTTTCGGGTGGCCGGGAGCCCGCGGGGTGCTCTCCGCTTTACATTCCGATTGGCACCTGGGAGAACCTGGGTGACGGGAAGTTTGGGATTAAGGATTGATGATGACGAAGGCAAGTGACACGCGCAAGGCAGTAAAGAAAATGGAACGTGGGAAGTGTCCGACTTGTGGGCAGCGACTTCCCGCCGACTCCCCACTGAATAAGAAGGAGAAGTGACATGGATCTTACAGAGTATGGCCTCGGTGCACAGCCTCACTTTGACGATCGTTCCCGGAATTATGGTGTTGCTGAGATAATTCCAGATAGATTTGGAATTGTGCACACCACCAAAATGTGGGACGTCCCGGACAAGGACGTTCCGCTGGATCAGGGGCGCGAGGGTGCGTGCACTGGATTTTCGCTCAGTACCGAGTTGGCGGCGTCTCCGGTGAATGTTGATGTCAACAATGCCTTTGCTCTGGAGCTGTACCAGGCGGCTCGGCGGATCGACGCCGCAGCGGGGCGGCATTGGGGCTCAGGTGCGTCTATCCTGGCCACAGCATTGGCATTGAAGAATGATTACAAGCTGATCACAGAGTTCCGTTGGGCCTTTGGAATTGAACAGGTGATCGATACGATCATCTCCAAGGGGCCGGTGGTGCTTGGGCTCAATTGGTACTTTGATATGTATAGCCCGAATGCCGAAAATGTGATTGAAGTTTCTGGGGAGTTGAGTGGTCGGCATGCAATCGCTGCAATCGGGTATCTGCACAAGGATGGAGGCTACCTGGCGCTGATGAACACTTGGGGTCCAGGATATGGCGCAAAGGGAATTGGATATCTCAAGATTGCAGATGCGACACGCCTGCTTGCCGAGGATGGCGAGGCTTGTATTATCACCGACCTGGCGACTCGTCCACAGGTGACGAATTCGGTTTTTGCGACCGAAAGCGGAAATAAGTTCCACAGGCCTGCTGCGCACAATTGGCTCAAGACACCTCGAACCTTTGACAGCAGGGATGCGGCTGTCGTTGCTGGACTGCGGCCTTGCTGGATGTGTAAGCCGTAGTAGACTATCCGGATAGAGAAGGAGGTGATTCGGTGACGCTACCAACCGGGCTGACTGCCGTGGAAGTCCGCGGCACCTATATCAACGTAGACGGAGTGCCTGCAAAGGGGACAGTTACTCTTACCCCAGTAATGACGAGGGATAGTTCATCACTAGATCTGACGGTAGTTGCTGCCCCAGTGAAAGTGACCCTGAACGAATTTGGCGAGTTTTCCGTCTACGTAGCGGCGGGGGATGATTCAGACCTCGGTATTTTGTACTTAGAAGTAGTGGAGCGAATCGGGAGAATTCCTCGCCCCTACACAATTCTGGTACCTGAGTCGGCCGCTGAAACTGGATTGCATCTTTCGGACGCCGAGAGGTTAGAGCCAGTTCCAGATATGGCGGGGTATGTGCTCGTTTCCTCGGTCGGTCAGGCGGGCGGCGTGACTCCGCTGGGGATTGACGGTAATGTCCCGGACGAGTTCTTGCCCATCACCACAATTGGTTCGACTGAACAGGTTCGTGTTACGGGGATAGCCGGAACAGCACTCTCTGGGCAGCGAGCAGTAACAAAGTTGGCCAACGCCACTATCGGTTATGCCAACAATAACGTCCCATCCCAATCCCACGCGCCGCTGTGGGTTACTCTTGGAGCCGCTGCGGCCGGAGATACGGTCGAAGTGTTGGCATATGGAGCGCTCGAAGAACCCTCATGGAACTGGGTTCCTGGAGAGCCATTGTTCCTTGGGTCGGGCGGGGTGTTGGTACAAACTCCACCGACTGCACCGGGGGCGTTGTTCCTGGCACAGATCGGGGTCGCCACCACCATTACGACTATCTTCATCAATCGGCAACCGTCAATTATTCTCATTTAGGAGCGCAACATGGCCAAGTACCTCGCCCTCATCGCCGGTATTACGAAGGAGGTCATCGGTCTTGTCACTTCGGCCGGAAACGCCGACGCCAACAAGATAGTTGAGACCGGGTCCAACGGGCGGCTCGACGCCTCGGTCATGCCCACCGGCCTCGGTGCGGACACCGAGCAGATGCCGGCATCGGAGGCGCTCGCGGCCGGTGACTTCGTGCACGTCTGGCCCAATGCGGGGGTCTCCAATGCGCGCAAGGCGGACGCATCGGCGACAGGTAAGCGAGCTCGCGGCTACGTCCTCAGCGCAGTGGCGTCTGGCGCGACTGCGACGGTGTACTTCGAAGGCCGCAACGACCAGTTGACCGGTCTCACCCCTGCCTCGGATCTGTATCTGTCTCCAACGACACCGGGCCGGGTAACCGCTACCGCGCCGACAGTTGCCGGGCAGGTTGTCCAGGGGATCGGGGTCGCGATTAACGCCACGACGCTGAACTTTGAGCCTGCTGAGCCGATTGAGCGCGCCTAATGCCTGACCGGAAAGCCCTATATCTGGCGTCGACCGGTCTAGCTGAGGTGGCGTCAGGGGATACGCTCATCGGTGGCGGGGGGTCGATAACACAGGTATTCACCACATCCGGGACGTGGACGAAACCGGCCGGCGCTAAATGGGTTGAGGCAATTTGCATCGGTGCCGGGGGTGGTGGTGGAGGTGGACGTCGGGGCGCTGCCACTATCGTCCGAACAGGTGGCGGTGGCGCTGGTGGCGCTGGGTGGAGTTCCCAATCGTTCTCGGCTGACGTGTTGGCGGCTACGGAAAGCGTCACCGTAGGCGCGCTTCAATGGGGTCCGGTCGTGGTGACCGGAATCAGACCACGCCGGGCCTGAACTTCACCTCGCCCGGCCTGCTTCAATGGGGTCCGGTCGTGGTGACCGGAATCAGGGCTCA
>Ga0136621_1000864_pt1 | contig 12064 bp, 11 predicted proteins | sample AntDryUQ445A2306_FD_104673 | JGI IMG/M metagenome (GOLD analysis project Ga0136621, IMG submission 104673) | Polar desert sand microbial communities from Dry Valleys, Antarctica - metaG UQ445A (23.06) | ecosystem: Environmental > Terrestrial > Soil > Desert | place: Antarctica: Dry Valley...
GAGACGGGTACATCAGCGTGGGCATGCGCGGGTACGCGCGGGCATGGCAGACACATCTTGAAGATGAGATTTGCAGGGAGATCTTGGCCGCGCGTGCCCGGCTGTGCCCGTCAGTACCGCGCCTGAACCTCCATGGTAAGGAGGGGGTCGACGGTTCGAGTCCGTCAGAGGGCTCTGCAAAAGCCGCGCAAATCGCGGCTTTTTCTGTCGGCCCAAGTTGCACATGCTCCAGTATGCGGTGGGTATGGAGCCGTTTATGGAGCGTTCGCGTCGCCGAGAAGCACGCCGGGGGCTCGACCACTACAACCGGCGCAGACCACACAGCCTCGCTAGGAGATCGGCCACCGATCAGCCGCGTTCGCAACGTCTGCGGGTGGGAAATGCTAGTCAGCGGCGCATACCAAGTGACTTCTCTCGTCGTGCGGCTGAATTCAGGTCAATGTTAGGATCTGCGAGACTTTACGCGCTCTGTGCGCTTATCTTCCGCACCGCCACAGTCTAGGTTGTGGCTCTGGTTCTTCCTAGAGACGGCGACGACCGCGGACAGAGTTCCGGTCGTGGAGGAGGAGGTGGCGTGATGATCACCGATCTGGATCCGCTCAACCGCGATTTTTCGTGGCGCGACCACGAAGGTCCCTTCCGGCTGATCTCGGAGGAGCAAGCGGCGCAGTTTGACCGCCTCGGCTACTTCTTGCTCGAGGGTGTGATCGAGCCCGAGCGGCTGGCAGCGGTTGAGGAGCAGATCGACCGGTTGGAGGCCGAGTTCGAGGCCTCGCTCGACGGTGGCGCACGAGGCATCACGCGCGCGGGCGAAATCACTTTCACGACTCACATCGTGACGAAGAGCGACGTAGTCAGGAAGTTCGCGAGATCGCAGCCGTTCCCCGACCTCTGTATGGATCTGCTCGGGCCCGACGTCCGCCTCTACTGGGACCAAGCGGTCTACAAGAAGCCAGAGACTCCGCGGGAGTTCCCGTGGCACCAGGACACCGGCTACGTCTTCACGGAACCGCAGGACTACCTGACCTGTTGGGTTCCGCTCGTCAACGTGAGCGTCGAGAACGGCTGTCCCTGGGTCGCACCGAACGAGCACCGTCAGGGAACGGTTCGCCACCGTAGCTCACCTCTCGGGTGGGTATGCAGGGAGGACAGCGAGGGCGCGGTGCCGGTCGAGGCGAAGATCGGCGACATCGTCGTCTTCTCCGCGCTGACGCCCCATCGAACGGGTCCCAACGTCTCGCCGGGAACGCGGAAGGCGTACATCCTCCAGTACGCCGTCGATGGGACGCGGGCGCTACGTGACGGGGAAGGCGAAGAAGTCGACGTGCTCTGCAATGTCCCCGAGCGGCAGTTTCTCATCGCCGTTCAAGGTGAGAGTCCCGCGGAGCCGCGCGCCTGAGAAATGCCTGAGGGGTGTCAAAACCAGGTTCACTAGGCTGCGGCTCTGTAGTACTCGTGGATGAGGCCGCCGAGGCGGTCGCGGCGCTGGACGCCGGCGTCGGGTGGTGACTTGAGCTGTGGCGCTTCGGGCGGCTGGAGTGCGAGTCCGCGGTGCGGGCGCTCGCGGTTGTAATGCTGGATGTAGGTGCGCAGGGTTCGTTCGAGATGGCGGCGGCCGACGATCAGGAGCCAGTCGAGACATTCCGTTCTGACGGTGCGGACGAACCGCTCGGCGTAGGCGTTCGCCTGCGGCGCTCGCACCGGGGTGTGGATCACACGCACGCCTTCGCTGCGGAACACCTCGTCGAAGGAGGCGGTGAACTTGCTGTCGCGATCGTGGATCAGGAAGTGCATCCGTTGGAAGAGGCCGGTGAAGCTGAGGTTGCGCGCTTGTTGAACGACCCAGGCTCCTGTCGGGTTCGTTGTGCAACCGGCAAAGTGGACGCGCCGGCTGCCAAGCTCGATGAAGAAGAGCACGTAGAGTCGGCGCAGCGCGAGTGTCTCGACGGTGAAGAAGTCGCAGGCCAGCATCCCCGCGGCCTGCTGGCGAAGGAACGCCCGCCAGCTCACCGCTCCGCGCCGCGGCGCCGGCTCGAGCCGAGCGGAGGCAAGCAGACGCCCGATCGTGCTCGGGGAGAGGCGAAAGCCAAGCTTGAGCAGTTCACCGGCGATCCGCTGGTAGCCCCAGCGCGGGTTCTCGCGCGCGAGCCGCAACACTAGTTTGTGGAGGTCGTGGTGCGTCCGCGGACGGCCGGGCTGGCGTTGCGGGTACGTCCACTTCCTGCGCACCAGCTCGCGATGCCAACGCAGGAGCGTCGCCGGTGTCACCACGAGCCCGTGCCGGCGCCGGTGCGGAAGTAGACGAGATAGGGCAGCGATGAAGGCACGATCGGCCGGGCGAAGCCTGGGACGCTGCTGCTGGCGAGCCAAGACCGAGAGCTGGTGCCGCAGCACCACGAGTTCTACGTCCTTGGCGAAGTCGGCCCGTCGACCCCGAACGAGCGGCCTTAAAACAGCAGAGAAGGCAAGATAAGCGAAGGAGAGGAGCATCGGCCGATCCTCTCAGGCCCCGGCGAACGCTCGGCTTCGACCCCCCTCACGGCTACGGCGGTTCTTGCGCTGCCCCACCCCTTCTGCTAGTTGCGCGCGCGCGAACTCAATAAAAGGGTGAGCGCGACCGAACAGGCCATGCCGAGGGCGACCAGCCTCGAGTCGGCGCGCACAGGCTGCCAAACCCCTGTCGAAACTCGAATCGGAGTTTTGACACCCTTCAGGCCTGCTTGAACTTGCGCGCGACGGCATCACGCAGGTCATCGCGCATTACGGGCGCGATGTCCTCAGCAGCTTTGACGCCATTGAGGCCGCGCTCAAGTTCACATGCGCGCATCAATTGATGCGCTACTCTGGAGGCATGGCCAGGAAGCTTTCCAGCGGAAGAACAGCGGCGGCTAGCGCCGCCAAGAAGCTGAAGAACGCCGACGCCACCAAGCGGACGCGTTCGACTGCGGCGAAGGCGTTGAGCGGTCGCTCCGGCGCACTCGTCGTGAAGAGCGACAGCGGTTGGACGGCAAAGAAGAGCGCGTCGTCCCGCAGCGGCTCGCTGCATCAGACCCGCGAGGAGGCCATCGCCGCTGCCCTCAAGCTGGCCAGCGGCCGGCGTGTAATTGTCCACGAGGAGCCAAGGCGGCGCTTGGCCGACGAGGTGCTCGCATTGTTGATCGACACGGGCGATCTGCGCGGCGGTTCGCGGACGACGTTGCGCGTGCCGGACGTGCTCGAACGCGAGCTCGTCTCACTCTCCGACGAGCTCGGCCTGACCAAGAACGACGCGCTCGTGCGTCTGGCGCTGACCGGCTCCCAGCTCGTCGACCGCGCGCGCGAGGTCTCGGCGAAGCGTGAAGGACGCCGCGAGGCCGTCTTCACCGCCGGTATCGAGGGCGCAACGGATGACCCGCCGAGCCTCGAGGAGATGCGCGAGGCGGCGTTCACTTTACGCAACAAATAATTGGCGGAGGTCTGGGACACGACGCTGGCTTCACAGATCAGAGTCGGGACACCAGCGTATGAACACTGCATCGGTCGTCTGGCGACATCCGACCCGGTATTGATCGCGGCTGGCGCCGTCTTTGAGACTGCGCACGGCTACGAGTCGGCGGCTGAGCGAAGACCAGAGTTCGCCGCTTTACTCGACGAGTTCCGCGAGGACGTCGTGCGCGAGACGATCTGTCGCGTGCTGCCGATGGACGGGTTGGCCGCCCTTGTCGCTGGACGGCTGCTGGCACGCTCGATGCCTCCCGCCAACTCGAAGGACAAGCGGTCGAAGGCCGCGCGACGTCGGGCCTGGCTTCTCGACATCCAGATCGCGGCGACCTGCTGGGCCGCTGGCCACGACGTTGCGACGGAAAACGAGGGTGACTTCACGCAGATCGCATCGGCTCTGGCCAAGCTCTACCCGGACGCGCCTCCGCTCGCGGTCGAGGGCCGGCCGTACTAGCCGCAGGCGCGACGAGCAGGACTGAAGCTGGCGTCTCGGACAGTCGCCGCTCCTACAACTCCCGCTCCAACGGCCCGAGAGCGTCTATGCCGAACCGCAACGATTCGTCATCCCCTTCCGCAACCGAGCAACCCGCTAGCACGTCACTCAACGCGCCCGCGGCTCGCCGAGCTTGCGACTGGTTCGGCGCGTAGATCCTGATGAGCGCTCGGCCGATGTAGATCTCGAAGCCGTCGAACTGCGCGGCGGGAACACCGCGGATCGTCGTCCGAGTACAGCTGAAGTAATCGGGGTAGCGGCTCGGACTTGCGATCGGCCAGTGCTGCAGTTGAACCTGCGGTCCTGTGCAGTGGAAGACCTCACCGTCCCCCTCTCCATTGCACTCGCTATAGACGAAGAATGGACCCCGTGCGGGAGGCGGGCGTGGTCCGGGACCCCCAGGTGCCCGCTCCACGGTCGGGGTCGGGCCTGGCGGGAGCCCCTCGAACGACGCGCCGAGCCAGGTAGACGCCCTCATCGCCTTCGTGCTCGATCCTCTCGAGATCCGCCGAGAGCTCGGACGACGGCTCGTTGCGCGCCGCTTGAGCGCCGCACCCTGTGAGGAGCGCAGCCGCCAAGACCAGAATCGCTACTCGGTCAAGGGCCATCGGCTCCTCACGATGCGCTTTCTCTTGCCAGCGGGGGTTCTTCGAACGAACGGAAGTCTAGGTCTAGGCTCGCGCGGAGCGGCCAGGCTGCGTACGGTCGGGCGGCCCGCGGGGTCCCGCGGGACTCGGGGCGGTCGGTCGCACGTATTGGAGTTGTGACCGCTTCTGCGATCGGGGTCGGCGCCCGCCGACCGGCTGCGCAAGGCGGGCTGCTCGCGGCGGCGCTCGCCGATCTGCGTGCCGACTTCGACCAACTGCTCTACCTCTGTCGCAGCGCCGAGTCCGAGCTGGACGCGGCCGAGGTCGAGCTTGGCGGGGCGGCGCTGCACGAGGCGACGCGGGAGCTGCTGACGCGGCAGCTGGCCGGCGCTCGCCGGCGCTACCGTGCCACCGGCAAGCGCCTGCTCTCGCTTCGCGCGCTCGCCGGCAGCGGGGCACCGTCGCCCTCGCTCCTCGACGAGCTGTCGGTCGCGAGGCGATCGCTCGCCGATCTGCTGCGGGCCGAGCAGGGGCTGCTGGCCGCACTCCTCGGCGCCGCCGACTGGCAATCGCCCTCGTTCCTGCACTCGACGCTGCCGGCCGCGGGCAGGCAGAACGGCCGCATCAGGCCGCACTGGAACGACTACAAGCGCGACCGGCACCTGGACGGGGACGTCTACGAGCGCCGCTACCTGCGCGCGCTGGTCGACGGGCCGGCCGGGCTGCGCGCGCTGTTGACGAGCTGCGGGATGTCGGCCTTCACTACCGTCCTTTCGTTCCTGCAGCTGGAGGGGAAGCTCCGCGGGCCGGTCGTCGCGGGCGACGGGCTCTATCACGAGAGCAGGCTGCTGCTCGAGAAGGCGCTACCGGGTCGCGTCTGCCTGGCCGACGAAGCGGACACGCGAGCGCTCCTGGGCGCGATCGACGAGTTGCGGCCGGGCGCGGTCTTCCTCGACTCGCTCTCGAACACGAAGTGGATGCCGGTGCCCGATCTGGCGGCGGTGGTCGAGCATCTGCGCGGCGGCGAGACGTACCTCGTTGTCGACAATACGGGCCTTTCGGTCTCCTGCCAGCCGTTCGCGCTCGCCCGCGACTCGGTCAGGTTGATCGTGTTCGAGAGCCTGCTCAAGTACGCGCAGCTCGGTCTCGACCGTGCGAACGCCGGCGTGATCGTCGCTCGTGGCGAAGACGTCGAGCTCCTCGCCCGCTACCGAGAGCACCTGGGCACGAATGTCGCCGACGTCCCGGTGCTCGCGCTGCCCCGGCCCGACCGGGCGGTGCTGGACCGGCGGCTCGCGCGCCTGCAGCGGAACGCGCTGATCCTCGCCGAGCGATTGTGCGACCGAGTCCCTGCTGCCGTCGAGATCGTCTACCCGGGCCTTCCGGGCCACTCGTGCGCGCGAGCGTCGCGGCGACTCGGGTTCCGCGGCGGCTGCCTCTCGATCGTCTTCCGTGACGGGGATCCATCATTGCGCCGTGAGCGTGCGCTCGTCGAGGCGGCCGTGGCCGAGGCGGCGCGTCGCGGGATCGCGCTGCTTGGCGGCTCCAGCTTTGGCTTCGACACGACGCGGATCTACCTGACCGCGGCCAGCGCCGAGGTCGGCGATCCGTTCGTCCGAGTCGCCGCCGGCGCCGAGCACCGCCTCGAGGTCGAGGCGCTTGCAGCCGCGCTCGCGGCTGCGGTCGAGGAGGTCGCCCGATGATTCCGCTCCGGCTCGGCGAGATCGAGACGGCGGCGCTCGCCCGCGGCCACCCCGAGCTCACGATCACGAGCGTGGTCGCTGACTCGCGGCTCGCCTGCCCGGGCTCGCTCTTCGTCTGCTTGCGCGGCGCGCGCCGCGACGGGCACGACTACGCGCTGGCAGCCGCTGCCCGCGGTGCGGTCGCGGTGCTCTGCGCACGCGGTCGCGGCCCGACCGCAGCGGGCCTCGCGGTGCTCGAGGCCGACGATCCGCTCGCCGCGCTCGGCGGCGTCGCCCGGCTCGTTCGCCGCCGCTCACGGGCGCACATCGTCGGCATCGCCGGCTCCGTCGGAAAGACATCGGCCAAGGACGTTTTGCGCGCGCTGCTCGCGCCGCACCTGGCGACGGTCGCGAGCCCGGCCAGCTACAACAACGAGCTCGGCGTCCCGCTCACCCTGTCGCTGCTCGAGGCCGACACGGCGGCCTGTATCTGTGAGCTGGGGACCGGTGCCCCCGGCGAGCTCGCGGGACTATGTGCAATTGCGGAGCCGAGCCTGGGCGTGCTGACGGCGATCGGGCCGGAGCATCTCGAGTTCTTCGGCACGCTCGAGGCGGTCGCCGCCGAGGAGGCGGCCCTGATCGCGGCCCTGCCCCAGGGCGCGCCGCTCGTCTTCCCGCAGGAGGCTCGGCTGCTCGCGCCGTACCGGCGACCCGATCTGGAGGAGTGGCGCTTCGGCCTCCAGCCGTCCTGCGACGTTTACCCGCTCGCCTGGCGCCCCGCCGCGGAGGCGACCGAGGTCGTCCTGGGGGTCCGGGGCGACCGATTCGCGTTCACGACCAATCTGCGGCTGCCGCACCACCGGCTGACGCTCGCCGCCGCGGTCGCGGCGTACGCGGCGCTCGATCTCCCGCTCGACCGGATCGGTGAGGGCGCGGCCGCGGTGGAGCTCTCGCCCCTGCGCGGACAGGAGCAGCCGCTCCCCGCCGGCGGCGTGCTCATTAACGACGCCTACAACGCTAACCCGGTCTCGGTCGCGGCCGCGCTGGAGGCGCTCGCCGGCCGCTGTAACGGTGGCCGCGCGATCGCGGTACTCGGCGAGATGGCGGAGCTCGGACCCGATTCCCACCGCTGGCATGCGCGCGCCGGCAGGCAGGCGGCCGCGCTCGCGGTCGACCTCCTCGTTGCGGTCGGCCCTGGGGCGCGCGCCTACCTCGACGGCAGCACCGGCCGTATCCGCTGCTGCTGGTTTCCCGACCTGACCGCCGCCGAGCTGGCGCTCCCGGCGCTGCTGCAGCCAGGCGACGTCGTCCTGCTGAAGGGCTCGCGCTCGGCGCGGCTGGAGCTGCTCGCGGAGACGCTCACGCGGTGAGGCAGCCGGACAACACCCCTCTCGTCCCGATCGAGCTCACCGTTGGCAGGCGGCCGCGCCCGGTGTACCTGAAGCTGGAGGGCGCCAACCCCTGTGGTTCGCTCAAGGACCGGACCGCGACCAGCCTGATCGACGACCTCGAGCGGCGGGGAGCGCTCGAGCCGAGCTCGATCCTCGTCGAGTCGACCTCCGGCAACCTCGGCATCGCGCTCGCCTCGATTGCCCGGCGGCGCGGCTACCCCTTCGTCGCCGTCGTCGACCCGAAGACCACACCCGAGAACCTGGCGCAGCTGCGTCGCCTCGGAGCCCGGATCGACTGCGTCGAGACACCGGACAGGACCGGCGGCTACCTCCTCTCGCGGCTCGAGCGCGTTCGCCAGCTCTGCGCCTCCTCCGATGCGTTCGTTTGGCCCGACCAGTACTCGAATCCCGCCAATCCGCGCGCGCACGAGCAAGGAACCGGCCCCGAGCTGCTCGAGCAGCTGCACGGCGAGATCGACGCCGTCTTCGTCCCCGTCTCGACTGGAGGAACGCTCGCCGGGCTCGCCCGCTGCTTCCGCCGTGAGAGCCCAGCGACACGGATCGTCGCGGTCGACGCCCGCGGCTCGGTCGCGCTCGGCGGCTACCCCGGCCGTCGGCTGCTCACGGGCATCGGCGCCAGCCGCCGCTCCTCCTTCCTCACCGCCGACCTCTACGACGAGTGCGTCCTGGTCGGAGACGCCGAGGCGTTCTCCTTCTGCCGCGCCCTCGCCACCAGGATAGGCATCCGTGTCGGCGGCTCGAGCGGCGCCGCGCTCGCCGCCTGCGGCCGCCTCCTCGCCGCAGACCCCGAGCTGGAGCGCGTCGCCTGCCTCTGCCCCGACCGCGGCGAGCGCTACGCCAGCACGATCTACGACGACGGCTGGCTCGACCGCAACGGCATCGACCCTCATTCGCTCGAGCTCGGCGCAGTGGAGGCGATCGGCCGTGCGCTCCCCAGGCTCGCCGCCGCCGTCTGACGTGCCCGCCGACACGATCCTCTACCTCAGCGGGCGCGACCTCGAACACGCGCTGGAAGCCATCGACCCGGTCGAAGCCGTCGCCGCGGCGCTCACCGCGCACGCCCGCGGCCAGACCGTCCTGCCTGCGGAGGCGTACCTCCCCTGGACCCACGCCGGCGAGACGCTCCGCAGCCTCAGCATGCCCGGCGTCGTCGAGCGCTGCGCCGGCGTCAAGGTCATCAACGCGAACCCCGCCAACCCCGCCCGCGGCCTCCCGCGCGCAAGCGGCCTGACCATCCTCTTCGAGGCGGAGACCGGCAGACCGCTCTGCGTCATGGAAGCCCAGCGCATCTCCTGCCTCCGCACAGCCGCCGTCACCGCGCTCGCCACAAGGCTCCTCGGCGCAGACCAGATCGAACGGATCGCGCTCCTCGGCGCTGGAGCTCTCGCACGCTGCCACCTCCAGCTCTTACCGAACCGGCTGCCCGACCTGCGCGAGATCCGTCTCTACGACCTCGCCCGCGCACGCGCCGCGGCACTCGCCGCGAGCACCGACGACGACAGAATCGCCGTCTACGACTCGGCCGAGCAGACGATCCGCGGCGCCCAACTCGTCGTGCCGGTGACGACGGCAACCTCCGGCTACATTCGCTACGACTGGCTCGAGCCGGGCGCCCTCCTCGTCAACGTCTCGCTCGATGACCCCCTCCCGGAGGTCGTGCTCCGTGCCGACAAGGTCTTCGTCGACGACTGGCCGCTCGTTGCCGCCGACGAGCGACGCCTGCTCGGACGCATGCTCCGCGCAGGCCAGATCTGCGGCCCCGACGACGTGACCGGCGGGCGCAAGGCGATCGACGGGGAACTCGGTCAGCTCCTCACCGACGCAGTCGACGGCCGCGCTCGCACCAGCGACATCATCCTCGTCAACCCCTTCGGCCTCGCGATCGAAGACATCGCCGTCGCCTCGCGGGTGCACCGACGCGCCGTCGATCTCGGGCTCGGGACCGAACTCGACCGCTGAGCGCGCGCATTGGGAACCCGCATGTGAACGGCGGCGTATAAGAGGCGTATGCGCAGCGCAGCGCTTGCCGTCCTCGTCGTCCTTGTCGCTCTCGCCGCCCGCGGTGACGGCAGGGCCGGGCTCGCGTCCGAGTCCGCCTCCGGGCCGCCCCAGAGTGCCTCGGTGCTGGCGTATGTCTGGGACGGCAGGCCGCTGCTCGTTCGGGTCGACGCCGTGACGCTGCGGGCGCGCAGCCGCGCGCTCGACCTGGGGCAACCGCCGATCTCGAGGTGGGTGCGATCGCCCGAGGGTGACCGGCTCGCGCTCGGCTCGGGCAACGGTGCCCGGCTGAAGTTCGTCGACCTGCGGGCGATGCGGTGGCTGTCGACGCTGGATCTCGGCCCGAAGGGCTTTGTGGCCGGGCTCGCCTGGCCGAGCCCACGGCGGGTGGTGGCCGCCGTGAGTGGTGCGCGCGTCGAGGTCGTCGTCGTCGACCCGCAGACCCGCCGCCTGCTGGCGCGGCACCGCCTGCCGGGCGCGGGCGCGGTGACGCAGGCGGCCCGCTCCCCCGGTGGACTCGTCCTGCTGCTCTCTCCTCAGAACCGCATCGGCCCGGCGACGCTCGCGCTGGCGACTCCCACCGGGCTGCGGACGACCATGCTGCCGCTGGAGGCCGGCATCGATCCGCCCGCCGTGTCCGAGCCCGGCCTGGCCGTCTCCCCGGACGGGCGGCGCGCCATCATCGTCCCCGGCGGCGCCCGCGTCCTCGAGGTCGACCTGCGGACGCTCGCGATCACCGAGCGCGAGCTCTCGGAGCCGGTTTCGCTGCTCGGCCAGCTGCACTCCTGGCTCGATCCGGCCGCCTCCGCCAAGGGGCCGCTGGAAGGCCCGGCCCGCTCCGCAGCCTGGGTTTCCGCCCACCGCGTGGTCGTCGCCGGCTGGAACTACCGGCCGACCGGCGAGCGCACGATGGTCTCCGAGGCGGCCGGGGTGCGACTGATCGACACGCGCAACTGGAGCGCCCGGACGCTCGCCCAGGGAGCCAGCTCGACCCTTGTCGCCGGTGACACGCTGCTCGCCTTCGGCGGAACGCACGGCCAGGGGCTGCGCGGCATCGGCCTGCAGGCGTTCGGCCCCGACGGCCGCGAGCGCTTCCACCTGTTCGAGGACCGCTTCGTCGCCGTCGTGACCGCAGTCGGCCGCTACGCCTACGTCTCCGAGCAATCGCAGGCCCAAACGCGGATCCAGGTCGTCGACATCACCTCGGGCCGAGTCATCCGCACCGTCCGAAAACAGACGTACATAGACATCCTTCAGCTCGACTGAACAGTGCCGCCCCAGCCTCGACGCGCTCCTCTTTGGCTTAACGGTGCCGGCAGCGTCAGAAAGAAGCGAGGGCCGTCATCGCAGGGCTCCTGGCTGCGATCACGCCGGCACGGCGAGCGGCGAAGCTCGACCCACTACCAGCGCTGCAATACGAGTAACGCGCATTTCCCTCGATCGAGGGATTCAGCTCACTCGTTAAGGTGGTTACCCTGCGCGAAGAGTCCCTAGGCTTGGGAAGTACTTCGTACTCCTAGAAGGAGCTGCGGACTATTCATGTAAGGCACTGCGGGAGGCACTGACCCGTCGGCGACCACTGGTCGCTGAAACGTCGGCGGCGAGCCACTAGCGAACCCGGCCCCGGTGTAAACCCTCACAAGGGGGACATCGGTATGGCCTGGATACAAACCCGTGCGGGGACGACCGCGCTGATCACGATCGTTTTTGCCGTCTTCTTCTTCGCGGCAGGCATGCAAGCAAGTGCCGGCACGAGCGCGACGCGGGGAGCTGCCGCCCGTCAATTGCTGCTGGAGCTCTCGGAGTCCACGGACACGCGCGTCGTTGTCCGGTGCGTGACTCAGAGTGCCTTGGGGGACGACGGAGCGGGGCAAGCTTTCGGGTCGACATGGGTGGGCGGCAGCGTTATTCTCTTAAGCGCGCGGTACGTCTGCGCTCCGCTCGCGCGGATGAGACCGTCCAGCCCCGCGATCAGCGACACCGAGCTCGACGCGGTCGTGACTGTGGCGCACGAGTGGTTTCATACGCGCGGCGTCGATGACGAAAGAGTCACCGAGTGCTATGCCGTCCGCCTCACCTGGGAGTGGATTCGGCGCGCTTCCTCGTACACACCTCGCGCCCGAGAAGCGGCGAAGAGGCATCTGCTCGACAACAGCCTCCGTCCGCCTGCATACAAGCTCGCCTCGAGCTGCACGCTGGCGTAGCCCCGCTGGTCTAGTCGCTGTTGGCGGAGACGTCGCGGTAACGGGCATCGACGAGGCAGTAGATGCCGTAGGCGAGAAGGCCGAGGGCTGTTAGCCCGAGGAGCCACTGCCCGTACGACTGTTGTGCGAGCTTTTGGAGCGCGCCGTCGAGGCCGATGGCTTCCTTCGCGTTGTAGTCGATCGCCGCTTTCGTGATGAAGACACCAAC
>Ga0136621_1000865_pt1 | contig 12062 bp, 13 predicted proteins | sample AntDryUQ445A2306_FD_104673 | JGI IMG/M metagenome (GOLD analysis project Ga0136621, IMG submission 104673) | Polar desert sand microbial communities from Dry Valleys, Antarctica - metaG UQ445A (23.06) | ecosystem: Environmental > Terrestrial > Soil > Desert | place: Antarctica: Dry Valley...
CAACCATCACTTGCCGCAAGCCGCCCTCAATGCAAAGCCACCCATCCAGGCGATGAAACAATGGCATGCCAAGCACCCTGAGTTGTTTCATCGTAAGCCTTATAATTGTCCGGGACTTGACACTTAGGTCGCTTGAATCAGCAGCTCGGTCAGCTGTGTGCCTTGGGGATTGACCGCGCGGTTCTCTTCATGGGCAATCTCGAACACCGGACTTTCGATCATTTGCCGAAGATCTTCGGCGTTATCCATATCAGCAACGCTATTCGCCGAGACCCGATTCAACACCACCGCGATCAGCTTCAATCCCCGCCTCCGGATGGCTTGTAGCGTCAATAAAACATGATTGATACAGCCAAGCTGGTCGGCGGCGACAAGCAAAACCGGTAACCCCAGCCGCGTGGCCAGGTCCGCGTTCAGGCCATCGATGGCCAGTGGTGAATAGAAACCACCCGCGCCTTCTACCCACAAAAAAGTCTCGTCGGTAACGTCTTTAACACTGGCCTGTTCGAGATTGTCGATCGTCAGCTGTTGCCCGGCCAGTCGAGCCGCCCGCGCCGGAGACAACGCTTGCCGGAATCGGTACGGGCAGACATCCATCAGATTTCCGGGCCGGTCCGCGGCGACATAAAGGATCGCGGCATCGGCAGGATATGGTTCGCCGAATTTCACCTCACAGCCGGATTCAACCGGTTTGCGCGGCAGGACACTGCCACCCCGCGTGACGAGTTGGCGTATGACTGCCGCGCCGATGTAAGTCTTGCCGACGCCGGTGTCGGTGCCGGTGACGAAAACGCCGTGCATTATTATTCGCCCATCAACAACCGCCTGGCCTCATGGTATTTCGCGGCCGTTTTCTCGACAATCTCCCGCGGCAATGCAGGACCCGGCGCGGTCTTGTCCCAAGCCAGCGTCTCCAGATAATCGCGCACGAACTGCTTGTCGAAGCTCGGCGGGTTTTCGCCCACACGATAGGTGTCGGCCGGCCAGAAACGCGACGAATCGGGCGTCACTGCCTCATCGATAAGCACCAGTTCGCCGGCCGCATCCACGCCGAACTCGAACTTCGTGTCGGCGATGATAATGCCACGGGCTTGCGCGTGAGCGGCCGCCTCGCGGTACAGTGCCAGGCTCACAACGCGCACCCGCAGCGCCAGTTCGCGACCAATGAGTTGTGCAGTCTGTTCGAAATCGATATTGACATCGTGCGTGCCCACCGTGGCCTTGGTCGAGGGTGTGAAGACCGGCTCGGGCAGCCGGTCCGCGAGCACCAGCCCATGGGGCAGCCGGATGCCGCCTACGATCCCGCTGCGTTGATAATCTTTCCAGCCGGAACCGATGAGATAGCCGCGCACTACGGCTTCCACCGGCAACGCGCGCAATTTACGCACTACCACACTCCGGCTTGCCAGCGCCTGCCGCTTATGGTCATCGGTGAGCACGTCCGCAAGCGGCAGCGCCGCCAGATGATTGGGAATCACCTCGCTCAGGCGCTTAAACCAGAAGTTCGAGATCGCGGTTAAGGTCTCGCCCTTGCCCGGGATGGGCGTAGGCAACACCACGTCGAACGCTGAAATGCGGTCGCTGGTCACGATCAGCATGTGTTGGGCGTCGATCGTGTAAATATCGCGCACCTTGCCGCGATGCGAGAGCCGCAGGCATTTGATGTTAGATTGGTAAACGATTTCGCTCATAAGTTGCCAGCTCGCGTACGAGGCGCCGATTCTAGCGGCTGCTTGCCTCTGCGGCGAGAGGTCGGAAACATCGCGCCCCACGCATTTTGCATAGTCCTGACAACTTGGCGAGAATACCGTCTTCGGTAACGGCAAAGCGTGCCATGAACAACGTACTGGTAGGCGTGGTGATGGGCAGCGACAGCGACTGGCCGGTGATGCGGCACGCCGCCGCGCGCTTGCAGGACTTTGGTGTGCTCTGCGAGACGAAGGTCGTGTCCGCGCATCGGACCCCCGACATCATGTACGAATACGCCGACGCCGCCAGCGCGCGCGGTCTGAAATGTATCATCGCCGGCGCCGGTGGCGCGGCGCACCTGCCGGGCATGCTGGCCGCGATTACCACCGTCCCCGTGCTGGGCGTGCCGATGCCGTCCAAGCATCTCCGGGGTCAGGATTCGCTGTTGTCGATCGTGCAGATGCCAAAAGGCGTGCCGGTAGCGACGTTCGCGATCGGCGAGGCGGGTGCGGTGAACGCGGGGCTGTTCGCGGTCGCGATGCTGGCGGTCAACGATCCGCAACTGGCCGTCAGGCTCACCGCGTTTCGCGAAGAACAGCACGCAGCGGTCGCGCGCATGACCTTGCCGCCATCGTGATCCTCCCCGGCGCGACCTTAGGCATGATTGGCGGCGGTCAGCTGGGGCGTATGTTCACGGTCGCCGCGCGCACCATGGGTTATCACGTTATGGTGCTGGACCCCGGTGCCGACAGCCCCGCCGGCCGCATGGCCAGCGAACATCTGCGGGCCGCGTACACGGACGAGGCGGCGCTGGATCGGCTGGCGCGCGAGTGCGCGGCTGTCACGACCGAATTCGAGAACGTGCCCGCCGGGTCTTTGCGCAGACTCGAAGCGTCGTTGCCGGTGCGGCCATCTTCGCACGCGCTCGAATTCACGCAGGATCGCATCAGAGAGAAGAATTTTATTCGCCAGAGCGGACTCGCGACGGCGGATTTCGAAATCATTCGAACCGCGGACGATCTGGCGCCGGCGTTTGAGTCATTGACGCCGCCGCTGATACTAAAGCGCGCCGCGTTTGGTTACGACGGCAAGGGTCAGGCCGAGGTCGAAAATATCGGCGCGCTGCGCAAAGCCTTTGGCAGCCTCGACAATGTGCCGTGTGTGCTCGAACGCAAAGCGGATTTGCAACTGGAATTTTCCATTGTGCTGGCGCGTTCCAGCGCGGGCAAGACGCGGTATTATCCGGCAGCGGAGAATGTGCACTGCGACGGTATTTTAAGCATGAGCATCGTGCCCGCTAGGCTCGAAGCAAACCTGGCGGCGCAGGCGCGGCGCATGTCGGTCGCCCTGGCCGACTCTCTGGATTACTGCGGGATCATCGCGGTTGAGTTCTTCGTGACGTCCGACGGCCAGTTGCTGGTCAACGAAATCGCGCCGCGCCCGCACAACAGCGGCCATTACACCATCGATGCCTGTGTCACTTCGCAGTTTGAGCAGCAGGTGCGCATGCTGTGTGGCCTGCCATTTGGCGACGTGCGTTTGCTGTCGCCCGTGGTGATGGTGAATCTGCTGGGTGATCTGTGGACAAACGGGCCGCCGGACTGGCGCCGCGTTTTCAAACGGGCAGGCGCCAAGCTGCATCTGTACGGCAAGCGCGAGGCGCGCCCCGGCCGCAAGATGGGTCATCTCTGTTGCCTGCATGAAGACGTCGATGTGGCCTTGAAAATGGCACGTGCTGTGTTCGCAGAACTGGGTGCGGTGTCGTAGCGTCCGATCCCAGGTTTCCGCTTTCTTCAGGGCTTGGGCGCCACCTTCCCGATAGCCAACGTTCACGTAATTGCGCCGCCGATCGTGTCGGTGTCGCCGCTCACCTTAGCTCACGAGGTTCAATCCGATGCAAAATTTCAGGGGCTTCCGCATTCACTCCGAAAACGATAAAACGCGCGCGGGGCTGGTGACGCTCAGTCTCGATGATCTGTCAGCCGGCGAGGTCGTTATCGAGGCGCGTTTTTCCAGCGTCAATTACAAGGACGCGCTGGCCGGCACCGGCAAGGGCAAAATCCTGCGCCGCTCGCCGCTGGTGGGCGGCATCGACGTGTCCGGTGTCGTGGCAGAGAGTGAAGACGAGTGCTTCACTCCCGGAGACGAAGTACTGGTCACGGGCTGCGGTTTGAGCGAGGTGCACGACGGGGGCTACGCGGAATACGTGCGCGTGCCGGCCGACTGGGTGATCCGCTTGCCCGAAGGTCTGGATCTGTTTCAGGCGATGGCGCTCGGCACTGCCGGTTTTACCGCGGCGCTTGCGATCAAGCGGCTTCAGGAGAATCATCAGACTCCCGAACTCGGTCCCATTCTGGTAACAGGCGCGACCGGTGGGGTCGGCAGTTTAGCCACCGGCATGTTAAGCGGGCTTGGTTTCGAGGTGGTCGCGATGAGCGGCAAACCGGATGCGGTGGACTATCTGAAATCACTGGGCGCGAGCCGGATCGTGGATCGTAATGAACTGAGCCAGGACGTGCAGCCGCTGGAGAAACCGCAATGGGGCGGCGTAATCGATAACGTCGGCGGCGACATCCTCGCCTCGCTGATTCCGGCGGTACAACCCTGGGGCAACGTGGTCAGCATCGGGCTGGCGGCAGGTGTCAAGCTGAAAACGACGGTGATGCCGTTTATCCTGCGCGGCGTAAGTCTGCTGGGGGTGTCATCCTCGAACTGCCCGCAAGCATGGCGGCAGCCGCTTTGGGAACGCTTAGGTGCCGATCTGCGCCCGCGGAACTTCGATAGTATAGTCGCCGAGACCGTAACCATGGAACAGTTACCCGACGTGTTCGAACGGATGCTGGCGGGCAAGACACGGGGACGAATGGTGGTAAACCTGAGAGGACACGCTGCCTGAGGTGTAACCAGGCCGTGACACCCGGCAGCGCGGCCTCGATGTCCGATACGGCCAGCGTGATTCCAATTCCCACGCTTCAAAATAAGGGTCTTCATGGATGGTTTTTTTCGGCGTGCGGCGCAGAATGAATCGCTCACGAGCCTCGAGTTGCCCAGGCTCGGGTGCCTCTTGCGATTCGGGAGCGATGCGATGCTCAGTGCAAATTGCGGATCCGTTGCCAGGGCCATGCTGGCAGCGTTGTTATTTAATGCGTATCTGGGAGGGTTGCTGAGCAGCGCCCACGGCGCACAGAATATCAACCCGCCGGCTTCGGCGCCGCAATTCACGCAAACCAGCGCCTCCGCGTGGATCAATTCTAAACCGCTAACGCTCCAAGACCTGCGCGGCAAAGTGGTGCTGCTGGATTTCTGGACGTTCGATTGCTGGAACTGTTATCGCTCTTTTCCCTGGCTCAAGTCACTGGAGGCGCGCTTCCAAGGGCAGGCGCTGCAGGTGATCGGTGTGCATACGCCCGAGTTCGAGCACGAGAAAATCAAGGCCAATGTGGTTTCGAAAGTAAAGGAATTTGGTCTGCGTCATCCAGTGATGATAGACAATGACTTCGCTTACTGGAACGCGATGGGCAACCGTTACTGGCCTGCCTATTATTTGCTCGATAAGCAGGGGCGCATCCGCGCGGCGTTTTTCGGTGAGACACACGTGGGTGATGAACGCGCCGCGGCTGTAGACACAGCTATAGAACGCCTGCTTGCCGAGGAGCGTTAAGCCGAGCGCTGGCGATGCGTGGTCGCATTTGTGGCGAGCGCATCGAGCACGTCTACGCCCGCCAGCGCTTGCAGCAGATTTACGGTCATTCTCGCCGTGGCGCCCCACAGCAACTCGCCGCCGTACGGACGATAGCGCACGACCGGCACCGTTCCGGACCGCAGCGGATGTTCATAAACCTCGCGATTATCCGGGTCGGACAGCCATCGCAACGGAATCGTGAACGCGCGCGCAACTTCGGCGGGCGCCAGACGCAGCGGGTAAGGCCACGGGATAACACCGACAAAAGGCGCGATGCGGTAGTTGGTAGTGCTGATCAAGTCGCTTAAGCGCCCAAGGACGTCGACGTCTCGCGGCGCGATACCCATTTCTTCTTGCGCCTCGCGCAGCGCGGTTGCCTCAGGGTTGGCGTCTTCCCGTTCCCTACGTCCGCCGGGGAACGCGACCTGCCCGCTATGATAATCGTTGCAATTTTCCGCGCGCCGGATAAAAAGCAGATGCCAGCCAGCGTGCGTCTCGAGCATGGGAATGAGCACCGCGGCCGAGCGAGGCGCCACGGCGTGGTCATCCACCGCAACTGGATTCTCAACGAGTGGCGCCGGTCGCCGGGTCAGCCGCGTGCGGATGTGTTTCAATACCGGATCCGTCATAGACAACGTATTCCTGCAAGTCCGATGGCGGCTATTCCTCGTGCGCGTAGCTCTTGATGATGTAGCCCCCGGATTTCTCGTCGTGCTCGAAGTCGAGCAGGTTGCGAGCCTGCGCTTCTTCCAGCAGTTTGCTGAAGGTGCGAAAGCCATAATACGATTCGCTGAAGCCCGGCTTGCGCCGCTTGAGCGTCTGTTTGACCATCGACCCCCACACCTTGTCCTCTTCCTCGCGCTCCCCGAACAGCGCCTCCACAGTTTCCATCACCAGGTCCAGCGCCTGCTGCTTTTTGCGCTCTTCGACTGTTTTCTGATCGTCGCCGCCGATGGCCGCGGTCTCGGCGGCAGGGTTTGCGGTGGCGGCGCCCTTGTCGTTGCTCTTCTTGCGCGTACGTTTGCGGGCTTCTTTCTTGCGCACGAGGTCGTCGTAGAAGATGAACTCGTCACAGTTCGCGATCAACAAATCGGAGGTCGAGTTCTTGACGCCCACGCCGATCACAACTTTGTTGTTCTCGCGCAGCTTGCTGACCAGCGGCGAGAAATCCGAATCACCGCTGATCACCACGAACGTGTCCACGTGCGCCTTGGTGTAACAGAGATCCAGCGCGTCTACGACCATGCGGATGTCGGCCGAGTTCTTGCCCGATTGACGTACGTGCGGAATTTCGATCAGCTCAAACGACGCCTCATGCATGGCCTCCTTGAAGCCCTTGTACCGATCCCAGTCGCAATACGCCTTTTTGACGACGATGTTTCCCTTGAGCAGCAACCGCTCCAGCACCTTGCTGATGTCGAACTGGGCATAATTCGAGTCGCGCACGCCTAGCGCGATATTCTCGAAATCGCAAAACAACGCCAGACTGCGCGTCTCAGTGGAGTTCGCCATTAGATACGGCGTCTACGCGGGCGCATGCTCGGCCTTGCCGCCGAAGAACATGATGAACTCCGTGGCGCGCACCTTGCCCATCGGTTCGGGGGCCCGATATCTTTTGCCGACTTGCCGGTGAGCCGCCTCCATGGCGCGCAGCAACGGCTCGTAAATCCGGGTTTCGAAATCGGCATGGTGGGTAAGGCGATGCACCATGCAGGTGTACTGAGCGTAAAGCCTGAGGCTGTCCGCGGCGCTGGTTTTTGGCAGTCTTGAGTAGCGGTGAATGATCGCGTCCCAGATCGGGAATACCTCAGGATTGACAAAGTGCAGGAGCTTTGAGGTGCCGATTACAGAGCCCAGGAAATAACGCAGCGGCTCGGTGGCGGCGGCCAGATTCTCGACCTGCTCGTCTGAAATGTCGGCGGCGGCCTCGCTATCCATATCAAGCGACGCGGGCTGCATGGCGTGCAGTTCGTTCAACGCCGCCGTCGCCGCCTTGACGGTAGCTAGCGCGGGGTCGAGTTGCTTGATGCTCGCCATCCAGCTATAGGCGAACGCAAAGCCGATGTAGAGATCCTGCTCGGTGAGCGGCTGACCGCGCTTTTCCCTGAAATACTGCAAATACCGGTCGTAAGTGTAGCGATACGTGCCGGCTGTGGTTCTCGACGCGGTCAGCGTCTCGTCCAGCCTTTCCAGTCCGCCTTCGCGCAACTGTTCAACAAGGCGTCCGCCGGTCTCGGCCAGACGTTCAAATTCGATCATCTTGAGGGTTCTCCCGTAAAGCGGCGGCGGCGGCGTCCGCGCGACTTATTTGTCGTTATCGGTCAGCACTGCCACGCCCGCATTCTAGCGCGCGGCCTTAAGCTTGCCTATCGTTTGCGCCGTTTCTGCATACTATGGCGCGAGGGAAATTCAGACCAAGGGAATTCGCAAACAGCAACAGCAGCTCGCGGATGTTGACGCGCTCACCGGCTACGCCCCGGCTCTGCCGGGGGCATTTAATCCCGATATTAAAACAGGATACCGATACCGAACCCGAAATTGATGCCGGAATCGCGCCGCGCCGCGTCACTTTCCGCCGGCCAGAGATAAATCTGGTCGGCCTGCAATACCGGATAGGTGTAATCCGCATCGCCGATCGCGCCCTCGCGCGTTTCGTTCAGGGCGCCTTTTATGGTCACCAAGCGTCCCTGGCCGTAGTCCACAGTCTCCAGATAACCCTTTTCCATGGCCATAAAGCGGCCCGTAGGTTCAGCCGACGTTTCGGGGCGCTGGCTGCCGTCCAGTGGATAGCCCAATACTTCCAGCCGCGTGGAATTTTCGAGATTGGTGCTGTTGACGATTGTGCCGCCCCAGAGCACCTGATCACCGCGCACATCGATCTCGACGCTTGCCTGGCGCGGGGTGACGGTCTCGTTCACGCCGTCGGTGGAGATGTCCGGGCCGCTGGCGCAGGCCGCGAGCAGCAACGCGCAGGCAAGGCTTGCATAACGGTGCGTCCTGACCATAAGTAATTGTCCTTTATCAGTAATAATAAGGCCGCCGCCAATAGTAGGGGCTATAGAGGAAGGGATCGTAGAAAAAAGGATCGTAGTAATAGGGCGAATGCAGATAGGGGTCGCGCGCATACTGGTACTCGGGTAGCGGGTCCCATAGATGGTGGGATTCGACCGCAACTACAGGATAGCTGTAATCGAACTGGTCGATAGTGCGTGTCTCCTCGCCCTTCAATGCACCCACCACGGTGAGCTGCCGACCGTTGGTATAAATGGCCGGGTCCAGAAATCCCTGGAAGCGCGCCAGAAAGCGGCCCTGGCTCACGTCACTTTCGCTGGGCCGCGCGCTCTCACTTAAGCTGCGCGCGACGACTTCTATCAGGGTCTGCGATGCGCCGTTTTCGACACTGGCAATGGTGCCGCCCCAACGCACGCGGGTACCCACCAGACCCTTGACGTCGACGCGCGCGGCAGACACCGACGGGCTGTCCGCTGGAGCGTTTTGAATCTGATGCGGAATCTGGCTGGCGCACGCCTGGACGAGCAGCGCGCCCAGCAGAATGATACCGAGCTTGTTCATGATGCACCTCATTCAAAGCCCCACCGCCAATAGCCGCGGCATCCGTACGCTGCCTGTAATTATGTCCATAGCGCCAGAAGTTAAGTTCCACCGGGCATTAGCCCCGCCGCGTGTTGCGCGCGCTTCGGTAATGGATTATCGATGTCCACCGTGTCTCGGGGTAATCGTTAAGCTCGTCGGAGTTGAAGTGTTACGGTGCGCAAGCGTCATTCTATGGTGCAGAAACATCACGCCATCGACAGGAGCCGCGAAAACGGCAGGCCCCTAAAGCCGGCCGCGCTGCGATGTGGGACTTGTTTACTCTATAAGCTTTTGTTTAAAAAATACATGATTATCGATGCACGCACCGTATCGCAGCATGCCGACATCTCCGCCGATATATGTATTGTAGGCGGCGGTGCGGCGGGCATTACCATTGCGCTGGAGCTGATCGACGCCTCGCTGGATGTGGTGCTGCTGGAGAGCGGAGGCGAGACCTCCGACGCCGCCACGCAGATGCTGTACGCCGGCGAAAGCGTGGGTTTAAGCCATGTACCGCTGGATGCGGCGCGCAGCCGCTTTCTGGGTGGCAGCACCAATTGCTGGGGCGGCTGGTGCCGGCCTCTGGACCCGATCGATTTCGAGGCGCGATCCGGGATGCCGGGCAGCGGCTGGCCACTCGCGTACGACGACCTTAAGCCGTACTACGAGCAAGCCCACAAGCTGCTGGAGCTGGGGCCTAACGACTATACAACGGCCTTCTGGCAAAGCGGGCTGACCCAACAGCGGGTGTCGCTTTTTCCAATTCAAGGCGATGATATGGTCAATGTCATTAATCAACTCAGTCCGCCGACGCGCTTCGGTCAGGTCTATTACCCGCGTCTGGCGCAAGCGCGTAAGCTGCGCGTTTTTCTCAACGCCAACGTAACCGAGTTGCAGGCGAACGCCACGGCATCGAAAGTCGATTGCGTGCAGGTCGCGACCCTGGATGGCGTGCGCTTTTGCGTGACGCCACGGCTGGTGGTGCTGGCGTGTGGCGGCATCGAAAACGCGCGTTTGCTGCTAGTGTCCAATGGGGTGCAGAGCGCGGGTCTGGGCAACGGCAACGATCTCGTCGGGCGTTATTTCATGGATCATCCGCGCGTTCGCTGGACCAAAGTGCGGCTTGGAGATCAGCGTAAATACCGTCGGCTTTACGACGGTTCGCTGGCGCTCACGCGGCGCCGGGTACGCAGTCGGGATTTGCGCCTGGCCGCGCACCTCGCGCCGTCAGTCAGACAGCAACGTGAGGCCCAGCTGCCCAATTCCAGAACGTATCTGGTGGCGAACTACGCCTCGGTGTCGGCGGCGTATGGCGTGCTGAAAGTGATGTGGCATCGCATGCACGACCGCAAGAAGTTCGGCGTGCCCCTCTCGAATCTGCTGGTGGAAGCCGCGCGTAATGTACCATTGCTGTTGCGCCATGCGCCGCAGGCATGTTTCTCGGTGATCGACAACCGGCTGAACCCGGACTTCGTCAGACGCGAGTTTCACCTGGTAACCATTTGCGAGCCGGTGCCCAATCCGGACAGTCGCGTGACCCTGTCAACCGAGCGCGACATGCTGGGTCTCAATCAGGCGCGCCTGGACTGGCGCATGGGTGACCTTGACAGGCAGAACCTTAAGAGGACCTGCGATCTCATCCGGCACGAGACGGAACGCCAGGGGTTCCTCATTCCGGTCGGGCCATGGCAGAATCCGGTTGAAACCTGGCCGGAAGGTGTGGAGGGGTGCTGGCATCACATGGGAACAACGCGTATGAGCGCCGATCCCAAGCGTGGTGTAGTCGACGCGGACTGCCGCGTACATGGGGTAAGCAACCTGTTTGTCGCGGGCAGTTCGGTGTTTCCCACCGTGGGCAGCGATTTTCCGACCATTACGACTGTGGCGCTCGCACTGCGGCTGTCGAAAACGTTGCAGGCGTTTATGGGACTCATGCAAGCAGGGGTAACGATTGCATAGCAGGCGGCGGTAGTTGGCACGAGACCAAATGACTTGTGGCGCCACCTGTCAGCCGAATGTTAACGATTGCGAAGCGCTGCCAGCGCGGCCTGGTAGCGTGTCACCGCGTCTTGCCCGCGCGACACGGTCGCCTCGAGATCCCGCACCAGCCCGTCGGTAAGCCCGTAAACCCAGCCGTGCACGGCGAGCTTCTGGCCGCGCTCCCACGCATCGCGCATGACGGTGGTCTGCGCGACGTTGGCGACCTGTTCGATGACATTCAGCTCGCACAGACGATTAACCCTGTCGGCTTCGCTCAGCGCGGCCAGCATGCTCGAATGTTTCAGCGCGACATCGTGCACGTGCCGCAACCAGTTGTCGATCAGGCCGAAGCGCGAACCGGCCACGGATGCCTGCACGCCGCCGCAACTGTAGTGGCCGCAGACGATGACATGCTTCACTCGCAGCACGTCTACCGCATATTGCAGCACGGAGAGACAATTGAGATCCGTGTGCACGACGATGTTGGCGACGTTGCGATGCACGAAAATCTCGCCCGGCATCAACCCGATGATCTGGTTGGCGGGCACGCGGCTGTCGGCGCAACCGATCCACAGATATTCCGGCGCCTGCTGGCGCGACAGGCGCGCGAAGAAATCCGGCTCTCGCGAAACGATCTCGCGCGCCCATGCGCGATTATTGTTAAACAGATGATTTAAATCATTCATTGTCGGGGTACCAGAAATTGTCGGCGGTTTAGATTGGAATAACCTGACGCGGTCGAAGCAAGCCAATTCGACTCGGGCGCCGTAGCGGCAGTAATAATCGTATCAGTGAGAGCGCTTGACTTGGCTCTAATAAAAGTACGATAGTACGCGAGCAGGTATTCAAGGTGGGGGTTACTGTCAGCAGTCCTTGCGATTAAGCCGGTACTTAAGTTTGTCATTTTCTCTATCTTGTCTCATGCGCTCCGGGCATTACGCTCATTTGTTTAATATGTTTAGGAATATTTAAGATGGCAACTGGTACTGTGAAATGGTTTAACGAATCCAAGGGTTATGGTTTTATCACGCCCGATGACGGAGGCGACGATCTGTTTGCGCATTTCTCCGCGATTCAGGCCAAAGGCTTCAAAACACTGGCCGAAAACCAGAAAGTG
>Ga0136621_1000866_pt1 | contig 12052 bp, 7 predicted proteins | sample AntDryUQ445A2306_FD_104673 | JGI IMG/M metagenome (GOLD analysis project Ga0136621, IMG submission 104673) | Polar desert sand microbial communities from Dry Valleys, Antarctica - metaG UQ445A (23.06) | ecosystem: Environmental > Terrestrial > Soil > Desert | place: Antarctica: Dry Valley...
CCACCCGAGCTGGCCGGCGACATCATGGACCGCGGGCTGGTGCTCACCGGCGGTGGCGCGCTGCTGCGCGGGCTCGACGAGCGGCTCCGGCATGAGACCGGGATGCCGGTGCACGTGGCGGAGGATCCGTTGCACTCGGTGGCCACCGGAGCGGGCCGCTGCGTCGAAGAGTTCGACGCGCTGCAGCAGGTGCTCGTGTCCGAGTCCCGGCGGTAGTGCGGTGGCACTGCTGCGCGTCCCCGTCAGGGAGTCCGTCAAGCCGTCGACCAGGGCGTCGCGAACAGGATCGCGGGCTCGGCGGCGATCCGCCGTCCCCGCACCGCTCCGCCCGAAGTCCCGCACCCGTGCCCGCCAGGTGCAGCCGTTGGGCCCCGACCGGGACCAGAGCCGCCACACCCGTACCGCCCTGGTGGTCAGCGTGCTCGTCGCCGTCACCGTGATGACGCTGGACGCCGCCGGCGGGTCGAGCTCGCCGGTGGAGCCGCTGCGCGCGGGTGCCGCCGAGGTCTTCGGGCCGATCGAGCTCGGCGCCGACGCGGTGGTCAGGCCGGTGACCAGCGCGGTGTCGCTGCTCACCGAGATGCGTGAGCTGCGCAGTGACAACGCCGCCTTGGCCGACGAGAACGCCGCCATGCGCGCGGAGCTGGCCACCGAGCGGGTCGACCGCAACCGGCTCGCCGAGTACGACGCACTGGCTGGCGTCACCGATGGCACGGGCTTCGAGCTGGTGCCGGCCCGCGTGGTCGCAGTGGGGCCGGCCCAGGCCTTCGCACGCACGGTCACGATCAGCGCCGGGACCGCCGACGGAGTGCGCGCCGACCTCACGGTTGTCAACGGTGCCGGGTTGGTCGGGCGGGTCCTCAGCACCAGCCGGCACACCGCCACCGTGCTGCTCGCCGTCGACGCCGGCTCGGTCATCGGTGGTCGGCTCGACCGCTCGATGGAGCTCGGCTTCCTGCGCGGCAACGGCAGCCTCGGCGCCGACGGCCGGCTCACGCTCAACCTGGTCGACCCCGACGCCGTCCCCGGCGAGGGCGACACGATCGTCACCTGGGGCTCGCGCGGCGGCTCGCCGTACGTCGCGGGGGTCCCGGTCGGGTCGGTGCAGGTCGTGCAGGCCAGTGCCGGCGACCAGTCGGTGTCGGCCACCGTCGAGCCATTCGTGGACATGTCCGCCCTCGACCTGGTCGGCGTCGTGACCGGCGCCGCGAAGGCGCGCCCCGGCCCAGCTGCAGGCGGTGCGCCGTGAGAGTGCTCCGCCCGTTCGTCACCGCCGTACTGGTGCTGCTCACCGTCACCTTGCAAGTGGGGCTGTTCGCTCGCTTATCGATCGCCGGGGTCGTGCCCGACCTCGCACTGCTGCTCGTGGTCGCCGCCGCGATCGTCCGCGGACCGGCCTACGGCACAGTCCTCGGCCTCGTCGCCGGGCTCGCCGTCGACCTCGCCCCGCCCGCCGACGGTGTCGCCGGGCGGTGGGCCCTGGGCCTGGCGCTGGCGGGTTGGCTGGCCGGGCAGGCCCGCAGCGATGCCAAGCAGTCGGCCTTCGCCACCTTGATCACCGTGGCGGTCGCCTCGCTGGTGGCCACGTCGGTCTACGCGCTGACCGGGCTGGTGCTCGCCGAGCCCGGGGTCAGCGTGGCCGAGGCCCTGGAGGTGCTCCCGGTCGCGCTGCTGTACGACGTGGCGATCACCCCGCTGGTGGTGCCACTGGCGATGCTGATCATGCGCACGCTCGATCCGACGCCTGTGCGGTGGTGACCCGGTGACCGCTGGCACCCCGCGGGCAACCGGATCGCCCGCGTACGACCTGTCGCGCACCCGCCTCGTCGTCATCCAGGTCCTGGTCATCGCGCTGATGGCCACGCTGCTGGGGCGGCTGTGGTACCTGCAGGTGGCGAGCGGTGACGCCTACCAGGCGCAGGCCGCCGAGAATGCCGTCCGCGACGTCGTCGTGCAGCCGCAACGCGGCCTGATCGTGGACGCGATGGGTCGTCCGATGGCCGCCAGCCGGCAGTCGTGGGTGGTGAGCGTCGACCGCACCCTGCTCGCCCGGCTGCGCGAACACCAGCAGGACCGGCTGCTGCGCCGGGTGGCGGCACTGGTCGACGAGCCCTACCGCGACATCCGCGACCGGCTGCTGCTGTGCGGGGCCGAGGGGGCGCAGCCGCCGCCGCGCTGCTGGAACGGCTCGCCCTACCAGCCGGTCCCGGTCGCCAAGGACATCGACGAGCGGGTGGCGGTGGACATCCAAGAGCGGCGGGAGGACTTCCCCGCCGTCCTCGCCGAGCAGCAGGCGGTGCGCGACTATCCCGCCCCGTTCGGTATCAACGCCGCGCACGTGCTCGGCTATCTCTCGCCCGCCACAGCCGACGAGTACGAGCAGGCGCGCCGCGACGGCGACCGTACGGTCACCTCGCAGTCGCAGGTCGGCCGCGCCGGAGTCGAGAAGCAGTACGACAAGTGGCTGCGCGGCGTGCCGGGCTCGGACGGGATGGCCGTGGACTCCCAGGGCCGTGTCCTCGGCGCCGACCGCAACCGGCGGCCGAGGGCCGGTGCCACCCTCGTGACCAGCATCGACGCCCGGGTCCAGGCGGTCGTCGAGCGGGAGCTCAAGACGTCCATCATGGGTGCCCGGCAGACCGTCGACGAGGTCACGGGACGCCGCTACGAGGCGACGTCCGGCGCCGCGGTCGTGCTCGACCCCGGCAACGGAAGCATTGTGGCGATGGCCAGCTACCCCACCTACGACCCGCAGGTGTGGGTGGGCGGCATCAGCGACGACCAGCTGTCCCGGCTCTACTCCGAGCGGGCCGCCGAGCCGTTGCTGTCACGCCCGACGCAGGCACAGTTGGCGCCGGGCTCGACGTTCAAGCCGTTCATGGCGATGGGTGCGCTGTCCAACGGCTACTCCCCGGCCACCCGGCTGAACTGCACGTCGTCGTTCACCGTCGGCAACCGGGCGTACAAGAACTTCGAGTCCGGCGCGTACGGCTACATCGGCTTCGACCGCGCCATGCAGGTCTCGTGCAACACGTTCTTCTACCGCCTCGGCTACGACTTCTGGGTCAAGGCGGGCGGCGACGACGCGACGGTCAAGACCCGCGACCCGCTGGTCGAGGGCGCCAAGTCGGCCGGCTTCGGCCACGAGACCGGCGTCGACCTGCCGGGAGAGGCCAGCGGTCGGATCGCCGACCGGCGCTGGAAGCTGCAGTACTGGAAGGACAACAAGGACTACTACTGCGAGGTCGGCAAGGAGCCTGGCAGCGACTTCCTGCACGTGTTTGCGCGGGAGTTCTGCATCGACGGCTACGACTTCCGCGCCGGCGACGCGGTCAACTTCGTGATCGGCCAAGGCGACACGATCATCACCCCGCTGCAGCTGGCCACCGGGTACGCCGCGATCGCCAACGGCGGGACGCTGTGGGAGCCGCGTGTCGGCAAGGCGCTGTTGAGCCCGTCCGGCGAGGTGATCCGCACGATCAAGGCGAAGGTGCGGGCGCGGCTGCCGTTCCCCCGGCGAGTCGTCGACTATGTCGACACTGCGCTGCAGGGGACGCCCGTCGACGGCACGCTGGCGTGGAAGATGGGCGGCTTCCCGCTCAACAAGGTGCCGATCCGCGGCAAGACCGGCACCGCCGAGGTCTATGGCAAGCAGACGACGTCGTGGCTGTCCACCTACACCAAGGACTACGTCGTGGTGATGATGGTGGAGCAAGGCGGGACGGGCTCGGGCACGTCGGGTGACTCGATGCGCCGCATCTGGGAGGCCCTGTACGGCATCGACGAGGAGAAGGTGCGACCCGCGGAATCGCTCATCCCGGGTACGACCCCGCCCACCAGGCTGCCGAGCGTCGACGCGCGCGGCCTCATCGAGCCGCCCGTGATCGCCGCGGCGGGTACCTCCGGCCAGGCCGCGGCTCGGCCGTCCAGCCGGGGGCCGGGATGACGGTGTCGGTGCCGCTGCGCCCGGCCCGTCGCGTGGGCAGCGGGCCGGCTCGTTCGGCTCAGACGTCGTGGCCGCGGCTGGACTGGTTGCTGCTCGCCACCGTTGCGGCGTTGTTGGTCCTCGGCGGGTTGCTCGTCTGGTCGGCCACGCTGCACCGGGTCGACCTCACCGGCGGCGACGACGCAGCCTACCTGCGCAAGCAGGCCACCAATGCCGGCATCGGGGTGGTGCTGGCCGCAGTCGTCGCCGCCACCGACCACCGCTGGCTACGGCTGTGGGCGCCGGTGCTGTACGCCGCCTCGGTGGTCGGCCTGGCGCTGGTGTTCGTCCCCGGTGTCGGTGCCACCATCAACGGGTCGCACTCGTGGCTGCTGATCGGCGGGTTGTCGCTGCAGCCGGCCGAGCTGGCGAAGTTCGGGGTGGTGCTCGGCATGGCCTTCGTGCTCGCGGAGCGCTCCGAGGCGCATCTGCGCCAGAGCGTCAATGCCGTCGACGTGGTGCCGGCGCTCGCGATCGCGGCCGTGCCGGCCCTGCTGATCCTGGCCCAACCCGACCTGGGCACGCTGATGGTGCTGACCGTGACCGTGTTCGGTGTCGTGGGGTTGTCGGGGGCGCCGAAGCGGTGGCTGTTCCTGCTTGCCGGTGGTGGCGCCGCGGTCGTCGTCGCCGCGGTGCAGAGCGGCCTGTTGGCGGGCTACCAGCTGGACCGCTTCGGCGCCTTCACCGACCCGTCGCTGGACCCCCGCGGCGCCGGCTACAACACCCAGCAGGCCCGCATCGCCATCGGTAACGGCGGCCTCACCGGGCAGGGGCTGTTCAACGGGACGCAGACTCAGGCGGGATTCGTGCCCGAACAGCACACCGACTTCGTGTTCACCGTGGCCGGTGAGGAGCTGGGGCTGGCCGGTGCCGCCGCGATCGTGGCGCTGTTCGCGCTGCTGCTGTGGCGGGCGCTGCGCATCGCCCGCCGGGCCGAGGACCTGTTCGGCCGGGTGGCCGCAGTGGGCATCGCCTGCTGGTTCGGCTTCCAGGCCTTCCAGAACATCGGCATGTGTCTCGGCATCATGCCCGTCACGGGCGTCCCGCTGCCGCTGGTGTCGTACGGCGGCACCTCGATGTTCGCCTCGCTCACCGCGGTCGGGCTGCTGCTGAACATTCACCTGCGCACCGCCGGCCGCCCCGGCCACGGGGTCGTCGTCCGCAACCGGATGGCCCGCTCGCGCTTCTGACCTGGCGTGCCGACGCTAGGCTGGGACGTCACCCGTCCCGTACGACAGGAGTACCGCCGCATGCCCGCCACGTCGTCCGCACGCTCGCTGTGGTCGCGACTCGAACCGCTGTTGCCGCTGGTGAGCAAGCCCATCCAGTACGTCGGCGGCGAGCTCAACGCCACCCCGAAGGACTGGGACGCCGCCACCGTGCGCTGGGCGCTGATGTACCCCGACGCGTACGAGGTGGGGCTGCCCAACCAGGGCGTCGCGATCCTCTACGAGGTGCTCAACGAGCAGGACTGGGCACTCGCGGAGCGCACGTACGCGGTGTTCCCCGACATGGAGCGGGTGATGCGCGAGCACGACATCCCGCAGTTCACCGTCGACGGTCACCGGCCGGTCGGCGACTTCGACCTGCTCGGCATCTCGTTCTCCACCGAGCTCGGGTACACCAACATGCTCACCGCGCTCGACCTCGCGGGGATCCCGCTGCACAGCGCCGACCGCACCGTCGCCCACCCGGTGGTGATCGCCGGCGGGCACGCGGCGTTCAACCCCGAGCCGATTGCGGACTTCGTCGACGCCGCCGTGCTCGGCGACGGTGAGGAGGTCGTGCTCGCGATCAGCGCGCTGGTGCGGGAGTGGAAGGACCAGGGCCGGCCCGGCGGTCGGGACGAGCTGCTGATGCGGCTTGCCGCCTCCGGCGGGGTCTACGTGCCGCGCTTCTACGACGTCGAGCACCTGCCCGACGGCCGCATCCAGCGCGTGGTGCCCAACCGCTCCGGGGTGCCGTGGCGGGTGGCCAAGCACACGCTGATGGATCTCGACGCCTGGCCGTACCCCAAGAAGCCGCTGGTGCCGCTCGCCGAGACCGTGCACGAACGCTTCTCGGTGGAGATCTTCCGTGGCTGTACGCGGGGCTGCCGTTTCTGCCAGGCGGGCATGATCACCCGCCCGGTGCGGGAGCGCTCGATCACCACGATCGGCGACATGGTCGACAACGGCATCAAGAAGTCCGGCTTCGAGGAGGTCGGCCTGCTCAGCCTGTCCAGCGCCGACCACTCCGAGATCGCCGCGGTCGCCAAGGGTCTCGGCGACCGGTACGAAGGGACCGACGTCTCGCTGTCGCTGCCGTCCACGCGGGTCGACGCCTTCAACATCACGTTGGCCAACGAGTTCAGCCGCAACGGCCGGCGCTCCGGGCTGACGTTCGCGCCCGAGGGTGGCAGCGAGCGGATGCGCAAGGTCATCAACAAGATGGTGACCGAGGAGGACCTGATCCGGACGGTGGCCGCGGCGTACTCCCAGGGCTGGCGTCAGGTCAAGCTGTACTTCATGTGCGGGCTGCCGACCGAGACCGACGAGGACGTGCTGCAGATCGCCGACCTGGCCAAGCGTGTCATCGCCACGGGGCGCGAGGTGTCGGGGCGGGGCGACATCCGGTGCACCGTCAGCATCGGCGGCTTCGTGCCCAAGCCGCACACCCCGTTCCAGTGGGCGGGCCAGCTCGACCACCAGAGCACCGATGTCCGGCTGGCCAAGCTGCGCGACGCGCTGCGGTGCGACAAGCGTTACGGCCGGGCCATCGGCTTTCGCTACCACGACGGGAAGCCCGGGATCATCGAGGGACTGCTGAGTCGTGGTGACCGGCGCGTCGGTCGCGTCATCGAGCAGGTGTGGCGCGACGGCGGCCGCTTCGACGGGTGGAGCGAGCACTTCTCCTACGACCGGTGGGTGGCCGCCGCCGACCAGGCCCTGGCAGGTGAGCCGGTCGACCTCGACTGGTTCACCACGCGTCAGCGGGACTACGCCGAGGTGCTGCCGTGGGACCACCTGGACGCCGGTCTCGACCGTGACTGGCTGTGGGAGGACTGGCAGGACGCGCTCGACCCCGACGGACGTGAGGTCGAGGACTGCCGCTGGACGCCGTGCTACGACTGCGGGGTCTGCCCGCAGATGAACACCGAGATCCAGGTGGGCCCCACCGGCAAGCAGCTGCTGCCGCTGTCGGTGGTCTGACGTCGGCGGTTGCCGTCCGCCGCCTGACCGACGATCATGCATTGCTGCGGCGTGGGCGACCGGGATGCGTGATCGCCAGCTCGTCCTCGAGCAGTCGCGGCCGGGCAACAAGCAGCCCGGTCACCAGCATCGGCACCGTCAGCGACAACAGCACGAGCAGCGGCACCGTCCAGCCCCCGGTGGCGGCGCGCAGCAGGCCGGCTCCGAGGGGCCCGACGACCGCCAGCAGGTAGCCCACGCTCTGCACGAAGCCCGACAGCGCGGCGGTGCCCGCGGGCGTACGGGTCCGAAGCGCCAGCATCGCCAGCAGCCACGGGAACGCGACGCCGCCGAGGCCGAGGCACCCCGCCCACAGCCACGGCGTGGTCGTCGGTGCCAGCAGCAGCCCGGTCAGGCCGGTCATCGTCAGGCCCGCGAAGGCGACCACGAGGGGCCGGTGGTCGGTGGTCCGCCGGGCGTACAGCGGCAGCACCAGCGGTGCCGGCACGCCGACCGCGGTCGTGATGGTGAGCATCAGCGCCGCCGCTGTCGGCGACAATCCGGCGTCGGCATAGATCGTCGGCAGCCAACCGAACTGCGCGTACGCCTGCGCCGACTGGGTGGCGAAGAACACCGCCATGGTCCAGGCCAGCGATGAGCGCACCAGCCGCCCAGGCGTCAACGTCGTCTTCGCTGCGCCGTTGACGTCGTTGACGTCGTTGACGTCGTGGCGCAGCAGCAGCAGCCACGGCACCGCGGCGACCGCCGCCGCCATGGCCCACATGCCGAGCCCCCAGCGCCAGCTGCCGGCGGCGCCTGAGACGGGCACGGTGAGGCCTGCCGGCACTGAGGCGCCGGTGAGCAGTGCGCAGGAGTAGATGGCCGTGACCGTCGGAATCCGGTCGGGGAAATGCAGCTTGACCAGCGGCGGCAGCGCCACGTTGCCGATCGCCATGCCGGCCAGCGCGAGCGTGGTGGCGACGGCGAAGACCGCGGCACTGTCGGCTGCCGCCCGTACACCACCCCCGACCGCGATGGCGATGAGCGCCAGGAATGCGACGCGGTGCAGGCCGAAGCGGTGCGTGAGCTGGTGGGTGACCGCTCCCACCGCGGCGAAACACAACACCGGCAGCGTGGTGAGCAGACTCGACAGCCATCCGGCGAGCGCCAGCTCGGCCTCGACCTGGCCGAGCACCGATCCCAGGCTGGTCACGGCCGGGCGGAGCCCGACGGCCAGCAGGACGATCCCGGCCAGGATGACCGCCCGTTCGCCGCGGGCGGCAGGCAGACCGCCAGGGTCCGCCGTCGGGGTGATCACGCACACATGCTGCTGCATCGTTCGGCGTCGATAGAGTCCGGGAGTGCCGCCCACGCAGCAGCCGCCCCCCGTCCAGCGGGTGCGCATCCGCTACACCAAGCGCGGCCGGTTGCGCTTCACCAGCCACCGCGACATCGGCCGCGCCTTCGAGCGAGCCGTGCGCCGCGCCGGGTTGCCGGTCTCGTACTCGTCGGGCTTCAACCCCCACCCTCGTCTGTCGTACGCCGGGGCGGCGCCCACCGGCTCGGCCAGCGAGGCGGAGTACATGGAGGTGGCGCTCGCTTCGCCGTGCGACCCCGACGCGGTGCGCGAGGCGTTGAATGCCGCGATGCCACCCGGGCTCGACGTCGTCGACGCCGTCACGGCCGCTTCGGGCGCGCTCGCCGACCGACTGCAGGCGAGCTGCTGGACGATCCGGCTGCCCGGCGTCACCACCGGCGACGCCGAGCGCGCCACCGCAGCCTTCCTTGCCACGGACGCAGTCCAGGTGACCCGCATGACCAAACGCGGACTGCGTCATTTCGACGCCCGCGCGGCCGTCGTTTCGCTGCGGACCGGCGAGGCGTTCGACCCGGCGTCGGCGGACCCTGCCCAACCCTGTGCGATACTTCAAGCGGTGGTACGGCACGGGGAACCGTCTGTACGACCCGACGACGTCCTCGCCGGGCTTCGTGAGGTCGCCGGTCTCGAGGCCAGCGCTGCGCCAGTAATGCAGCGTTTGGCGCAGGGACCGCTTGACCCGCGAGACGGCACGGTGGGCGATCCGTTGGCACCCGACCGCGACACGCGCGACGCCTGACTCCGCCTCGGAGTCGCCGGTATCGCCCGCGTCGACCGCGGCGGACCCGGCGGAGCGCCCAGTGACGGATCATCGGTTGACGTCGCCGCTCGGTCCGGCACCCGCCGGTGACCGAGGGCACCACAGGCTTGCGCCAGCCGCAGCCGGGTCACCCGGAGCGGGCGGCGACGGACATGCCCCCGTGATGGCGCACGGCGCCCGGGGGTGGAGGAGCGCAGATGCTCGACGAGAACACCAGTTCAGCGACAACCGATCCCGATACCAACGACCCGGCCGGCACCGGCGGGGCACCCGATGAGGCGGCGCCTGAGTCGACCCCCCAGGCCCCGACCAGGACCCGGCGGCGGGCAGCCACCCGTCCCAGTGGCCCGCCTGTCGAGGCCACCGACGCGGTCAGCGACGGACCCGCCGCTGACACGCAGGACACCGCCTCCGAGCCTGCCGCACCCCCCGCTCGCCGCACGCGGAAGAAGACCGTCCCGGCGCCGGTCTCGGCTCCGGCCGACGACGGCTCGGGCGACCAGCCGGCAGCCGAGACACCGAAGCCGGCCAAGAAGACGACCGCAAAGCGGGCGAGCAAGAAGGCCGCCGCACCGTCCCCCGCGGAGGCGGCGACGGAGGCACCGACCGCAGAAGCGACGGAGCCAGCCGTCGGCGACCCCGCTGGCGACCCCGCTGGCGACCCCACCGGCGAGTTGTTCTCTGCCGCCGAGACGCCGCCCACGACCAGGCGACGTCGCAGCACCAGGGGTGCGGCCGCCGCAGCTCCGGCCGAAGCCGTCCCGGCCGACCCTGAGACCCCCCCGGCAGCGGGACCGCCCGCGGTCCCGCTGTTCCAGCCGGCAGACCCGTCGACCATGCCGGCGTGGCCCGTCACCAGCGACGCCGCCGACCTCGCCGACGCCGCAGGAGACACGCCGAGCGACGACGCCGGAGCCGACGCCACCGCCAGCGACGACGACGGCTCGGCCACTCGCCGTCGCCGTCGCCGCGGAGGTCGCCGGCGCCGCAAGTCCGGCGAGGGAGGCGACTCACCACACGACGAAACCGAGGACGCCGACGTCCCCGCTGAGCAGGATGGCGCGGCGGCGCCGGAGAGCGCCGCCAGCCTCGACAAGGCCGATGAGCCCGGATCGTCCCGCGACGACGAGGACGAGGGTTCACAGCCGAGCACCCGTCGACGCCGCCGTCGCCGGCGCAAGGGCGAGCCGTCCGATCCGGTGGACGACGATCCGGACAACACCGTGGTCAAGGTGCGCGAGCGGCGCCAGGCGGAGTCTGAGATCACCAGCGTCGGTGGGTCCACCCGGCTCGAGGCCAAGAAGCAGCGTCGGCGCGAGGGCCGTGAGGCCGGCCGCCGGCGACCGCCCATCCTGAGCGAGTCGGAGTTCCTCGCCCGCCGCGAGTCCGTCGAGCGGCAGATGGTGGTGCGTCAGCGCCAGGACCTCATCCAGATCGCCGTGCTCGAGGACAACGTCCTCGTCGAGCATTACGTGGCGCGCGAGTCGCAGACGTCGCTGATCGGGAACGTCTACCTGGGCCGGGTGCAGAACGTGCTGCCCAGCATGGAGGCGGCGTTCATCGACATCGGCAAGGGACGCAACGCTGTGCTCTACGCCGGCGAGGTCGACTGGTCGGCGCTGGGCATGGACGGCAAGCCGCGCCGCATCGAGGAGGCGCTGTCTTCGGGACAGCACGTACTGGTCCAGGTCAGCAAGGACCCGGTCGGCAACAAAGGTGCGCGACTGACCGCCCAGATCTCGCTGCCGGGACGGTTTCTGGTCTATGTGCCCAACGGCCACACCAGTGGGATCTCCCGCAAGCTGCCCGAGGGGGAGCGCGCCCGACTGAAGGGCCTGCTCAAGGACGTGGTGCCCGGTGAGGCCGGGGTCATCATCCGTACCGCCGCCGAGGGCGCCACCGAGGAGCAGCTGACCCGCGACGTCGGTGCGCTCACCGCACGCTGGGATGACATTGCGGGCAAGGCCAAGAACAAGGGGCAGGGCCCCAAGCTGCTCTACGGCGAGCCGGACCTGATGATCAAGGTCGTCCGTGACCTGTTCACCGAGGACTTCAGCTCGCTGGTCGTCCAGGGCGACGAGGCCTGGGACAACATCCAGGCCTACGTCGGGCACGTCGCACCCGACCTTGCCGATCGTTGCAAGCGGTCCGAGGGTGAGTCCGACGCGTTCGCGGCATACCGGATCGACGAGCAGATCGCGAAGGCGCTGGACCGCAAGGTCTTCCTGCCCTCGGGCGGCTCGCTGGTCATCGACCGGACCGAGGCGATGACGGTCGTTGACGTCAACACCGGCAAGTTCACCGGCTCGGGGGGCAACCTCGAAGAGACCGTCACCAAGAACAATCTGGAGGCGGCCGAGGAGATCGTCCGTCAGCTCCGGCTGCGCGACATTGGCGGCATCATCGTCGTCGACTTCATCGACATGGTGCTCGAGTCCAACCGCGACCTCGTCCTGCGCCGGATGGTCGAGTGCCTGTCGCGAGACCGTACGCGGCACCAGGTCGCCGAGGTGACGTCGCTCGGGCTGGTCCAGATGACCCGCAAGAAGATCGGTACCGGGCTCGTGGAGGCCTTTAGCGAGCCGTGTCAGCACTGCGGCGGACGCGGGCTGTTGGTGCACACCGAGCCGGTGACGCCCGGCAACGACCAGAGCGACGACGACCAGGGTGGCCGACGCGGAGGGGGGCGCCGGCGAGGTGGACGTCCGCGCGGTGGTGAGGACGAGGTCAGGGGTGCCGGCGGCAGTGATGCCGGTGAC
>Ga0136621_1000867_pt1 | contig 12051 bp, 8 predicted proteins | sample AntDryUQ445A2306_FD_104673 | JGI IMG/M metagenome (GOLD analysis project Ga0136621, IMG submission 104673) | Polar desert sand microbial communities from Dry Valleys, Antarctica - metaG UQ445A (23.06) | ecosystem: Environmental > Terrestrial > Soil > Desert | place: Antarctica: Dry Valley...
AAAGGGGTGCTGATCCTCCCGGACGTCCTCGCGAACGCAGGCGGTGTCGTCGTCTCCTACTTCGAATGGGTGCAGGGCCTGCAGGAGTACTTCTGGCGTGAGGACGAGGTCAACGCGAAGCTCCACGACATCGTCGCGCGGGCGTTCGAGGAAGCGTGGGAGGCGAAGGCGCGCTACGAGACGAGCCTGCGCATGGCGTCATACGGGCTTGCGGTGCGACGCGTGGCCGAAGCGACGACCACTCGGGGCTTGTACCCGTAGCCCGAGTCGTCCTCTACACGGCCGCGGGCTGCAGCCTCTGCACCCGGGCTCTCGAGGTCGTGCAGAATGCCAGGGAAGAGGCGGCGTTCGAGCTCGAGGTGATCTCGATCGACGGCGATCCGGGCCTCGAGGCGCGTTACCGCGAGCTTCTTCCGGTGCTCGAGATCGACGGAGAGCGCGTGTTTACGTATTTCGTCGAGCCGGCAGCTCTACGGGCACGGCTGACGACCTGATCGCTCTCTCCTGCGACCCTCGCGCTGCCGCTGGCGGTATCGTGACGTTTTGTCACAAACCCGAACCGAGGAAAGGGAGCGCGTGGCCGAGCGCCTGACCGTGGGAGTGGCTGCCCGCCTGAGCAGGTACCTGCAGGTGCTGACCCAGGCGCGAAAGATGGGCAAGGAGCGGATCTCGTCACAGGAGATCGCGGAGTACACCAACATCAACGCGACCCAGATTCGCCGCGACCTGTCGGCCTTCGGCAGGTTCGGAAAGCGCGGAGTCGGCTATCGCACGGAGGCGCTGCTCGAGGAGATCCGCAAGATCCTGCGGACGCAGGGGCAGCACAACATCGCACTCGCGGGAGCGGGGCGACTTGGCAGCGCGATCGCCAGCTCTCCGATCTTCGCCGAGCACGGCATCACCGTCGCGGCCATCTTCGAGAGCGATCCCGAGAAGGTCGGGCAGCAGGTCGGGAACATGAACGTCAACTCGATCGAGGATGTCGCGGAGATCTGCCGCGAGCGAAACATCATCGTCGGCGTCATCGCCGTCCCGGCCGAAACCGCCCAGGACGCGACCGACGCGCTCATCGGAGCGGGCGTGAAGATCATCTTCAACTACTCCGAGGCTCTCCTCGACGTCCCCGCGGACGTGAACGTGCATACCTCGAACCCGGCCGTCGATCTGCTCTACGCGCTCTACTTCCATCTGACTTGACTTTGCGCAAGAGCGGAATCCCCAAATCGGGATTCCGCTCGCGCGGACGAGCAGACCCCTTCATGGGGTGCCCCAGCGCCGTTCTCGTCGGGGTGTGATACCGATTGCTTGCCCAATGAGTACCTCGCCGTCAGTCGCCGCTGATCAGGATTAGCGATGCGCATCCTGCTCTGGCACGGGTACCTGCTCGGCGGAACGGGGTCGAACGTCTATACGCGGCAGCTCGCTCGGGAGTGGATGCGCGCAGGCCACGACGTCACCATCTTCAGTCAGGAGCCGCATCCGGAGCTCTACGACCTCGGTGGGGCGAAAGTCGTGCGGCCGGACGTGGCCGGGTTTCTCCCTGTCTTCGTCCTCGACCGCTACGAGGGCTACGTCGTCGAGCTGCTGCAGAGCTGCACACGCGAGGAGCTCGACCGCTGGGTGGAGGCGAACGCCGCGGCGCTACGCGAGCATCTTCCCGCGGACATCGTCTTCTGTAACCACGTGCTCCTCGGCGGGCCGGTCGGCGCGGCAACCGGCGCCCACTACGCGGTCGAGGCGCATGGCTCGGAGCTCGAATACTCGATGCGTGGGCGTCCAGAGCTAGGAGCTTGGGGGAGGGAGGCGCTCGCCGGCGCCGCAGCGGTCTTCGTCGGCTCCGCGCATATTCGGGAGGTGCTCGAAGAGGTTTGTGGTCACGTCGACCGCGTGCACGAGGTTCCGCCGGGGGTTGATGTCGAAGAGTGGCGTCCGAGTCCACGAGCGGACGCGCTCGCCTCCCTGCTCGGCGAGGCACGGCGCGATCCGCCCAATCCGGGCAACGCGAACGAGCGTCTTCCGGACGAGGGGAACGCGGATCGACTGGCGGCGTTTCTCGACGACGAGAGGTCGACGGTCGTCTACTTCGGGAAGCTCTTGCTGAACAAGGGTGTCCACGTCCTGCTGGAGGCGCTCCGCGGACTCGATGCGCGAGCGGTCGTCGTCGGCTTCGGGGACTACCGTGCGGAGCTCGAAGCGCTCGCCGATTCCGGCAGCGTCCTCTTCACGGGGCCGCTCGAGCACCGCCATCTCGTCCATCTTCTCGCGCTGGCGGACGCTTGCGTCGTCCCGTCGATCTTCCCTGAGGCGTTCGGCATGGTCGCCGCCGAGTCCGCGGCGGCAGGATGCCCACCGATCGTCGCCCGCCACTCCGGTCTCGCGGAGGTAGCGGAGGGCCTTGAGGACGAGTACCCGCTCGGGCTCCGCCACCTCGCCTCGTTCACGACCGGCGATGCCGACGAGCTACGGGAGAAGCTCCGCGCGCTGCTCGCGCTGCCGTCTGCGGAACGCGAGGCGATTCACGCCGCTGCCCGTCGTGCGGCGGTCGAGCGCTGGAGCTGGGAGAGCGTGGCCCGGAGGCTGCTCGAGCCGTTGGTCTGAGCAGCCTCCGGGTCTGTTACCGAATCGGTGCTACGTGTTCTGACCTGGGGCGACGCACTGTGAGCCACCCTGTTCCGGGTCGCGACAGCTGCCGCGCCGCTCGAACATGCCGCTGGCGAAAACGGTCGTCCCCGGATTACCCAGACGAACCTCCGCGGTCGCGAATCCGAGCAGAACCAGGTGCTGCGCCGAGCAGGTGAACGTGCCGCTTGCGTTGGACATCCCGAAGCAGATCAGCCTTCCCGGTGTCCTGCATTCGTGTCGAACTACGCACACGGTTCAATCCCAAACCAAGCCCGGCGAACCCTCTACCCTTCGCCGACCATGGGCGACGGGCAGAAACTCGCGGCGGATGAGCTGATCGCCCGGTCGAAGGAGCAGTTCGAAACCGCTACGGATTTCACCGTCGCGGTCGAGGAAGAGTTCGCGCTCGTCGACCCGGACTCGCTCGACCTCACGAACCGATTCGAGGAGGTCAAGGCTGGCGCGCAGGGGACGTCGATCGAGGCGCATCTCGTCGGAGAGCTGATCGCGTCGGAGGTCGAGGTGCGGACAGGGCGGTGCGAGACCTTCGCCGACGTTCCTGGAGTGATGGCGGAGCGCCGCGCGCAGCTCCGGGCGCTCGTCGAGCCCATGGGGCTCCTGCTCGGAGCGACGGGCACGCACCCCTGGGCGGATTGGAAAGACCAGCGAATCATCGACACGCCGCACTACCGGCGAAACGACGAGCTGCTCCGCTACGTCGTCTGGCGCAACAACACGTTCGGCCTGCATGTGCACGTCGCGATCAACGGCCCTGACCGGGCGATCGCGGTGGCAAGCGCGATGCGCAACTTTCTGCCGGAGCTCCTCGCGCTCTCCTGCAGCTCACCGTTCGTGGAGAACGTCTCGAGCGGGCTCCACTCGGCGCGGACGCAGATCTTCACGCGCTTTTTCCCCCGCTGCGGAGTGCCCGACGCGTTCACGTCGTGGGACGAGTACGAGGGTTTCGTTCGCTTCCTCTATGAGACGGGCTCGATCACCGAGCCCACGCAGATCTGGTGGAGCGTACGCCCGCACATGGTGTTTCCCACCGTGGAGATCAGGATCTGTGACGGCCAACCCGAGCTGTCGGAGGCGCAGTCCCTCGCCGCGTTCGCGACGGCCCTCACGGCCCGCGTCGCCCGCGCGTACGACGAGGGCGAGCCCGTCAAGCCGTTGCCGCATCGGCTGATCGAGGAAAACTTCTGGCGTGCGCTCCGTTACGGTCTTCCTGGGGAGCTGATCGACTTCGGCCGCGGTGAGGCCATTCCCGCTCGACAGCGGATCGAGGAGCTGATCGAGTGGGTGCTCCCGGTGGCGGAGGAGACCGGTGCGGCGCCGTACCTCGCGATTCCGGAGCGCAACGCCGCCGAGCGCCAGCTCGAGCGCTTCGACGAGGGCGCGTCGCTCGAGGAGATCTACGCGGAGCAGGTCTCCGCGACGGAGAAGATCGGTGGCTGAGAACAAGCCTCCCGCCGAGGAGGAGCTGCTCGCGGCGCTCGACCGGATCGGCGTCGCAGACGTCCTCGTTCAGGCTTTGGCGACCACCGCCTCCATCGGCTTTCGTCGCGTGTCGCCCGAGGCTCGCGATCTTGCGCAAGCCCGGCTCGCGATCGAGGCGCTGCGCGCGCTCGACCCTGTGCTGCGGGAGAGCGGCGCCGACGAGGCCGTCGTGCGGGATCTCGAGCAAGCGCGGACGAATCTCCAGCTCGCCTACGCGAAGGCAGTCGAGGACGAGCGAGCGTCCGAGTGAGGTTTTTAGAGGATCGGGTCTGGCTGAACCCAGGCCCGGTTCGAGGTCTTCGCGCGCTAAACCCAAACCGGGGTCAGGCTTTCGCCTGACCCCGGCGCTAGGTTGGCGGGGCCGTCAGCCTGCGCTTGTGATAGATAATCGGCCGCGCCGAGGTGACTCGGCGCTTGCTTTGTGACGGCCTCGTAAACCGGAGGAACGATGGACTTCTTCGTAGACCATGCTGTTGGGTTCGCGCTTGCCTGCGCCGTGCTTGCAGTGCTGTACGGCATCTATCTGACCTGGTGGCTGCTCAGGCAGCCGGCGGGGAACGAACTCATGCAGGAGATCGCGCATGCGATCCAGGAAGGCGCGGCCGCGTACCTGCGCAAGCAGTACACGACCATCGCGGTCGTGGCAGTCGTGCCGTTCTTCCTCCTCGGCTTCTACGCTGAGCTCGGGTGGGGCACGGCGTTCGGCTTCCTGGTCGGCGCCATCTTCTCGGGCGCCGCCGGATTCATCGGCATGAACGTCGCCGTCCGCTCGAACGTCCGCACGGCGGAGGCTGCGCGCGAGGGTCTTCAGCCCGCGTTCAAAGTAGCCTTCCGTGCGGGCTCGGTCACCGGGCTCCTGGTTGTCGGACTTGGCCTGCTCGGCGTGGCGGGCTACTACTGGGTGCTGACCGATTGGATCGGCAACAGCCCCGAGTCAGCGGTCGACGACCTGATCGGACTCGCCTTCGGAGGCTCGCTGATTTCCGTCTTCGCCCGGTTGGGCGGCGGCATCTACACGAAGGCCGCCGATGTCGGCGCCGACCTCGTCGGCAAGATCGAGGCCGGCATTCCCGAGGACGATCCGCGAAACCCGGCTGTGATCGCCGACAACGTCGGCGACAACGTCGGCGATTGCGCCGGAATGGCCGCCGACCTCTTCGAGACCTACGCCGTCACCGCCGTTGCGGTGATGCTCTTGGGGATCGGCTTCGAGGCGAGCGAGCTCTGGCTCTACCCACTCGCGCTCGGTGGGATCTCGATCATCGCGTCGATCATCGGGACGTTCTTCACGCACGTCTCGAGTGGCCCGAACGCGATCATCAACGCGCTCTATCGCAGCGTGCTCATCGCGACGGTGCTCTCGGCCATCGGCTTCATCCCCGTCACGCTCATGTACGACGGAAACGGCTTCAGCTTCTGGAACCTGTACGGCGCGGCCCTGATCGGCCTCGCGGTCACCTTCCTGCTCGTCGCGATCACCGAGTACTACACGGGCACGCGCTGGCCGCCGGTGAAGGAGATCGCGCGCGCTTCGCAGACCGGCCACGCGACGAACATCATCTCCGGGCTCGCTTACGGGATGCAGGCGACCGCGCTTCCGGTGCTCGTCATCGCTGCGGGTGTCGTGGGGGCGTACTACGCGGCGGGCGGGGCGCTCTACGGCATCGGCGTCGCCGTCATGGCGCAGCTGTCCTTGACGGGTCTGATCGTCGCGCTCGACGCCTACGGCCCGGTCACCGACAACGCCGGCGGCATCGCCGAGATGGCCGACCTGCCCGAGTCCGTGCGCGGGATCACCGATCCGCTCGACGCCGTCGGCAACACGACCAAGGCGGTGACGAAGGGGTACGCAATCGGTTCCGCCGGACTCGCCGCGCTGATTCTCTTCAACGAGTACAGCCGCGGGCTTGCCGAAGAGGGGCTGACGATCAGCTTCTCCTTGAGCGACCCCTGGGTCATCGCCGGGTTGTTCGTCGGCGGGATGATGCCGTTCCTCTTCGCCTCGCTCGCGATGCAGGCAGTAGGCCGTGTCGGCGGCCAGGTCGTCGAGGAAGTCCGGCGCCAGTTCCGGGAAGACCCGGGCATCATGGACCGAACCTCGCGACCCGACTACTCGCGCGCGATCTCGATCGTCACGGCCTCCGCGCTCAAGGAGATGATGCTCCCGGCGTTGATTCCGGTCGCCATCCCGATCGTCGTCGGCATCATCAAGCCGGAGATGCTGGGCGGTCTCCTGATCGGCACGATCGTGACGGGCATCTTCCTCGCGATCTCGATGACCTCGGGCGGAGGCGCTTGGGACAACGCGAAGAAGACGATCGAGGACGGGCTCTATGGCGGCAAGGGCTCCGACGCCCACGCTGCGGGCATCACGGGCGATACGGTCGGCGATCCGTACAAGGACACCGCCGGGCCTGCGATCAACCCGATGATCAAGATCGCGAACATCGTCGCGATCCTGCTCATCCCTATCATCGCCTCGATCCACGGCTAAAAGGCGCGGGGGAACCCTGGTTCCCCCGCGTGCCCTCTCCCCCTTCGCTTGCGCATTGCCGAGGGGGCGAGCCTTCGGCGACATCTCGCGCCGCACGGCGTTTTCCCCGCTCGTGTGGGTCAGTGACTGGCCGAGGCACCCTCTTTAGGGGCATACTGGAACTCGGATAGTGGTGTAGGCTCCCGATCGCTTCAGGGGACAGCGGGCAGTTCTCGGCGCCCGAACTCGTCGAAAGGGGAGAGGCACTCATGCGATTCAGACTTTCGCGGACGGTACGCCTAGGCGTACTCTTCGGAATAGCAGCCACCGTGGCCGTACCGGTCGCGCTGGCAGGCGCGGCGAGCGAGGTGACACCTCTGTCGCCGCCGCCGTCGGCAGAAAACGGGCAGTTGACAGCCGAGGTGCCGAACGCCTGGTTCGTCGAGCTCGAAGAGAAGCCGACAGCCACCGGCGGCAACTCAGCCGCGGTCAAGGCGGAGAAGCAAGCCTTCCGTACCGCAGCCAAGTCTGCCGGAGTCGAGTACACGGAGCGTTTCGCGTTCGACACGCTCTGGAACGGGTTTTCGCTCGAGGTTGGCTCCGCGGACGCCGGGAAGCTCGTCGCCCTCGATGGCGTGAAGGCCGTCTATCCGGTCGCGACCATTCCGATCCCGGAGACGACGACCGCCGATCCGGATCTCGTCACCGCGATCGCCATGACCGGCGCGGACATCGCCCAGGACGAGCTCGGCCTGGACGGAAGCGGCGTCCGCGTCGCCGTGATGGACACTGGCATCGACGTCGACCATCCCGATCTCGGCGGTGACGGCGATGCCGCAGCGCCGCAGTCCTTCCCGAACTCGCGCATCGTTGCCGGTTGGGATTTAGTCGGCGACGACTTCAACGCAAACCCGGGCGACACGGCCTACAGCCCGACGCCCGTGCCTGACCCCGTGCCTGACGACTGCAACAGCCATGGGACGCACGTCGCCGGCATCGTTGGAGCGAACGGCGACATCGTCGGTGTCGCTCCCGGCGTCACTTTTGGCGCCTACCGCGTCTTCGGTTGCGCGGGGTCCACCACCGCGGACATCATGATCGCGGCGATGGAGCGAGCGCTCGCGGACGACATGGACATCTTGAACATGTCCATCGGATCCGCGTTCAACACCTGGCCTCAGTACCCGACTGCCGCTGCGTCGGACGCGCTCGTCGACACGGGCATGGTCGTCATCGCCTCGATCGGAAACAGCGGTGCGAACGGTGTCTACAGCGCCGGTGCTCCCGGCGTGGGGACGAAGGTGACCGGCGTGGCCTCGTACGACAACAGCCACGTAAGCGCACTGACGTTCGATACGCCGGGCATGACGGGAGTGGCGTACCTGCCGATCTCGAGTGTTCCTCCACCCCCGACCAGCGGCACGGTGCCGAATCCGATCGTCTTCGTCGGTCGGGGCTGCAACGCCGACACGTATCTGGCTGACCCGAACGGAAAGATCGCGCTCGTCGTGCGCGGAAGTTGCACGTTCAACGAGAAGTACCAGCGTGCGGTGGCCGCGGGAGCAGTGGGCGTGATCATCCACAACAGCTCCACCGGCCTCTTCGCGGGTGGCGGCGTCACCCCTGTGGCCGACAAGTTCCTCGTGGGGATCTCCCTCGCGGACGGGTTGGCGCTTCGCGCTCTTCCTCCGGAGGGACTTGCGTCGCTCACGTGGACGAGCAACCGCATCAACGCTCCGAACCCGACCGGTGGGCTCATCTCGTCGTTCAGCTCGTACGGGCTGAATGCAGAGCTCGACCTGAAGCCGGACATCGGCGCCCCGGGCGGACTCATTCGCTCCACGTATCCGCTCGAGCTGGGCGGCGCAGCCATCATCTCCGGCACCTCCATGTCCTCGCCGCACGTCGCGGGAGCGGCGGCGCTCTTCCTGGAGGCGCATCCGGACACGCCGCCGCTGGCGCTGCGGTCGATCCTCCAGAACAGCGCCGACCCGAAGAACTGGTCGCTGAATCCGGGGCTCGGCTTCCTCGACAACGTCCACCGGCAAGGCGCAGGCATGCTCGACATCGACGATGCCATCGAGGAGACGACGCGGATCACGCCGGGCAAGCTTGCGCTCGGCGAGAGCCAGGCAGGCCCGCAGACGAAGACGCTGACGCTCCAGAACAGCGACTCGTCAGAGGTCTCGTACACACTGTCCCACGTCGGCGCGCTCGGGACCCACGGGAGCACGAACGTCCCGTCGTTCAACGCGTCGTTTGCCACCGTGGGCTTCAGCTCGGCCAGCGTGACCGTCCCGGCGGGCGGCTCGGCCAGCGTGACCGCGACGATCACGGCGCCGGCGGGTCCCGACAAGGGCCAGTACGGCGGCTACCTCGTGTTCACGCCGCAGGGTGGTGACGGCGCGGTGTTGCGCGTGCCGTACGCGGGCCTCGTGGGCGACTACCAGTCGATCCAGGTGCTCACGGGCGGACCCACGTTCCCGAACCTGGCGCGGCTGAGCTCGTGCACCCCACCGGAGCTCCTTCGCGGGCTCGACTGCTTCGGCGTCGGCTCGTACACGCTGCTCCCGGGCGGTGGGACCTTCAACCTCACAAACGCCATCGGGCAAACGCCCAACCTGCTCATCCATTTCGAGCATCAGGCTAGGCGGATGGAGGTCGAGGTTCTGAAGGCGAACGGACAGAAGGTGCACCCCGTCTTCTCGAACATCATGGAGATCGACTTCCTGCCCAGGAACTCGACCTCGACGTCGTTCTTCTCGTTCCCGTGGGACGGGACGCGGATGCATGACAGAGGTCGCGGCACCGCCGATCACCGCAAGGTGGTTCGGGACGGTCAGTACAAGCTGGTCGTAAAGGTGCTCAAGGCTCTCGGCAATCCGGGCAACCCGGCTCATTGGGAGACCTGGACGTCGCCGACGATCACGATCGATCGCCCGTAGCGGACGATCGGTTCTCGAGTGACGAGGGGCCGGCGAGAGCCGGCCCCTCGCACGTCTCGGCGCAGGCGTAGACTCACGCGCCGTGCCTGGTCGCCGTCGGAGACGGCAAGTGGAGATGGAGCGCGTGCTCGGGACGCCGGCGCTTTTCGCCACCGCCTACGGCAACGTCGGCTCCTCGATCTACTACGCGCTCGGGCTCACCGCGGTCTACGCGCTCGGCCTGACGCCGCTCGTCTTCGTCGTCGCCGGGATCGTCTTCGCGGCGACCGCGGCGACCTATGCGGAGGGGACGGCGCGCTTCCCCGGAGCCGGAGGCTCGGCGAGCTTTGCGCGACATGCGTTCGACGAGCGCGTGAGCTTCGTCGCCGGCTGGGCGCAGATGCTCGTCTACGTGGTCACGATCGCGGTGTCGGCGTTCTTCGTTCCGCACTACCTCGCGATCTTCTGGGAGCCGCTGCGCACGAATCCCTGGGACATCGTCGCCGGGGCGATCGTGATCGTCCTTCTCGTCACGGTGAACGTCGTCGGCGTGCAGGAGGCGGCGAAGCTTTCGATCTCGCTCGCGGTGGTCGACTTCGCGACGCAGGTAGTGCTCGTGGTGGTCGGCTTCGCACTCGTCTTCAGCCCCGAGACGCTGGTCGAGAACGTCCACTGGGGAGTCGCGCCGACGTGGTCGAGCCTCGCGATCGCGATCCCCGTGGCGATGCTCGCGTACACGGGCGTCGAGACGGTCTCGAATCTCGCGGAGGAGGCGCGCGATCCGGTGCGCACAGTGCCGAACGCCTACAAGCTCGTGGCGGGAGCCGTCTTCGCGATCTACTTCACGCTGCCGCTCGTCGCGCTCTCGGCGCTGCCGGTGCGGGAGGTCGACGGAGAGCTGACGACGCTCCTCGCGCTGCCGCCGGAACGAGGCGGCTACGCGAACGACCCGATCCTCGGCGTCGTCGAGAACCTCGGCCTCGAGGGCTTCCTGCTCGACGCGGCCGAGATCTACGTCGGCGTCCTCGCGGCGACGATCCTCTTCATCGCGACGAACGCGGGAGTGATCGGAGCATCCCGGATCACGTACTCGATGGCGACCTACCGTCAGCTGCCCGAGGTGTTCCGTCGCCTGCACCCGCAGTTCAAGACCCCCTGGCTCTCGCTCGTCCTCTTCGCGGGCGTCGCTCCCATCCTCGTGATCCTGCCCGGCGACGTGAACTTCGTGGGAACGCTCTACGCGCTCGGCGCAACGCTCTCGTTCACGCTCGCCCATGCTTCTGTCATGCGGCTGCGGATGCTCGACGGCGACGAGGCCGAGATCGTGTATCGCGCCCGCCCGAACATTCGCGCGGGCACCGTTCTGGTGCCGGTCTTCGCCGTCGGCGGCGGGATCGTGACCGGACTGTCCTTCCTCGTCCTCGTCGTCCAGAACCCAACGACGCGCTGGGCCGGGCTCGGCTGGATGCTTGCCGGGCTTGCCGGCTATCTCCTCTATCGCCGCCGCTGGGTCCGTGCGCCTCTACGCGAGGTCGTGAAGGCGCCGCCGGCGTTCGGCCCGGCCCTCGCGCTCGAGTACCGACGCTTCCTCGTACCGGTCGTGCGCGGCCAGCCGTCGGAGGATGCGCTCGACGTGGCCTGCCGGCTCGCGGCGAGGCGCGGCTCGCGCATCGTCGCCCTGAACGTCCTCGAGGTGCCGCTCGACAAGCCGCTGGGCGAGGCCGATCCCGAGCTCGAGCGGGAAGCGAGCCGGGAGCTCGACGAGGCGGTCGCTCTCGGTGGCTTGCACGGAGTGCGCATGCTCGGCCGGCTCGAGCGCGCCCGCTCGGCGGGCCCGGCGATCGTCGCGGAGGCCGAGGCCCGGCACTCCGAGATCATCGTGCTCGGCTCGCCGCGTCGCGAGCTCACGGCCCGCCAGGTGGCCGTCTTCGGAAAGACCGTCGACTACATTCTCAGGCATGCGCCGTGCCGTGTGCTCACGGTCGCGTCGGAGACGCTGTGACGGTCTACCGAATCGCAGTCGTCGTCTTCTCTCTCGCGTTCGTCGCGATCGGGGTGGCGTTGCTCGTCCGCACGGCGGCGGAGGGAGGGGGCGTCGTCGGGTACCTGCTGGCCGCGCTCTTCGTCGCGCTCGGGGCCGGCCGGCTGACGCTCGAGCGACACAAGGGTGGAGCGGCGTGATGCGCAAGTTGTTCCGCTCGAGGAGAGCTGCCCAGGCGCCGGCGACCACTCCCGCGGGATCCGACTTCAAGCGGATCCTCGTGCCGATGAAGCTCGGCGACATCGGAGAGGAGATGGTAGCCACGGCGATCGCCCTCGCAAAGGAGAACGGGGCCGACATCGAGGCGATCACCGTCGTACGGGTGCCGCGTCGCTTCCCGCTCGAAGGCGCGTTTTCGCCGGATATCGCCGCGAAGGTCGACGCGTCGCTCGAGGAGGCGCGCGCGCTCGGCGAGGATCACGAGGTCGAGGTGCGAACCGACGTCGTGCGGGCGCGTTCGATCGGTCACGCGATCGTCGACGAGGCTCGCG
>Ga0136621_1000868_pt1 | contig 12045 bp, 9 predicted proteins | sample AntDryUQ445A2306_FD_104673 | JGI IMG/M metagenome (GOLD analysis project Ga0136621, IMG submission 104673) | Polar desert sand microbial communities from Dry Valleys, Antarctica - metaG UQ445A (23.06) | ecosystem: Environmental > Terrestrial > Soil > Desert | place: Antarctica: Dry Valley...
CGCCGCGGAGTTACTTAAAGAAGTCTATCACGGCATCACGTTCGCCGATGGCATACGAACAAATAACGACACCATCAGAAAGGCCGCCTGAACTTATTTACACACCTCTTGACGGAAGCTCAACAGCGAAGGTTCTTTACTCATGGTGCCAGGATCGCATATTCATGATCAATTGGCGATCCCCTGCAAACAATTTTTTCACAGCCTCTGAGTCAAGGGGAGTAAGGACAGCGATCACCCGCTCGAGGGCGAGGAAGTTCGCAGGTTGCGCAAGGTCGATGTGCTCTGCCGCGACTCACAGTACGTCTTCGTGACGGAGACCGGTGGGCCGCTTTCCGTGCAAGGCTTCTGGCAGATCGTCGTGCGCGCGGGTGCGGTCGCGGGCATGCCTTTCACCATCCACCCCCACATGCTGCGCCACACCTGCGGGCAGCAAATGCTCCGCGATGGCGTGCACCTGCGGCTTATTCAGGAGTGGATGGGCCACGTGGACGTGAAGCACACAGAGCGCTACACCCGGGTCGGGACAGAGCGCTTCCAGCGGATCTCATTACTCAAGCGGCCTGGGCGCAAAGCCGCGTAGTCACGTGGTGGCCCACGCCGGGCGCTTCCGCGGGTTTACGGAGCGCTTGAGGCGCGGACCGGCAGGTGGGCCATCGCCCTCGAAGCGCATGTAGATGGTGCAGGGTGACGGGCGCTTTCTCTCCTCCTTGCTACGTACGACGGCGAACCGTTTGCGCGCCAGGTCCGCTATTATCACGTACTCCTTCATAGATGCTCGCCGCCATCGAACGCACTGCTCCTTCGGAAGCTCGCAGAGCGGTCCGAGTATTACCTGGCGCAAACAGATATCGGGGGGAAATGGATAGAAATACAGACCATTCTCCACGGTGCGCTCGTCTGGGTCGATAAAGACGCGAACCCGGTCTTCGTATTTCCAATACTTATACTTCGTTCGCAAAAGACAGTTTACAAACGCTTCATCCATCCTGCTGACCGGATCGTCATCTGGCGCAACGACGGAGACCCGGCGGTCCGACAGCATCGGAAAACTGCGCAAGGACCTGCTCGCGGGTCACGCCGCCCACCCCCACGTAATTGACGAGGCGCGTGTGCCCGTCGGCATACGTTAGAAGCCAGCGCCATGGCAGATCGGCCCCCTCGTTGGACGAAGAAGACGCCGAAGGTGACGTAGACTCCCCACACCAAGGTGACGTAACGGCATCTTCGGTGAAAGCCTTATCCGGCGCGGGTTCCTCCGAAGGGGCCGTTACGTCATCTTCTTTGGGGGCATGTACGTCATCTTCGGGGAGATTCCATTGCCAGCCTTTTGCGTAACCAGCTTTTTGGGGGTTAATCCTCAACTCATCTTTGGCGTCGCGAATCAAACGCCACGCATAGCCGGCGGCGTTGGCTTCGGTCTCGATGTCCTTCACCATAAGTCCCCCTTTGCTCAGCAATTCACGTAACCACTGCGCGGCGGCCTTGAGGCGCGTCCGATCACGCTTCCATTCACTAGCGTCGTCAGAGTTTTCGACGGCCTCCGCGTCCGCCAGTAATTCGCGAGCGTTTCCCTCCAGTGCGTCGCCCCACTCCGTTCGCACTACGGTGACGTTCGGCGCCCCCGGCACGTCGGTCAGGACTAGCCGGTATTCCCACCCGCCCGTATCGAGTCCAATATTCGATTTCGCGCGGCAAAAGATCCGCCGCTCGCCGTCGCCGTTTGCCTTGGCCGCTGCCATGACGACTCGCGGTAGGGCGCCGAATGCCAGTGACCCCGTGACCCGCTCGACCGGATCGCGCCCGGCCGTGCCTTTCGTAAAATGCGAAATTCCAAGAACGGCAAGCCCGAGATCGGCGCCGAGCGTTACTAATGGTTGCAGCGCGCGCCGCACTTCGACGTTCTTGTGGGAGTCTTCGATTACCGCGGCCACAACCGGGTCAACGATCAGCAGCGCGAGATGTGGGTTTTTGCGCGCCGCAGCGCTAAGCGCTGCGATGTCGGTGCCGGGATCGAACGGCCGCGGCCCATTCGCGTCCGCGATGCCGGTGATTATGTGCAGTGACTTGGGGTCACCGCCCGCGGCAAGGAAACGCGGAAGAATGGTATCGGCCGGATCATCTTCACCCGACCAGACCAGGACGCCCGCGAGGCCGCACGCTGTGCCGTCCGGCCACCGCCCCCCGGATGTGACCGTCGCCGCTAGGCCAATCGCGATGGTACTCTTTCCGGCGCCGGGCGCGCCCGCAAGGATATGGAGCTTCCCCCGCGCGAGCCATCCACTCCATAACCAATCGATTGACTCAACCTCCAGGTTATCGCCCCGAGTGATGATCACGCCGTCGTCGGCACTCGGCTCGGGGTCCGCCTCGACGTTGCTCTTGCCTCGCGCGATGGTCGCGATCTCCTCGTCCTCCAGCGGGGGTCGGCAGAGCTCGGCGTTCATAGTGCTGAGGATATGATCAATTTGGCTCACATCACAGTTGTGCTTTTTTAGCCGGAACGCTTCGCGCGACAGGAGGTCGTTTCTCCCGCCTTCATAGATGTACCGTGCCCCGGTGTGCGCCGCGCCGTTCTGCGATGCAAGTTTCAGCAACCAGCCCGGAGGCTCGGTGACATCCGCGAGGTCTCCGACGGTTTCAAGCCCACACGCGGGCCACCAGATCACAAAACCACCCTCCCCGCGCACGTCGATGCCGGGCGCAACGCGCCCCGCGCTATTGCGGATCTCGACCTCGGGCATGCGGTAGAGGAGATGATGGCCTCGCCGCGTTCGATGGACTCGGCCGCAACGGAGATCGAGCTGGTGTTCGCGGTACCATTCGGCGCCGGTCGGGTCGACATCCACCACAAGAAGGCCGGGCGCGTTGCCCGTCGGCACGCCGATCAGGGAGTCCGGCCAGCGTTGCCACCAGTCCTTAATGACTTTGGGATCCGTGCTCGCGTCTTTGAACCCGTGGTCGGCGAATGGTCGCTTATTAGGGCGGCACGGGAAGATCGGAAGACCGTCCTCGGCGAGCCGCAGCGCGGCTGCCAGGGTGTCGGCGCTCATAGCCGCCCTCTCCAAACGACGGCCTGGCCGTCACCACGCTGAACCATCACGAAAATGCCAGCGCCATGCTCATTAAGCCTGGTCAGCTCGGCCGCATACTGCTTTAGAGTCCCGTGGAGAACGCGTGTAAGCTTGGGATCTTTGCGCGTTTTGCAATCGTCGAAACTTTGAAAGGTAAACTGTTCGGCGTCTTCGGCGAGCAGCAGCAGAAACCGCTCCGCCTCGGTGAGGTTCGGCGTGATGACAACGCAGTGGTCCGGCGTCGGTTCCGTGGATGACCTTTCCACTTGATTTCGCCATTATGTCGCACCCTTCGGGCCGTCACCTCAGTCCCATACTCCACTGGCGGCAGCTTCGCGGGATAGCACCTGGGCGAGGTCGTGTACAGTTCATGAGGTGTTCGCCGTTGCAACGCTTCATGGCTACGCTCTGCGTTGTACCCGCTGACAAACGCGTTAAAGCGTTGCTGCTGGGCTTCCAGCGTCGCTGCAGGAGGCCTCAGCACGGCTTCTTTCAACGTCCGATGCATGCGCTCATGTCGGCCATTCTGATCCGGCCGGCCGGGTTCAATGCGCTCGGGACGGATGCCCAGACGATCGACTCAACCCACCCACCGCCAGCGATGCAAAGGGGGCGCCGTTGTCGGTCCGAATAGCTTCCGGCAATCCGTGCTCCCGAAAGACCCATTCGAACCAAGGCCGAACCTCAGCCCACGTCGGTCGCTCCAGAGCTCGGCACTGCAACAGGTAACGGCTGAAGTTGTCCGTCATCGTGAGCGGGTAACAGCGCCGGCCATCGCCCAGCACGAAATCGCCTTTGAAGTCCGCGCTCCAGAGGGCATTGGCGCCGTCGCAGTAGAGCAACGGCTCGCTGTGAGGCGGCACAGGCGGGCGGCGGGCTTTTGCGGTTTGACCAAGGGATAACGGTGAGTCATGCTTTAACCTTCTGATTAGGGGAGCGTTTTGACTGTGTTGCTACCACGTTGATACCTGTACGGACTAGCAGCGAAATGGTAAGATCTAAACCCGCGACGCGGGGCAGCGGGTTACTGCCCCACGCCGCTAACCACAACCACCGATAGGGGTGCTTATGGCTAACTTCATTTTATCTCACCACTGGGATCGCGACCATGGCGTGCGTTAGGCGCCGCCGCGGCAAGTGGTGCCTGGACTACCGTGACCACACCGGCCGCCGCCGTTGGGAAACCACATCCGGCAACCGCAAGGCCGCCGAGCGCTTGCTTGCGCAGCGTGTACAGGAAATCGGACGGGGCACTTTTCAAGCGCCGCGTGAGCATGTGAGCTTTGACGAGCTGGCCGAGTCCTTTCTGAGGCACTGCGAGGGCCAAGTTCGCGACACTACCCTTAAAGACTACCGTGGCAACCTTACCCGGCACCTATTACCCAACTTCCGGGGCTGGAAGATCCGCGCGATCCGCCGGACGGATGTTGAAACGTTTAGGGCACGGCTGCTCGATAAGGGCGTACCGCGGACTGTCAACAAGTGCCTTACGCTACTCGGGCAGATGTGCCGTTATGCAATCCGGCACGGCTGGCTTGAGGCAAACCCCGCTGAAGGGACTAAGCTGCGCGCAGGATCGCGCCGTAGCCACGATCTCATCGAGAGCAATATACTGACCCCGCTCGAGGTCCGCGCGTGCGTTGCCGCCTGTGATGCGCGCTGGCGGGCGATCGTCATGACTGCCGTCATGAGCGGGCTACGAGAGGGTGAGCTGCTCGGGCTTCAATGGGGTGATATCGACTGGACGAGCCGGCAGATCCAGGTGCGGCGCTCGTATACGCACGGGCGGTTCTACGAGCCGAAGACACCGAGCTCGCGCCGTAAGGTGGACATCCCGCCGGGGCTCATCGCGACCCTCAAGGAATGGAAGCTCGCCTGCCCGCCGGGGCCGCACGATCTCGTGTTCCCGAGCGGGGCAGGAAATCCGGAGAGCGCCGCAAACCTGTTACAGCGGGGATTCTACCCGGCACTGCGCCGCGCGGGTCTTCGCAAGATCCGGTTTCACGATCTGCGGCACACCTACGCGAGCTTGCTGATCGCCAACAATGAACACCCCAAGCGGATCCAAGCACTCATGGGGCATGCGAGCATTAACGTGACGATGGACGTGTACGGGCACTTGATGCCGCAAGGCGGCGATCAGGTTGCGGATCGACTCGGAGCGCTGGTTTTCGGTGCGGGTGGTAGCAAAACGGTAGCAGCGCTTGAGGCCGAAGAGGGTGAAGAGTCGCAACCTATTGTTTCCTATGGTGCCGGCGAGAGGAATCGAACCCCCGACCTACTGATTACGAATCAGTTGCTCTACCGACTGAGCTACACCGGCGTCAATGCAAGTATACTCAATGGGGTGATCTTATAAAATAACATTACTTATCACGAATCCTTACGATAACATCCACGGCTTCTTGCACGGTTCCAGAAGGCAAAGCTGGAAGCTCCGGAATGTGCAGTTCATCGGGAACGAGGTCGATCAAAGCGCCCTGGTCTACGTTGTAGAAATGAAAGTGATCGCTAGTATTCGAATCATAAAACACCCGTTCCGGATCGACGATGACCTGCTGGACGATCCCGCGCGCCGCGAAAAGCCGAGGGTGTTGTACACGGTAGCCTTGGATACCGCTTTGCCGCGGCGCCGAAGCCGCTCGAGCACCTGTTCGGCCGATAAGTGTTGATGCTCTTGCAGCAACAGCAGCGCGATCTCCACGCGCTGAGCCGTAGGCTTGATTGCTTGCCGTTGCAATAGGTGAACGGCGGCGGATTCATCGTGAACGAGCATCGACTGCGCTTAAGGTGCTCCGCTCGAGTGTGATCGTTAGTGTACGCCTAGCGCCGGCTGCTTGCACCCTCCCGGCGCGCGCGCTCAAAACCCGGCCAAGCAAACACTTCCCGATCGACGACCGGCGAGCGTACCAAAATCAAGTCCGCGACTAAGCGCGCCGATCCCGGCGCCAAGGTCACTCCCAATCGATAATGCCCCGTATTCGCATACAGCCCGCGAATCGCGGGATGAGCCGCGATGATCGGTGTGTCGCGTTGTGCATAGGGCCTCAAACCCGACCAATGCCCCGCGAATTTCGTTTGCTCTAGTTCCGAAACCAGTCCGAACGCGGCCGCTTCCAAAACGGATCGAGCCCCCGACGTGACCGACTTGTCGAATCCCACACGCTCAAGCGTGCTACCGATCAGGACACGCCCGTCGGCGCGGGGCACGGCGTAGATTTCCTCGCGCAGCAGGATATGGTGGAAAAGCGGGGTGGGGGTTTCGAAGAGAAGCATTTGACCACGTACCGGCGCCAGCGCCGGGGGAAAGGGCAGTCCGGCGAGTAGTTGGCCGCTCCATGCGCCGGCAGCGACAATGACCGTTTCGCTCGAAAAGCGACCCGCGCTGCTATTCGCACCGACGACCCGATGACGGGACACGGTAACTGAAGACACCTGCGCGTTCTCGTAGATACCAACCCCGGCTTGACGCGTCACGGCCGCGAGGGCACGCAGCAACCGCGGGTTACGGATCTGGGCCACGCTAGGCCACCGCAGGGTCTGGTCGGATGCACGCACCCGCGGTTCCAGAGCCTGTAGTTCCGCAGGGCCGAGGATCTCGCAGCGATCACGGCTATGTTGTGTAGCCCAGGACGAGGTTTCGCTGTTGAGCGCCGCGTCGAGCAGCAGGAGCCCCGATTGCACCCATTCGCAATCGATGCCGGTGAGATCGCGGAGCTCGCGAGCCAACTCCGGATAATGGACCTGGCTCCAGCACAGGAGAGGATCGAGCGCGTTCGGGATGCTCCAAGGCGGCAGCGCCCCGAGTATGCCTGCTCCGGCCCAGGATGCCTCCTGTCCCAGGCGATGGCGTTCGAGAAGGACGACCTTACACCCTGCCTTGGCCAGTTCCCACGCGGTGAGCATTCCGATCACACCCCCGCCCACTACGATGCAGTCAGCAAGCATTCGACGACCGTAATGTATCGGCGTTCGGGAGGTTCAGTCTCCCAACCGATAGGCTTATCGCAATAACGTGATCACTAATCCCGGCGGGGCGCCGCGATGGTCCGAGTTACGTCAGCGTTACGTCCGCAGTGGAACTCTTGGCGAGCTCCCTCGGGAGACTGAACACGACTTGTTCGCGTATGCCGGGCGCTTCCAAAACCGTCCTGCCACCCCATTCCTTTAGCTTTTGCACCACCTGCTCGACCAGCACCTCGGGTGCCGATGCTCCCGCCGTCACCCCTACGGTCTGTTTGTTGTTTATCCATGCATGTTCGATTTCGGTCGCGCTATCGATCAAGTACGCGGGGATCCCTTGCTTTTCCGCGATCTCTTTGAGGCGGGTGGAGTTCGAGCTGGTTTGCGATCCGACCACGAGAATCACGTCACATTCCTTGACCATTCGCTTCACCGCGTCCTGGCGGTTTTGCGTGGCGTAACAGATGTCCTCTTTCTTCGGTCCGATGATTTTCGGGAAACGCTCTCTTAGGGCATCGATAACCTCCGCCGTATCGTCCATCGACAGCGTGGTTTGCGTCACGAAGGCGATGCAGTCCGGGGTTCTCACTTGCAGGTCCCAGACATCTTGGACGGATTCCACCAGGTACATGCCGCCTGCCCCATCGCCGCGCCGGTACTGCCCCAGGGTGCCTTCGACCTCCGGGTGGCCGGCATGGCCAATCAGAATGCACTCCCTTCCCTCGTCTTGGTAGTGGCCCACCTCCATGTGCACCTTGGTCACCAACGGACAAATCGCGTCGAAGACGCGCAGTCGGCGGCCCGCGGCCTCATCCCGCACCGCTTTGGCGACGCCATGGGCGCTGAAAATGACCACCGAATCATCCGGAACATCCTGAAGCTCGTCCACGAATATCGCTCCTTTCTCGCGCAATCCGTCCACGACATATTTGTTATGCACTACCTCGTGGCGTACATAAACCGGCGCGCCGTACAATTCCAAGGCCCGCTCGACGATACCGATGGCGCGGTCGACTCCGGCGCAAAAACCGCGCGGGTTCGCTAGCACAATTTTCATCACAGCACTATCCTGCCGCTCATTATATTTAGCCACACTACGATTTCTAAACCCTTATGTCGATACATCGCGTTTCAAACCGTCATATAAGATCATCGCCGCCCCCACCGTGATGGCGGCATCCGCGATATTGAAAGCAGGCCAGTGCCAAGCTCCGTAATAGACATCGATAAAATCCACGACGTAACCGGAAACTACTCTATCCCAAAGATTGCCTACCGCGCCCCCAAGGATAAGTGCCAGCGCGTACGCGAACCACGGCCGCTCGGCCGGCGTTTTGAGTAACCATACCACGATGCCTAGACTGACGGCGGTCGCCAAAAAAATAAACAGCCACCGTTGCCAGCCACCCGCTTGCCCGAGGATGCTGAAGGCGGCGCCGGTATTGTGGACCAGCGTTAGATTGAGCGACGGAAACAGCGCCTGCGGTTCGTGCAGCGTCAAATACTGACTCGCGAGGACTTTGGTCACCCGATCCAGTATGACAATTCCGGTCGCGAGCAAGAGCCACCTGCCGGCGCTGCCTGGGGCGCTCGCCAGGTTCGTCTCCACCCCGGCTTTAGCACAGTCTCTGTTCTTGCCGTTCACCTTCATCCAACTCGCCTACGCATAACGCCGGATTTCGCCCGGACCGTTTACGTTTTTCACACAACGGCCACATAAGGTCGGGAAGGCCGCGTTGGCGCCGACATCGTGCCGATGGTGCCAACAACGGCCGCACTTCGGTTGCGCCGAGGGTAACACCGCGAGCTTAAGCTCCGGGATCGCCGTATCCTTTGTTTGTGGCCCGGCCTGAGTGAGCGCATGGACCTGCGCGGCGCTTGTGATCATGACAAACCGCAGCTCATCTTCGAAGGCGGTTAAGGAATCGAATAGCGCACCGTTGCAATAAAGGTGCACCTCGGCATCCAGCGATGATCCGATCCGGCCCGCGACCCGCAAACCCTCGAGCTCCTTCGCGACGACCTCGCGCACCGTGATCACCCGCTCCCAAAGAGGGGGATCAAAACGGTCTTCCGGGGTGCGCGGCGCTTGATACCATTGTTCTAGGAATACCGACTCGCCCCGGTGACCTGGAATGTAGGTCCAGATCTCATCCGCGGTGAAGCTCAGAATCGGGGCCAGCCAGCGCGTGAACGCCTCGACGATATGATACATGGCGGTCTGCGCCGAGCGCCGTCCCAGGCTCTCGCGCGGCATCGTGTACTGACGGTCCTTGATAATATCGAGATAGAAGCTCCCCAATTCCAGCGCGCAAAACCTGTGCACTTTCTGGTAGATGAGGTGGAATTGAAACTGCTCGTAGGCGTTAATCACGTCTTGCTGCAAGCGCGCGGCGCGGGCCAGCACCCAGCGGTCGAGCATGAGCATCTCGTCGGGCGCCGCGGGGTGAGCAGGGTCGAAGCCCTCCAGATTGGCTAACAGAAAACGGGCCGTATTGCGAATACGCCGGTAGGCATCGGCGATGCGTTTCAGGATTTCGTCCGACACCGCCATCTCGGCCTTGTAGTCGGTCGCCGCGACCCAAAGCCGCAAGACATCGGCGCCGAGCGTATTCACGACCTCCTGAGGAACGACGACGTTGCCCCGCGACTTGGACATTTTCATGCCCTCGGCATCAACCGTGAATCCATGCGTCAATACAGCCTTATACGGCGCGACACCGTGCAACGCGACCGCCGTGAGCAGGGAGGACTGGAACCAGCCGCGATGTTGATCGGAGCCCTCGAGATACAGATCGGCCGGATAGTGCAAGCGGTCATCGTTTTGCAACACGCAGGTATGGGTAACCCCCGAATCGAACCATACGTCGAGCGTATCGGTCACCTTGTCATAGTAGGCCACATCCTCGCCGAGCAGATCGGTGGTATCAAGATCGTGCCACGCATCGATGCCGTCCTGCTCGATGCGCCGGGCGACTTCCTCGATCAATTGACCGGTGTCGGGATGTAACTCACCGGTGGTTCTGTGAACGAACAAGGCCATCGGCACGCCCCAGGTGCGCTGACGGGAAATACACCAGTCCGGACGCTTCTCGACCATGCCGTGGATACGCACCCGGCCCCACTCCGGGATCCAACTCACCCTCGCGATCTCGGCCAAGGCCTGGGATCGCAGCCCCTGCGCGTCCAAGCTGATGAACCATTGCGGTGTCGCCCGGAAAATGATCGGCGTGCGATGCCGCCAACAGTGCGGATAGCTATGCCTGAAAACCTCATGGTGCACGAGCGCGCCACGCGCTTTCAGTACCTGAATGATATGTTCATTGGCGGCCCACACATGCTCGCCCGCGAAGAGCTCCGTGCCCGGAATAAAGCGCCCGTCACCGCCGACGGGGTTGTCCACCGCTAAGCCATAGCGCTTACCCAAAACATAGTCGTCTTGGCCGTGGCCGGGCGCGGTGTGTACAGCGCCGGTGCCGGCCTCGGTTGTGACATGGGTCGCGAGAATGACAGGCACTTCGCGGCGGTAAAACGGGTGTTGCAAGACCAAACCCTCGAGCGCCTGGCCACCGCTGTAGGCAATGACTCGATACTCTTCGATGCCATAGCGATACAGGGTGTCCTTCATCAAGGCATCGGCCAGCACCAGGCGCTCGACACCGCGCGGCCCCTGGCATTGTACCACCGCGTAGTCGAGCTCCGGATTGACGGCCACCCCGTGATTGGCCGGTAGGGTCCACGGCGTGGTAGTCCAAATGACCACCGACAGAGGCCCGCTCCCCTCGTGCTCGGGGAGATGATGGCAGCGTTCCAAAAGGCTGGCCTCGTCCAACACCGCAAAACGCACATCGATGGCGGGCGAGTCGCGGTCTTGATACTCGACCTCTGCTTCAGCCAAGGCCGATCCGCAATCCGTACACCAGTGCACGGGTTTAACGCCGCGCTGCAGATGGCCTCCCTGAATAATGCGGCCGAGGGCGCGGATGATATCGGCCTCGTAACGGTAATCCATCGTCAGATAGGGCTGGTCCCAGTCGCCGAAAACGCCCAACCGGATGAAATCCGCGCGCTGCTTATCGACGTGCGCGCGAGCGTAGGCGCGGCAAGCCTCACGAAAGGCTTTGGCCGAAATCTGCTCACCCGCTTTACCTGAGTGCTGTTCCACCATCAATTCGATGGGCAGACCGTGGCAATCCCACCCGGGAACATACTCCGCGTTGAAACCGCTTAGCGTTCTTGCCTTGACGATGATGTCCTTGAGCACTTTGTTGACCGCATGTCCGATATGGATATCTCCGTTCGCATACGGCGGCCCGTCATGGAGAACATAGTCCTGGGCGCCTTTGCGGCATGCGCGAATGCGCGGGTACAGGCCGAGATCCTGCCAGCGTTTTAGCATCGCCGGCTCGCGCTCGGCAAGATTGGCCCGCATGGGAAAGTTCGTGCGCGGCAGGTTCAGCGTCTTCTTATAGTCGCTCATACGAGGAGATCGTCGCAGGCGCGCACTTGTTTCAATAGTCTTCTGGCTTGCACGGCGTCGAGCGCTATTTGGTGTGTCAGGGCTTCCACCGAGTCGAAGCGCCGATCATCCCTCAGCTTAGCGACAAACTCCACGGCCACGTACTTTCCATAGCAGTCTTGAGAAAAATCAAAAATATGTACCTCCAATAGATCGCGGGTTCCGCCGAACGCGGGCTTGGAACCGAGATACGCCACCCCCGGCAAGGGCGTCCCCCCGAGCCCGCTCACCCTTGCGGCGAAGATCCCCCGCAGCGGCGATCGGTTTCGGCGCAGCTCGATATTGGCCGTCGCGAACCCGAACCCATGACCTCGCTTCTGTCCGTGGGCTATCCGGCCACGGATCGCGTAACCGCGGCCGAGCAGTTGCCGCGCGCGCGGCATGTCCCCCTCGGCCAGCGCCCGGCGCACCTGGGTACTGCTAACGCGCTCCCCGGCGATCTTAAACACCGGCGGTTGCACCACATTAAACCCGTAGCGCGATCCCAAG
>Ga0136621_1000869_pt1 | contig 12040 bp, 10 predicted proteins | sample AntDryUQ445A2306_FD_104673 | JGI IMG/M metagenome (GOLD analysis project Ga0136621, IMG submission 104673) | Polar desert sand microbial communities from Dry Valleys, Antarctica - metaG UQ445A (23.06) | ecosystem: Environmental > Terrestrial > Soil > Desert | place: Antarctica: Dry Valley...
CGAACCTGGGCCATGCGGGAATCCTGTCAGCGAAGATCAGACCGAGCGAGCTCCGCGGCTTCGATGAACCCCGCGTTCACGCCGAGTTGGACGGTCACGATTGCTGGTTCTGGTCGGAAGCGCGGCCAGAGAGGGTACGACGGAATGTCTCGCGCGCCGGGTCTAGCAGCAGGTCACCTCACCCGCCTGGGACATGCCTCGCCAACAATGATGATCTCAGGGTCGAACGCGGCGGTAAGGCTGGCCAAGCCCGCCCCCAGCCAGCCACCGATCTCGCCGAAGAGCTCAGTGGCAGCGACGTCTCTGACGGGCTCGTCGCCCAGCAGAGGACGTTGCGGTTCAGCCATGATGCCCGGCATGCCGCGAGATCTCTAGCATTCTGTCCCAGCAGCACCACAAAAGACGCATCGGCACCACCTAGAAGGGTCATATATCTGAGATTCAGTCAAATTACCGTTCTGCGCGCATAGTCTGGCCACCGAGCACGTATACGAGGGGGGCCACATGCAGTGGTGGTACAACAACCCGCGCGCTAGGCGTCGGGACAACAGGGGTGCTGCGGCCGTCGAGTTCGCCTTGGTCCTACTCCCACTCATCACGATTCTGCTCGGAACCATTCAGTTCGGTTACTACTTCTTCGCGGCCCAATCAACCAGCTCGGCTGCCCGTGAGGTGACCCGGCGGCTCATCGTTGGAGATTGCCAAGACGCTGGACAACGCGACGCATTCGCCAACGGTCAGGCCAACGTCGCCGGTGGCCTAACAATCACAACGGATTACACCGCCCTGCCTGACGTCGGTCAAACCATCAAGGTGACGGTGACAGCAGACGGGGGGATCATCAGTTTCCTGCCTATGCCGAACAGCGGGATAGTGGAGCGCGTCGTCAAGTCCCGGGTGGAAGACCAGGCAGAAGGCGCCCCATGCACATAGCCATGCGGCGACGTAGTGATGAGAATGGCGCGGTCGTGGTCGTCGTCGCCCTGATGGTGGTCGTCATCTTTGCCATCGCTGCGTTAGCTGTGGACCTGGGCAACGCCTTCACTCGTTTGCGTGACGTCCAGTCTCAGGCAGACTTCTCCGCCCTTGCCGGTGGCGCCGATCTTCCGGCGCTCGGCGCCTCTCCGATTGCAGCTGACCCGGCCATTCAAAAGGCCGCGGAGTACCTTTACTTGAATCAACCGCAAGATGACAACGGCCCGGATGCGCTTACCGTGCCCGAGTTCGCCTTTGATCTGACGAATGGGAATGCCAACGACGGAGAGGCCTACTACGGTCACTTCGACGGCGCGAATTTCGTCGCGTCAAGCACCGAACTCACGATTCGAACACCACCCGCCCTAGTGAGCTTCGGGTTCGCGAGGATCCTCGGTTCGGACGATACCGACGTGGATGCCAAGGCGACTGTTGGAGTGTTCTCTCCGGGCACCGGCCCCATGCCCGTGTTCGCCGTCGCCGGTTGCGACTACGGACCGCAGACATTTACCGATCCGGCCGGAGGTCAGGTGGTCGCGGTGACTCGGCCCCCGATGTCTTTCGACACTGAACCCCCGGCGTTCAACAACGCCACGATGAACGAGCTGACGACCGTACCCACAGCCGTGTCAGTGAACGAGATCGGCGCCCAGGTCGTCATCGACGGCAACCAGTTCAACGCCGCCGCCGCCGGCATCGTGAAGGTTGGTTTCTTCCGGGACCGAACTGGCAGTACCCCATACTTTGAGGAAATCCTCCCAACCACACGCACCAACAGCCTGATCAGAGCAGACGTTCCAGCCGCGGTGGCGGCGGTAGAGGATGTGTGGTGGGTCCGTGTCTTCAAGGGGAATAGCGCCGGCGTTGGATCATGGTCCCCGCCGGAGAATGCCCTTCCACTCCGGATAGGCCAGGCTGTGCTGGAGTGCGACTCAGGGGCAAGTAGCGGCAACTTCGGAACCCTGTACTTGCCGCGCACTGACGTGTCATCGCAGGATGACATGATCGCCAAAAACATGGCCGCGAAGCTCGAGTTCGACCTTGCAACCATGCCTGTCGCGGGTCCTGCGCCGCTGTGCACCGGCGCGGGATCGCCAGCGGTTCACGCGCCTGCGGACGGCACCAACTGTGTTGACACGAAGACTGGTATGCCCGCGAACGCCGCCACGCAGGGCTTGATCACCGGCGTCGACGGAGAGCTGGGTCGCCTCAGGCAGGACACCAGTGATCGGTGTCGTCAGTCTTCGTACGGCAATCGGCCGCAGCGCGCGGCCACAGGCATCAGCGGCTACGACATGAACGACGACATCCTGACATGCTTTTTCACCGACAACTTCACAACCATCGAGGACATCAGCAAGCAAGGCATCGCCTACTCGTCTGGCGTCGTTCTCGATCCAGCCATCTACAGCTCGCCAAGATTCATGTGGGTCCCTGTTCTCCACGTGGAGCCAACGTTTGGAGGCTCGCAGAAGTACTCGATCAAAGAGTTCCGTCCTGGCTTCATTACTGATCAGCCCAAGACGGCGAACGCAACGAACCACAGCGTTGGAAGCACGACAAGCAACGGCATATATGTCGAGCAGCCGGCTGGCAACCGAGTGAGCAGGGTCATGGTCGTTTTCTTCAACGCTGAGGCCCTCCCCGCCGATTCAGGCGGAGCACCCGTCACCAACTGGATGGGCTTCGGACCTAAGATTCTGCAGTTGACTGACTAGCTCTGCTATGCGGCGAGCTTGGTGAGAGCTTGAGCGATCAGGGCCGACGAGCGAGGTCAGCCGCGCCGATCATCCCGGCGGTGTTCCCCAGTTCTGCCGCCCGGATTTGCAGCTCGGGGCGATAGTTGCGGCCCGTCAGGTGTGTCCGGAAGGAGGACCGCGCCGGTTCCAGGAGCAAGCCGCCCGCGGCCGATACGCCTCCACCGATCACGACGACTGCTGGGTCGAGCACGGCGGTCAGCGTCGCAATGCCCTCTCCCAGCCATCGACCCAGGGATTCGAGCTGCTCGATCGCGAACGCGTCACCGTCGCGTGCCGCCTCGCTGATCAGCGGTCCGTCGATGGCGAGGACATCGCCGCCGGCACGGTCGAGCAGCGACCTGGCGATCAGTGAACCTCGCCCGACTTGCTCGCACACCTCGCGCACGAGCGCGGTTCCGCTGGCGTACTGCTCCCAGCACCCGCGGTTGCCGCAACCACAGACGAGGCCGCCAGGGACGACGCGGATGTGCCCGATCTCGGCCGCGACCCCGAACGCTCCACGGTGCAGCTCTCCGTTGAGGACGATGCCGCCACCGACACCTGTGCCAACGGTGACCAGCACGAAGTCGTCGACATCAGCTCCGGCGCCGAACGTGAACTCGCCCCAAGCGGCTGCGTTGGCGTCGTTCTCGATGACCACCGGCAGATTCAGCCGCAGCTCGAGATCCCGCTTCAGATGCTCGTCCCGCCAGGCCAGGTTGGGGGCGAACAGGACCGTGGAGCGTCCGACGTCGACGAAGCCCGCCGCGCCGACGCCCACGGCTTCGATGTCGTGCTCGTCACGGAACTCTCCGACGAGATCCTCGATCGCTTCCTCGATCGCGTCGGTGTCTGTGGCTGGTGAGTCCCGGCGGCCGGTCAGAAGCACCGTCCCGGTGTCGTCCACCACGCCGCCGGCGATCTTGGTTCCTCCCACGTCGATGCCCACAGTGAGGGCCATCAGTCGTCCTCCCAGCTCTCGTCGTCAGTGAGGTCGATCTTCTGCACTCCCGGCCTTCTTCGGTCCTTGCCCGACTGGTCCGGGACGGAGGTGGCCATAGCCTCAGCAACTGCCTGCATCAGGGAGGTCGCCGCCGACGTGAGGTGCTGCTTGACCTCCGGACTGGTGCCACGGACTGCCGAGATCACCTGGCAGAGCGGACAGTAGCGGCAGTCCTCGCCACCGGTCGCGATGTGCTCGCTGACCGAGTTGAGGGACGAGGCCGCCCCACCAGCGGCGGCAGCCGCTGCACCGGCGTACTCGCTGCCGCTCTCGCGAGCCATCTCCTGCAGAGCACCGAGCAGCCTTGCGGCCTCTGCTCCCACGCTCCCCACCGGCTCGTCCTGGCCTTCGTCTCTCATTCGTTCTCTCCCGAGGGCTGAAATCGGATCTGGAGCGACCCCTCGTCCACACGTGCCCCGGCAACGGTGTGCTTGGCCAGCGCCGTGGGCAACGCCAGCACACGGCGATAGGACCCCACGGTGACCACGAGCTCATCACCGTGCCGGGCCAGGTCGATGTCGCTTCGCGCCGCGAACGGCAGGTCGAACCGCAGCGTCGCTCCGGTTCCGGTGCGGCGAACCGTCATGGGCCCCTCCCCAACGGGGGCTGCGAGCGGGTCGTCGTCACCGTACGCGGCGGTGGCGAAGGCAGCCAGCTCGTCCGCTCCGACCGGTTCGGAAGGGCGGTACGACGAACGCCAGATCGGGAGGCCCGCGAAGGACTGCTCGACCTCATCCAGGATCTTGCTCTGCGACTCGACCCACCGCCTGCGCCACGCGTCCGAGCCGGCTGATGGGAACACCCGATTGGCGATCACACCGTCGACGCGATACCCGAACAGCGAAAGCGTTGTGAACGAACGCCGGGCCTCTGCCACGACCACCGCTTCAGGGGTGAGGACGAGGCGGACACTGGAGTCCTTCCCGGCGAGTATCTGGTGAACCTCCTCGAGGTCGCGGTGCAAGCGCTCGATAGCGTCGAACACGGAGTCGTGCGGCATGGGAACCCCGGCCGCACGCGCCAGCACGGGTTTCAGTGCCTTGACGATCCGCCGCTCCATGGGAAAGACCCGGTCCATGTACCAGCCGAGCGCCTCCGGCAGAGCCAGGAGACGCAGGGTCTCTGCAGTGGGTGCGCAGTCCACGACGATAACATCCCACTCTCGCGACATCGCATGCGCGCGAAGCTCCAGCAGTGCGAGCACCTCCTCGGCACCCGGAATGACCGTGAGCTCCTCGGCGGTGATCGGGTCAACCCCCGCGGCGTCGAGGACCAAGAGCAGGTAGTCCTGGATCTCCAGCCAGGAGCGCTCGAACCTTCGTTGCGCGTCGACTTGCTGCACGAACAGGTTGCCGTCCACCTCGGTCGGCTCCCCGGCGATCGGGACACCGAATGCGTCGGACAGGGAATGCGCGGCATCGGTGGAGAGCACCAGGGTTCGGTTCCCACGCACGGCTGCCATGGTCGCCGTACCGGCTGCTGCGGTGGTCTTGCCGACCCCGCCTTTGCCGGTGAAAAGAATGATCCGCAAGGGCTCAGGCGAGCGACTCGACGCGCTTCTTCAGACCCTTGAGCGCGTTGTCGATGATGACCTTCTCGGCCTTGCGCTTGAGCATCCCGATCATCGGGATCGAGATGTCCACCGCGAGTCGGTAGGTGACCTCTGTCCCTCCGCTGTCGCCCCCCTCCAACTCGTAGGCGCCGTCCATGGCCGTCAGCATCTTGCCCTTCTCTGCCAGGTTCCAATGCACAGCTTTGTTCCCGTTCCAGTCATAGCCGAGCGTGTACTGGTCCTTGATCGGGCTCGCGTCGAAGTCAAAGAAGACCTGCTCGGCCTGGCCCTTCGAGTCCTCGGCGACCACACTTGCGGCTTTGACGCCCTGCACCCACTCGGGATAGGCGCCGAAGTCGGCGATCACGGCCATCACGGCGGCCGGGTCGGCGTCGATCACGATGCTCGAGGTGGTCTGGTCAGCCATGTCCGTCGGTCCCTCCTCGCGTGCAGAGGCTGCGAGCCTAACCGATCACGGCACCGTCGCAGATGGGCAGTCCGCCCTCGGCCGAGCCCCTTGCGAGTCAGCGGTAGCCTGCGGCGTGTACTCGGCCCACCGCGACTCCGGAGGAGGCAAGCGTGCGCGAATACTCGACGCCTCTCACGGTTGACCTCCCCGGGTCCGGAAACCTCACTGATGACGTCGTCGACAACGGTCAAAGCCACCCCGACGCGGTCTCCTTCAGTCGTCGGTCTGCTACCGGATGGTCCGACATCACGGCCCGCGAGTTTCTCCAAGACGTGCGCGCCGTTGCCAAGGGGCTCGTGGCTTCCGGAATCTGCATCGGTGACCGCGTCGCGATCATCTCCAGGACACGCTACGAATGGACTCTGATCGACTACGCCATCTGGTTCGCCGGGGCGGTCACGGTTCCGATCTACGAGACGTCCGCGGCCGAGCAGATCGAGTGGATCCTTTCGAACTCCGGAGCGCGGGCGGTCGTCGCTGAAACCCCGGAGCACGTGTCCCGGATCGAGAAGGGCCGCGGCAACCTCGCCGAGGCGCTGAGCATCTGGTCACTTGACGAGGACGCAGTCGGCTTCCTGAGGGCTCATGGCACCGATGTCGCCGACCACGAGCTCGAGAGTCGGCGTACGGCGTCGGGACCGACCTCGCTAGCCACGATCATCTACACGTCCGGAACAACCGGAAGCCCCAGGGGCTGCATGCTGACTCACGGCAACGTCATGTTCGCACTAGGCACAGCCGTCGAAGCACTGCCGGAGCTGTTTGGCCGAGAAGCCGCCTCCACGTTGGCCTTCCTCCCGTTGCCTCACGTCTTCGCCCGCATTCTCCAGGTCGGAGCCGTCAGGGCGCGAGTACGGCTGGGTTACTCCTCGGAGTTCAAGCAACTCCTCGACGATCTGGAGTCGTTCGGGCCGACGTTCGTCCTCGCCGTTCCTCGTGTCTTCGAGAGACTCTTCAACACCGTCTCGCAGCGAGCCGCCGCTGACGGCAGGGGCAGGACGTTCGACAGGTCGGCCGAGACGGCGATCGCCTACAGCCGGGCTATGGACATGGGCAAACCGGGAGTTGCGCTGAGGGTGAGGCACGCGGTCTACGACCGGCTGGTGTACCGAAAGCTCCGCACGGCGCTGGGCGGACACTGCGAGTACGCCGTGTCCGGTGGCGCGCCGATCGGTGAGCGACTCGGACACTTCTACCGGGGCGTCGGGCTTGTCGTGCTAGAGGGTTACGGCCTGACCGAGACCACGGCGGCACTGACGGTCAACCTGCCCGAGACCTCCAAGATCGGCAGTGCAGGTCGCCCTCTTCCCGGAACCAGTGTGCGCGTCGCGGACGACGGTGAGCTTCTCGCCAAAGGTGGCCAGCTCCTCTCGGGATACTGGAAGGACGAGGACGCGACTAGCGCGGTCATCAGCACTGAGGGCTGGCTGCACACCGGCGACTTGGGTGAGATCGACGACGAGGGCTTCGTGCGGGTAACCGGTCGGAAGGTGGAGATCATCGTCACCGCTGGAGGCAAGAACGTCGCGCCGTCGGTGCTCGAGGACCGGGTCCGTGCGCACTCCCTGGTCAGCCAGTGCATGGTCGTCGGCGATGGTCAGGCTTATATCGCCGCATTGATCACTCTCGATCCGGAGGGCCTCGGATCATGGGTCGAGCAGCATGGGAAGAGCGTCGACGTCCCGCAGCTCATCGAGGACGCGGAGTTGATCGCCGAGATACAGACCGCCATCGACGACGCCAACCGGGCCGTCTCCCAGGCCGAGTCAATCCGGAAGTTCACAGTCCTTCCGGGCGACTGGACCGAAGAGAGTGGCCACCTGACGCCGAGCCTGAAGCTGAAGCGCAACGTCGTGCTGCGTGATTTCCACCGCGACGTGGCCGCCCTGTACGCCAATTAGCAGTCCTCCGGCCTTGCAGGATCCGCAGTGTGCCCGTTATTCAAATTTCGGACTGATAAGACTATTCCTGAGACGTATTGCCCTGTTTGCCGGGAAACTTTACTTAGGCCGCGGGAGGCCTCGGGCAAGCGGGCTCAGCAAGGGTGGCCTGCCCGTGATCGACAAGGCTCACAGAGGTTCGGGAAACAGCCATGGGACGCAGAACCATTCTCCTCCTCGTTGCGGCACTCATCGCAGCACTGGGCACGTCGCTGGTTTTCTTGTACGTGCGCGGCGTCGACGCTCGCGCGGATGAGAAGTACGACGCCGTTAACGTGCTCACTGCCGTCAAGATGATCGAGCCGGGCGAGACGCTCGACGAAGCCAAGGCTGGCGGAAAGATCCAGGAGGGTTCAGTCACACGGGGGCAGGTGCTCTCCGGTGTTATGACCGACACCGTAGACATGGGCGACAAAGTAGCTCTAACGACTGTTTATCCCGGTGAGCAAATCATCAGTGGAAAATTCGGTGCGCCTGAAGATCAGGAAGTGCTGACCATTCCCGATGACAAGATGGCGATCTCGGTGAACCTCACAGATCCGGCAAGGGTCGCGGGGTTTGTCAATCCAGGCGCCGAGGTCGCGGTATTCGTGTCTGCCCAGCCGCTGACCGAGGGTGACCAGGCCGAAGCACCTCCTCCTTTCACTCGCCTGCTGCTGCCACGCGTCCAAGTCATTGGCGTTGGGACCACCACAGTTGTGTCGACCACCACCACCGCTGAGACGGGCGAGCAAACGACCGAAGAACTACCGCGCACGCTGCTAACGCTCGCAGTGGACCAGGATGAGGCAGAGAGCGTCCTCTTCGCTGCCAAGAACGGTGAGGTGGCGTTCGCGCTGCTGACTGAGAAGTCCAAGGCCGTGCCCGGCCCCGAAGTCACGGCCGAGAATGTTTTCGAGTGACCCTGATGCCAATCATCGTCGAAAGCCAACCAGCCACTGCTGAGACCTTCGTGTCGGCCATCGGCGGCCGGGCGGCCGTGGTCGCCAACTTGGAGGAACTGAAGAGAGGACTGACCGCGGACGATCAAGAGTTCGCAATCATCCTAGGCCCAAGTGTGGACCTTGAGGCGGCGGCAGCCCTCGCCACCACTCTGCGAGTCACCCGACCACCCACGAGCGTCATCTTGATCCGAAGGCGCGTGGACACCAGTGTCCTTGCGGAGGCACTCCGGTCGGGCATGCGCGAGGTGGTCGAGGAACGTGATCTCACCGGTCTCGGCGCAGCAGTGACCCGGGCGGCTCAAATTTGGGCAGCGCTCAGCGGTCCGGCGGGTGCCTCACAGACCGTACAAGCTGGCAAGGCCATCGCGGTGTTCTCCCCAAAGGGTGGCGTGGGCAAGACGACTCTCGCGGTCAACCTGGCACTGGCCCTGGCCCAGCACGGCAAAAGAAGGGTATGCCTGGTTGATCTTGATCTCGGCTTCGGCGATGTCGCGATCACGCTTCAGCTGTTTCCGGCTCGAACTCTCGCCGACGCCGTGCCCATGGAGTCCGGTCTGGACGTCGGCCTCCTGGAGACGCTGTTGACCCCTCACCGGGACGGGCTGTTCACGCTGGTCGCACCTGTGCAGCCGGATGCAAAGGACACCATCCCTGCCTCTCTCATCGGCAGGGTCCTCCGACTGCTCAAGTCCAGTTTCGAGTATGTGGTGGTCGACACCTCACCGAGTTTCGACCAGCATGTCCTGGCGGCCTTTGACGAGACCGATGAACTTCTGCTGGTCACCACACTCGACGTGCCGACCTTGAAGAACGTAAAGATCGCGACCGAGACGCTCGATCTGCTCAACTTCCCCAAGAGTCAGCGGCATCTGATCTTGAACCGGGCGGACGAGAAGGTAGGGCTCTCGAGTGGAGAAGTCGAGGCCACGCTGGGCATGCCCATCATGGCGGCCATCCCTACGTCCTCCCAGGTTGCGAACTCGACCAACTCGGGGGAGCCGATTGTCGCCAGCCTGCCGCGCCATCCGGTGAGCCGGGCAATCATCTCGATGGCCGACGCACTGCTGGCAGCGACAGCGACGACTAAGTCCGACACTTCCGGGAAGCGCGCTACCTCTCCCAAACGTGGGCTCATCCGCAGGGGAGGCAAGTAACATGAGCAGTCTTACTGATCGTCTTGCCGCGGCATCTCGAGACCGGGGCGCGACAACAGTGACGAAGCCCGAGGCCATGCCAGCCCCTGGCCAGCGCAAGGCAGCTGTATCCGCTCCCAGCGAAGACCGCCTCACGTCGCTCAAGAGTCAGGTGCACGGCAATCTGCTCCAACAGCTCGGGCCCAAGCTGTACGACGCGGAGCTTTCGCAGTCAAACCTCGAGCAAATGGTTCGTGCCGCCTTGCAGGATGCAATGTCGGACGAGGGCACTCCCCTGACCGTCGCGGAACGGAGCCGCATCGCCGAGGAGATCGCGGACGACATCTTGGGGTACGGCCCGATAGAGCCATTCCTGAGGGATCCGGATCTGACTGAGGTGATGGTCAACGGTCCGAACGACATCTGGATCGAACGGTCCGGACGATTGACCAAGGTCGAAGGGCACTTCAACGACGAGGCACACCTGCGACGGACCATCGACAAGATCGTGTCAAGAATCGGGCGTCGCGTCGACGAGTCAAGTCCCATGGTCGACGCTCGGCTCCCCGACGGTAGCCGCGTCAACGCGGTCATCCCACCCCTCGCCGTGGACGGCTCGCTGCTGACCATCCGCAAGTTCTCCGCCGATCCCTACACCGCCGCAGACCTCATCGCGTTTGGCTCCATGACCGAGCGCACCGCCCAGTTCCTGGACGCCTGTGTCAAAGGCAAGTTAAACATCGTTGTCTCAGGGGGCACCGGCTCGGGCAAGACGACCACTCTCAACGTGCTCTCGTCCTGGGTCCCCTCTGACGAGCGAATCATCACGATCGAGGACGCTGCGGAGCTGCAGCTCCACCAGGATCACGTCCTGCGTCTGGAGTCGCGCCCCGCCAACATCGAGGGCAAGGGCGCCGTGGAGATTCGTGACCTTGTCAAGAACTCGCTGCGCATGCGCCCGGACCGGATCATCGTCGGTGAGGTTCGTGACTCCTCGGCGCTCGACATGCTGCAGGCGATGAACACCGGTCACGACGGCTCAATCTGCACCATCCACTCCAACGGCCCCCGCGACACCCTGGCACGCATCGAGACGATGGTGCTCATGGCAGGCATGGACATGCCGATGCGGGCCATTCGCGAGCAGGTCGCCTCCGCGGTGGACATCATCGTGCACCAGAGCCGGCTCCGCGATGGCTCGAGGCGGATCACCCACATAACCGAGGTGGAGCGCATGGAGGGTGACGTCGTCACTTTGCAGGACGTCTTCCTCTACGACCACTCGATGGGTTTCGACGAGAACTCGCACAGCCTCGGCGTGCTACGTGCAACCGGGTTGCGGCCGAAGTTCCTGGACAAGCTGGCCCAGAACAACGTGCACGTCGACCCGATGCTCTTCGCCATGGACTACTAGAGATGGCGAGCGTGTGAGATTCTGCAGCTGCGCCCTCAGCCGTCTCGGCACAAGCCTTCTGGCCGCGACGCTGATTGTGCTGTCCGGAGCGGCGAACGCGTTGGCAGCCAGCGAGGGGCGCATCGACTACGTGGAAACGGAGGCAGGCGGGCTACGCCTGTTGTACTCCCTTCCGAGCCTGCCTGACGGCGTCGATCCCGAACCGGATTCCCTCCGAGTCACTATCAACGAACAGAGTGTGGAAGCCAAAGCCGCTCCCGCTGAGGAGGGTGCGTCATCCGAACAGGTCACCCGGACGACGGTCATGGCGATCGATGTCAGCAACAGCATGCGCGGCGAGCGATTCGCTCAGGCCAAACAGGCTGCGAAAGCGTTCCTGAACGCAGCGCCAGCTGATGTCCTGGTGGGCATCGTCGCGTTCGCCGGTGACGTCCGCACGGTTCAAGAACCTACTCTGGACCGCGAAGAGCTGAGCCAGGTCATAGACGCGTTGACGCTGTCTCGACAGACGCGTTTGTACGACGGCGTGAGCAAGGCGGTCAACGCGGCCGGTGAGGAAGGGCAACGCAGCGTATTGGTGCTTTCCGACGGCAAGGACACCTCGGACACTGCGGTCGACGAGGTGATGAAGGCCATCAGGGATGCAGCGATCCAAGTCGACGTCGTTGCCTTGCAGCAAAGCGCAGATGCCCTCGAGCCGCTTGAGAAAATGGCCGCGTCTGGTGATGGTGCAGTGCTCGAGGCAGACGATCCTCAGGCTCTGGTCGAGGTCTTCTCCGACCAGGCAGCCGATCTGGCCGGGCAGATCCTCGTCACGATCGCTGTCCCCGACGACCTGTCCGGCACCGAGGGAACCGTCGCCGTCTCGATC
>Ga0136621_1000871_pt1 | contig 12037 bp, 11 predicted proteins | sample AntDryUQ445A2306_FD_104673 | JGI IMG/M metagenome (GOLD analysis project Ga0136621, IMG submission 104673) | Polar desert sand microbial communities from Dry Valleys, Antarctica - metaG UQ445A (23.06) | ecosystem: Environmental > Terrestrial > Soil > Desert | place: Antarctica: Dry Valley...
GGGTCGTCTTGCTGTACTTCTCGAAGCCCGTACCCAGTGTCATCTGTCTGCTCATTATCATCCTCGGCTGTATTCGGTGCGCCTACCGATCAGATCGCGGACTTTTGCAGAGGTTCCTTAACGACTTTCGTAGTCAACGGGGCAGCCTCAGACGCGCCGACCCCGAACATCATAGTCGTGGCGAAAGCCAGCAGGGTGACGATAGAAAGACTCTTCGTTCGATTGCTTAGCATGGCTTCCACCTCAGTAAATGATTACGAAAAAACCACCGGCCACTTCCGCTCCGGCGTTGTTCACAATCTTCACAAAGGACTCACACCCAGCAGCCCCCTGCCCCACCAGAGCCACGACGTCGGTGGTGGTCTCGAAATAGTTTGGCGTAGCCTGGAGCCCCCCATTGAAAGGGATGCCCGTAATACAGTACGTGGTGCCGTCAAAGAACACATTCGCCTGGGTGATACCAAAGGAACGTGAGGGGACGACGAACCCATCCTGGAGGATGCTTGCGTAGAATTGAACCGCCGCAGTACCTGCTGGACCTATTGGACCGACCGGCCCAAGGGGACCGACCGGGCCAGTGGGGCCACGGAAGGTGTGTGCGCGCCGGGTGATCTCCCGGTTAGCAATTTTCTTAACCACCTTCTTGGTGATTACAGGGGCGGCCCACGTTGGTCCCACAGCCAAGGATAAGGCTACTGCCAACGCCAAACCGCCAAAAAGTCCTTTACCTATAGTCATATGTCACCTTTAAACTAGAAAAAATCCATTTAATAAAACGTTTAGTTCGCGAGTCCAGGGGGTTAGTTGAATACACCCCGGGCCTAGCCGTCCCATCCGCCAGTTTCTTTCGGTAAATTTCCATCCACTCATCAAGTGTCTGGGTTTTTGGCAATACCAATTGAGGTAGTTCGTCTTCCATCTCTTAATAAAGTAGCAGGAAGAAGTCATGCGCAACTTGCGTACTGTAGTAGTTGAAAATAGCCACGGTAGCTGGCAATATGCGAATAGCGTGCCACCACTGATTGGCTGCACGTTAATGTAGCGCCCTGGCCATCCACAACAGTGCGGATCACGTACATCTGCTCGCTTCGTTGCCGCGCATCGGCGTCAGTAAGATCACGCCCCCGGCCGGGACTAGTATGATGACACAGTGCTATATGAAGAAAGGATTCGCGGGATCGAACGGGTATTCATGCGTCCTCCCCCTTATCCGTGCCTAGTTGCGGCAAGCTTTAGCCTGCACATCAACCCGCATAGGTTTTTCCGTGCAGACAACGCCAAGACCGGGTAATGGATCAATGAATACAACTGGAACACCGACACGTCCATTGACCCTACGAGTGTCGTCGATGTGAGTCACGGTGAGACCGCGACGCAAGCCTAGTCGCTGGTCGTGACTCGCAGCGATAATATCAAGGAACCCTTTATTCTCGATCGGAATGCAATCGGTGGGTTAGTCGGGGTTCTCAGCGGCTAGAATAACGGTAGGGCGATAAACGGACCACCGCGTTGCCAATAGAGGTCAGATTCGCGTCACTTGAAAGACCCCTGCGCGGCGACGGGAATACCGTCGCCGCGCAGTCCGAAGCTGTATCGGTCTGCCTTAGGTGAATAACGTCCGCCTTTCTTGCGTTAATGCGGGGCTTACAACGGCTCACAATGTTCCTCGATCTTCTTGCGGGCCTCGGCGATGGCCGCCTGGCGCTCTTCCTCGGTAAGACGCTTGCTGCTTCCGTCTTCCGCGTATTGCAGAATCCTAGGCTTGCCCGCAAGCTTCGCTAAGCGCTCGCGCGCCGCTTCGCAATCAGCCTTGCGTTCACCCGCTTGCTCTTGCGTCTTCTGATCGGCCTCCGCTTGTTCTTGCCGTTTATCGCCGCGCACCTCAAAGTCCTGCAGTTGTTGCTTCAGATTATCGCGGGCGGCCTTGGAATCGACCTTCGGGGGAGGTTTGATGGTCTGGGCCGGCCGGCCTGGGGGCGGTGACTGCGAGTATTGCACCTGTCCCTCATCATCGACCCATTTGTACATCTCGGCCAGGAGGCCGGGCGAAGCCAAAGCCACACCCAGCGTCACCCACAATAGCGTTCCACGAGAAGTGCAAGAGCGAGTCAGCATCGCGCGTCCTTCCAACATCGTGATGCTGTGACTATAAACCTATTCGCATCACGAAGTAAGTGGCCGGCGGGTGACCGGAGGTGTGCCCGGTTGCAAGGAATAGCTGAGCAAAATCTCGGAAAATTGCTCGAGCGCTGCAACGCCACTCGTTTTTGCTTGCTGGTGCCACTCGTGGAGCTGTCGCTGTTGCTCCAATGAGACGGGCGTTTGCTGAGCGATGGTTTGCAAGCGAGTTTGAAAGTGATGAACCATTGCAAGTATTGCACTGTCCCGGAGGCCCTGCGCAAGGCGCTGCTGGATAGCGGTATCCATCGGACTTTGCGAGCGCGTGAGAAACCGCCTAGGACGGTTCGTTGGATCCTCCGGTTTGCATTGTTCGCGGTATACTCGCTGGAGGGCGTGCTTGGTATAGTCGGAAAGCACTTGCAAACGACAGCTTGCGACCGCTCGGACGGTGTCCTCATCGATCAGCGATTTCCGAGGATCCCTACACAAGCGGGGCGCGATTTTCTTCACGCGCGCAAGGCCGAGAGCACGGAGTGCGCGGATATACCACCAACCGATGTCGAATTCCCATGGTTGGGTGGAAAACCTAGCGGAACTGGCGAAGGCATGATGATTGTTATGCAATTCTTCTCCCCCAATCAAGATACCCCACGGGATAAGGTTCGTGGAAGCATCGGGGCAATCATGGTTGCGGTAGCCCCACCAATGACCCAACCCATTGATGACCCCGGCGGCAAAGAACGGGATCCACATCATATGTATCGCCCACATCGTGAGGCCGATGGGCCCAAACGCAAGGACATAAACTATTCCTAGTAGGACGACCCCGAGCCAACTGCTATACGTGCGGCCGTAGAGGTGCCTTTCCAACCAGTCGTTGGGGGTGCCGTGTCCATAGGTCGCGAGAACTTCGGGATGGCGCGTATACGCTTCCCCATAGACTTCAGCACCGCTCGAAAGCAGCTTTCTTATGCCCACATTGTGAGGGCTGTGAGGATCATCCGGGGTTTCCACAAACGCATGGTGCTTGCGGTGCACCGCGACCCAGGTCTTCGTGGCCATCCCGGTGGTCACAAAAAGCCAGAAGCGGAAGAAGTGCGCGGCGGCTGGATGCAAGTCCAACGCTCGATGGGCTTGGTGGCGGTGCAAAAAAATAGTCACCGATACGATCGTTATGTGCGTCATCCCCAAGGTGACCAGCACATAGCCCCACCAAGGAAGCGTTATATAACCAGTCAACATGCATGAGACCTCTTATTTGTTCTGAACACCCCGCCGTTTACGGCGGGGGGTATCGTACCCGATGGTGACGAAAACCTAGACCACGGGCGCGGCTCATCCGCGCACGGCGTGCTTCAGTGGCGCCAACGCCTCGGGGGCGAAATCGTCGACATCGATCGCCGCGCGTACCGCCCGATCCCAAGCTTCGAGCACTTGCATGTCTTCCGCCGAGACGATCCCCGCGTTCAGGGCCTCGCTACGGGCCGAGCGCTCATCGGTCACTTTGATGGCGCCATCCTTGATCGCGGCCTTGATGCGCGCCTCGATACTTTCCGCCTCCGGAACCCGCTCGAAGGCGTGTTCGATACGGCCGGTGATGTCGTCAGGCGCAGGGCTTACGAAGATGCCGGCCGTCAGCCGGTCTCGCGCGGGGGAGGCTTGCAATAGCAGTGAGGCCGCTTGGTGCGTGAGCCGATCGTTGGTCGGCCGGCTTCGCTGTCCCCAAGGGAACACGATGCGGCGTAACAGCCAACCCAGAGGGCGCGATGGGAAATTCCCAAGGATTTCCGCGAGCCGCTGTTCGATCATGGCGACGGCAGCGGTGCCGATATACTCGACCAAGGGCAGATCGCCGGGTTGCCGGCCTTCGTCCTCGAAACGTTTGAGAACGCAGCTTAGAAAATACATCTCGGCGAGAATATCCGCAAAGCGTCCGGAAAGATGCTCGCGGCGTTTGAGCTCGCCGCCGAGCACCAGCAGCGCGATATCCGCGACCAGCGCGAAGCTCGCGCTTAGACGGCCGAGCTCCGCATACCAGCGGCCGGCCGGTCCTGCCTCCGGCACGGTAACCGAGCGGGCGCGGGTGAGGTTATGTACGAACGCCTGAGCCAGATTCCGCAGCAAGAAACCGACATGGCCCGCGAGCGCCTCGTCGAAGGCAGCGAGCGCAGCCTGCTGATCGGATCCCAAGGCGGCCTGGATCTCCTTATATAACCAGGGATGGCAGCGAATGGCGCCCTGACCGAACACGATGAGGCTGCGGGTGAGAATATTCGCGCCCTCGACCGTGATGGAGACCGGTACGCCCTGATACATATTGGCCAGGTAGTTGCTCGGCCCCTCGCAAATGGCCCGGCCGCCGAGGATGTCCATGGCGTCGTTGACGACGCGCCGTTGGCGTTCGGTGGCCTGGTATTTCAGGATCGCCGAAATCACCGCCGGCTCTTGGCCGTGATCCAAGGCCACGGCCGTGATCCGGCGCGCCGACTCGACCGCATAGGCCTCGGCGGCGATATGCGCCAAGCGTTCCTCGATCCCCTCGAAGCGGCCGATCGGCAGCTTGAATTGCTTGCGCACCCGGGCGTAAGCCCCGGCGTAGCGAGCACAATATTTAACCGCGGCGGCGGCGAGCGCCGGCAGGGAGATGGAGCGTCCCACGGTCAAGCGTTGCATCAACATGCGCCAGCCTTGGCCGAGCCGTTCACGGCCGCCGATAACCATATCCATCGGGATGAACACGTCCTCCCCCGCGGTCGGGCCGTTCTGGAACGCCAGCTTGAGCGGAAAGTGCCGGCGGCCGATGCGGACCCCGGGATGGTTCGCGGGTATCAGCGCCAGCGTGATACCCACATTGTCCTTGGTTCCCACCAGATGCTCCGGATCGTAGAGTTGAAACGCGAGGCCCAAGACCGTGGCCACGGGCGCCAGCGTGATATAGCGCTTTTCCCAAGTGACGCGAATACCGAGGACGCTTTGCCCTTGGTATTCGCCCTGGCAGACCACGCCGCGGTCGGGTATGGCCGAGGCGTCCGAGCCAGCGTAGGGATTTGTCAAGGCGAAGCACGGGATCTCCCGGCCCTCGGCGAGCCGGGGTAAGTAATGGTTTTTCTGGGCCTCGGTGCCGTAATGCATGAGAAGCTCCGCCGGTCCGAGCGAGTTCGGCACCATCACCGTGACCGCCGCGCTGCCGCTGCGCGATGCGACCTTGGCGACCACCGCGGAGTGGGCTTGCGCCGAGAACCCGAGCCCGCCGTAGTCCTTGGGGATGATCATGCCGAGGAAGCGCCGTGCTTTGATGAATTCCCAGAGCTCGGGCGGCAAATCGTGCAGCTCATACGTGATTTGCCAGTCATCAATCCTGCGACAAAGCTCGTCGACCGGGCCATCCAGGAAGGCCTGTTCTTCGGGCGTTAGGGAGGGTTTCGGTAACTCTAGCAACCGATGCCATTCGGGCCGGCCCGAGAACAGCTCGGCGTCCCACCAGACATTTCCGGCATCGAGCGCCTCGCGTTCGGTCGTGGACATCGCCGGGAGCTTGTGGCGGTACAGGCGCAGCAGCGGCGCGCTATAGAGATAACGGCGCACGAGGGGAATATTCGCCAGGGCGACGGCTACCCATAAGAGCCAGGCTACCGCGGCGAGGAACCCCGGGAGCTGCAAGGAAGCCAGTGCGACGGCCAGCGCCAATCCCGCCGTCCACGCCCACAAGGGCGCGGCAAAATACGCGAGGGCGCCAAAACCCCCGATCACGGCTAGAAGGTATAGTAACGTGCTCATGTTCCCCCCTGATTTCTGCTGGCCCGAGTACCGCTAATCTAGGCTAAGATAGCATTAAAATCGATGTCCGACTCAGCCGAATCACATCTCGCGTCGATGCCCAACTGGATCACGTCACGCATAACCTCGCGACCGGCGGGGCCTCTCGGTCTGGCGGCGCAACTCACCCGCCGGATAAACTTGACTCATTCGCATCGCATTTCATGATGCAAGTTATTCTAGGGGATCGGTAATTTGTACCTATGTAGTGAGTTTAGTCCGGCCCATTAGCGCCTCAGTGATTGCACTATCGCATTGATAATCGATGACAAACGCGCCCCACGCCGATGCTGGCACCGTTGTTGAAGTTATCCAGTTTGTCCGGGTCAAGTTCCTCCTGCGCAGCTGCGATTGAACCTAAATTCTTGAAGGTCGTTCAACCTTCGATACTGAGAGGAACGGCGTTAATCACCTGGAACTAACGTTTGTGCCTAGGTATCGACGCACGAACACAAACCAGAACAATAGGACAATACTATGTTGATGACCTTACTATTGATCTGTATCGGCGCGGGGTTGATGTATTTCCTCGATCCGGGCTCAGGCGCACGGCGCCGACTGTGGCTGCGCGAAAAATGGGCGAGGCCCACCAAGGAGGAACAGGCCTCCTTGGCTGGGGCGGAGGCGAGGACTGATCGTGTTGCTGGAGCAGGCGCCGATGCGGTTCCGAACGCCGATGACGAGCTGGCGAGGCGGGTACGGTTGGCGCTGGAACGAGCCCTCCCCCAGCCGCCCGCGGTTGAGGTGATTGCCCATCACGGGCTGGTGATACTGAGCGGGGAGGTGTCGGCGGAGGAGCAAGACACCGTGCTCACGTGTGTCCGCGGAGTACCCGGGGTGAAAGAAGTGGAGAACCGCATCGAAGTGCGTACCGCCGCGGGTAACGCCTAAGCTCTCATAAGTAGCTCTGCTATGGCTACGCCCATCGCGATCATCATCAATGACGCCGCGGGATCGGACACGACCGCGGAGGTGCGGGCGCGCATCGCGGAAGCGTTCCACAATCTAGGCGCCGAGGCGCATTTCCTGATTGCGAGAAGCGGGGAGGAGATTGTGGATCTGGCACGCCGTGCGGCCGCCGGGGATGCCGGCCCAGTGGTCGCCGGAGGCGGGGATGGGACGATCAGCGCCGTGGCGTCCGTCCTTATCGAGACCGATCGCACGCTCGGGGTGCTGCCGCTCGGGACGCTCAATCACTTCGCCAAGGATCTCAATATTCCGCTCGCCCTGGACGACGCCGTGCGCACGATCCTCGGGGGTGCGGTGGCGCGAGTGGATGTCGGGGAGGTCAACGGCCGGTTCTTTCTCAACAATTCGGGTCTCGGACTCTATCCGATGGTCGTACGCCATCGCGAGAAGCTCCAAGATCGCCTGGGGCACGGCAAGTGGCCGGCGTTCCTGTGGGCGGCGCTCTCCGTGCTGCGCCGCTACCCCTTTCTCGTGGTGCGCGTGAACGCAGACGATCTCGAATCGGTGCGGCGCACTCCGTTCATCTTCATCGGCAACAACGAATACGAGACCGCGGGTTTCGAGGTCGGCACCCGCAAACGCCTCGATGCGGGACGGCTATGTCTCTACATGGCACGCCGTACTGGGCGCCTTGGGCTCCTGCGCTTCGCCCTACGCGCCCTCGCCGGCACGTTGCAAAATGAGAAGGATTTCGATGCGCTCTGTACCGAAGAGGTCTATATCGAGACGAAGCGCAAGCGCGTGCACGTCGCTATCGACGGTGAGGTCACGATGATGCCCATCCCACTCCATTACCGGATTCGCCGCGGAGCGCTGCGGGTGCTCGTGCCCGTGGCGGAAACGGCAGAGCAGTGAACGCTGCTAGACTGATCGCGGTTACTTCCGATCGTAGCCTAAAGTAACGCGCGTGCGCACCGTCGTCCATCTCTCCGATCTGCATTTCGGGCAAATCGATGAGGCGATCCTCGCCCCGCTAATCGCCTTTATCCACGGGATCAAGCCGAATCTCGTGGCTGTCTCGGGCGATTTGACCCAGCGCGCGCGCAGCTCGCAGTTCGAACAGGCGCGGGCATTTTTGGAAACGATCCGGGCGCCGCGGATCGTCGTGCCGGGTAACCACGACGTGCCGATGCGCAATCCCTTCGCGCGCTTTTTGCGCCCGCTCGCCAAGTATCGCCGCTACATCACGGAGGACCTCGCGCCGTTTTATCGTGACGAGGAGATCATGGTGCTCGGCATCAACACCGCGCGGTCACTGACGATCAAGGGCGGGCGCATCAACGAAACGCAGATCGCAATGCTCCACGAGCGGCTGAGCGATGGAGGAGGGGAGATGGTCAGGATCCTGGTCACGCACCATCCTTTTCACGTGCCCGAAGGCGGAGACGAGGATGATCTGGTTCGCTGTCCGCCACGGGCGCTGGCCAAGCTCGGCCAATGCCGACTCGACATCCTGCTGGCCGGCCATCTGCATCGCGGCCATACCGGGCCGCTCGCCGAGCGTTTTAGAATCGGCGGCTACGGCGCGCTTGCGGTCAGCGCGGGCACCGCGACCTCGACGCGCGTGCGCGGGGAGTCCAATTCCTTCAATGTACTGCGTATCGAGCGCCCTTACATCGATGTCAGCCGCCACTCCTGGGATCCCGACTGCACGGCGTTCGTCGCGGCGAGATCTGAACGGTTCACGCACACGCCGACCGGCTGGGCGCGTGCACGCCGCGCAGCAGATTCACCGAGAGATGCATAGTGTCTTAAACTTGGATACCGCCATCCTGGCGTTCGCCGCGGCTCATCGCTCCGAGATCCTCGATCAGTTGTTTCGTGGAATGACCTGGCTCGGCTCACTCTACGTTCTCATCCCGGCTGCACTCGCGTTGGCCAGCCTGTTGGTCCATCGCCGGAATCGATTCGAGGCCCTGCTGCTGGGGATGGGCCTCTGCGGTGCCGCGCTCATGGCCCACACCGTTAAGCGGATTCTAGCGCGGCCTCGGCCCGCGCTTTACCCGCTCTTGATTGAGCTACCCGTCTCGGATTCGTTCCCGAGCGCGCATGCCGCTCAGGCGACTGCGTTTTTCCTGTGCCTAGTGCTTATCGTGCACCGCCAAGCCCCCGAGTGGGCCCGGTGGGTTGCCTGCGCGGCACTGGTTGTGGTGGCCTGCGTGGCCGCCTCTCGGATCTACCTGCAGGTGCACTTTCCATCGGATACGCTGGGCGGGATGATTTTAGGGGTGTTGTGGGTGACTGTGCTTTATAAGCTCATGCTTCGGAGGGAGCGGCAAGCGTAACGGTCTTAGTTTCGGCTTAGCGGCTCACCCTTGAGCCCCCGCCACGCTCGTCCTCAGAGCTAGAGCTATGCGCCCATGAACGCTGACGGCCGCTTAAGGAATCGCTCCTGGCATTATAGCGGCGCTGAGCGTCGCCATCGTGCTCGGGATAATCCTAAGCGTAACCTCAAATCCGAGGCTTCAACGTGGCTAGCGGGGTTCTGGCGATCCTCGCGCCAGTTGTGACGGTTATTGCGCAATTACGACGACAAGAGCCCGCGTCTACCTAAGATCTCGCACAAGCCTCTTTGCACGCGGCCAAGATCTCCGGCATCACTTGGCATCCGCATCCCGGAAGTAGTCGTCCAGCGAATTCTGTGCAGCCTGCTGATCGGGTAGGGACTCGTCTATGCCGGATAAAAACGGGCCGCGAAGAAGTTCGGACTCTAGGTCGTCTACATCAAACTTGACTTTATCGTTTCCCAAACGACGAGCCGAGTCTTTGGGCCTGGCGGCTTTACGGACCTTGGCTTGGGCTGGAGGCCCCCTCATAGCGGCCACCTTTGCCCATCATCATCTCTTCGGCTTCGGCGAGCGACTTAATTAAGGTCAAGTCTTTCACCGCCACCGTCGCATCGGCTAAAGCCATACCAGCCAAGGAAAACGCGAACGCGAAATCGTGGAATTGCACCCGGTCACCGTGGGTGAGGCAGACCGGACGGATGACTGTATAACCGTTCAAGGACGTGCCGTTTTTGCTGTTCTGATCGACTAGCCAGAAACCGTGGTGCTCTCGCTCTATGACCGCGTGGCGACGGCCTATAGACGGTCGGTTGATTACGATATGGTTAATGGATTCACTGGGCGGAACGCGGCCGATGAGGGTAATCGCACCCAGTTCGTGACCTTCGCGCCCGGTCACGCCACTGAGATCGTATAAGAACGCCTTGGGCATCTGCGCTTCGGGCGGTGACCTTAAAGCCGGTTTGGGCTTGCGGGTCCAAAGAAATACCCCGATCAGCACGAGGATCCCCCCGCCGAGCACCAGCGCCGCAATGCTGAACGCAACAGGATGATCCGCCTCGGCTCCTCGCTTCGCGGGCACGACGGAGGGCAGCAAAGGCGGATCGAGGGCTTCGACAGCAGGAGCGGTCGCGGTGGTACGCTCGGCCTGAGCAGATTCGGTGGCGAGGGTAGTCGCGGTTTGAGCCCCTTCGGGTGCGATGGCACTCCCGCTCTCGATCGGTTCGGATGGGGTGGTGTCGGTGGTCGGTGGTAGTGATGCCTTTTCAGCCGCTCCCGGTGGCGAGACGGGCTGGGGTAGATTAGAAGGCGCTGGCTCAAGCTCAAGGGGAACCGCCTGTGGGGGCTCCGGCGTTACCTCGACGGGCTGTTCCGCTTTTGCCTCGACGGGTAGTTGCACTATGTCCTCGGTAAAAAAAGTATCCGCGACCTGTGCAAATACACCGGCTACATCCGCAGCCTGTTGGGCCAAGAAATAGCGCCCACCGGTTCGCTGTGCGATTTCTTGCAGCAACTCCACATCGGAGCGGCCAGACAGAGCAATCGTAAAAATTTTGATGCCGGTCTCGGCCGCGTCGCGAGTCAGCGTCTCACGCAACCACCGCGTCAGCTTAAGGTCTCGGGCCTTACGGCCCGTATCGACTACGTCGTCGTTTAATAACACGATCGATTTCGCAGCCCCCGGCCGTCCGTTGCGCTTAAGCTCTTGGATGGCCCGCTCCACCGCCGCGGGTGTGTTGGTCCAAGGGCCCCGAAAGTTAAGCTGGGCCAGGTTGACCCGCCTCGCATCGCGATCCGAAACAAACACTAAGGGGCTAGCCAGGAGTTGCTCGTCAAAGATCACGAGGGAGAGCCGGGCGTCATCCGGCATGCCCTCAACAAACCGCTCCACCGCCTCTTTGATCAGAAACTGTGGGTCGAGGGGCTTCATGCTACCGGAGTTGTCCAGCACCAACACAATGTCCCTGGCCGCAGTGTCGGAGTCGCTGACAGCGGGTGGGGCGGCTGCTAGAGTGGAAATAGCCAAAACATTTAATGCGGTGCCGACGAAAAACAATAACGCCGAGCACCGGCGGACACGTTGCATGGTCCTTACCCCCTTTAATTTTTTGGAAGCTAAAGCGGGTTAGTTCAGCAACCTGTGCCGCTAAGGGCCCTCACGCATTGAGCGACCCCTTCTCTCACTCGCCGAATCGCATAGGGATAAACCATAACTCCTCGCCTCACCAATAGAACTCTCGGGTAAGGGCGCGAGAAATGGCTGTTATCGGATTTAAACACCCATAGTCATGGGCATACGATAAGTAAATAACTTTATTTTAAGGTTTGCGGCATCGTAGAATGTCGGAATTTAAGCGGATAAGACCATGCCTAGCACTAAGCAAAGCCGCCAGAGAGGTGGGTATCGGCACGGACGTGAGCGTCGCCGGGGCCACAGCCGGATGTCCTCCCGAGGGTAACCGCGTTGACGGGAGAGGATGAGTGGCTTTAGTTAAGGAAAGCGGCCGCAGCGTAGGCGAGGGCGCCCTGCTCAACGGGCGTTTTGAGCTGATCAAGTGCGTCGGCGCCGGGGGCATGAGCACAATATACAAGGCGCTCGATCGGCGCAAGCTGGTGTTCGATAATCGCGAGCTCTATGTAGCGGTAAAGATCTTAAACCCGCGCTTTGCGCCTGACTCAGAGCGGCTGGGGGCGCTGCAGCTGCAAGTCGAGCGCTGCCAGAGGCTAGGGAACCTCTGCAAAAGTCCGCGATCTGATCGGTAGGCGCACCGAATACAGCCGAGGATGATAATGAGCAGACAGATGACACTGGGTACGGGCTTCGAGAAGTACAGCAAGACGAC
>Ga0136621_1000873_pt1 | contig 12025 bp, 16 predicted proteins | sample AntDryUQ445A2306_FD_104673 | JGI IMG/M metagenome (GOLD analysis project Ga0136621, IMG submission 104673) | Polar desert sand microbial communities from Dry Valleys, Antarctica - metaG UQ445A (23.06) | ecosystem: Environmental > Terrestrial > Soil > Desert | place: Antarctica: Dry Valley...
CGATCCCGCCCTTGAACCCGAGACACGACATGCCGGTGCCCGACCCGACGCTTCCCTCAGCCGGAGCCGACCTCGCTCCTCGCGACTCGAGGGCGGCGGCCCAGGCACCTGCGACGTCCTCACGGGTCACCTGCATGCGGCGGGCGTCGTTGAGGAACGAGTCGTCGCACTCGGCGACCACTGGGATGATGAAGTCCTCCGCCACCCGCGGCTCACGCTCGAGCATCAGCTCGCAGGCAGCGTCGTAGACCCGTCCCAGCTGCAGCGTCGAGGTGAGGAAGACCGGGGTCTCGAGGTTGCCCCACTCGGCAGCGGAGATGAACCCGGTGCATTCACCAGCCCCGTTGAGCACGGCGCCACCAGCGGGCACCGGTCGCTCGAAAGCGTCGTCGGCGAGGACGAGCACCGAGACGCCGGTCCTGGCCGTGCCTCTGCCCTCGGGCGGGTCGGGCTCGTCGCGATGCACCGTGCTGTGGCCGAGGCCGACGCCTTCGATGTCGAGGACCGAGTTCGTCGGCCCACTCGGCATCAGGCCGATCTTGATTCCCAGCTCGCTTGCCCGTGGCATGGGCTCGATCCTGCCGGATCGGCGGCACCATGACGAGACCAACCGTCCCTTTCGAGGCGCAGCGCCTCACGACAATTCGACGGGGTCACCCACGTGGATGTCACCCGCCTTCTGAACTTCACCGATCACCCCCAGGGTGAGGTGGTCAGCACCGCGTCGCGCAGACAGAGTGCGTATCCCCTCCCAGTCTCTTGCCCCGCTGGAGGGGCGGTAGTCGACCACGACGCACCGTTGCAGCGGGTGGGAGATGCGCACGGACGCGGTTCCGAGGCGGATCCGTCGCCCGACCCAGGTGTCTTCCTCGAACGGCTGGGTCCCAGTGACCTCGACCAGCATCCGGAAGCGTGCGATGTCTGGCCCCGCGGGATCGGCCGGCGTGCCAACGGCGCTCACGGACGCGTGCCCCAGCAACGAGACCGGTCCCTCGTCCCAGCCGACACCCACTGTCTCAGCCAGAACCAGGCGTAACCGCTCCCCGACGTACCGCGACAACACCTCGGCGACCGCACCTTCCACGACCAGGCCCGTGCGGGCTTTCCCGAAGAGCACAGCCCCGACCCGCTCCCCAGCCGAGCCAAGCGAGGACAGGGCATCCGAGCCGTCCGGAAAGGTGACGGTGAGTGTGGCAGCGACCAGGTCGAGCTCGGGGACGACAGCGGTGAGTGTGGGGAACCGTCGCATGGTCACGACCGACCCGTTGTCGCGTAGCAGGAACAGACGCCGGTCCTCGGGGACGCCGCCCGTCTCCAGCCGCAGGCCCGCCCTCGGCACGGACGCCAGTCCCTTGACGGGCGCGACCCGAAGACCACTCACTTCGATCACGCGGCAACTATGGCCCATGCGCCCATGTTTCGCCCGAGTGGTGGCGGGGTAACCCTTCTCGTACTAGTAGGAGGAGGGAACCATGGATCCCATCGTGTGGATCATCGTCGCTGTGATCGCAGTGCTGATCCTCGCCGCCGTTATCGGTACAATGATGAAGAAGAAGAAGCAGGAGCAGAACCGCAGCCAAGCCGGTGAGCTACGCGAGCATGCGGCGAGCCAGTCCACTGACGTGCAGCGGCGTGAGGCGGCTGCTAAGGAGACCGAGGCTCGGTCCCGCGCGGCTCGCGCCGAGGCTGACGCGAAGGCGGCCGAGGCGGAGCGCCTCGAGGCACATGCGACCGACAAGCACTCCACCGCCGCGTCGTACCGCGACGACCGCGAAGAGAGCCTGCGCCGTGCCGACGAGATCGACCCGGACGCCGGGCACCGGGACGGCGACACAGACTACGACTCACAGCGCACTGAGTCGACCACGCAGACATCCAGTGAGACTCGCTCCGCGGAGGAGCAGCAGTACGACGCTGACGGCAACCCGATCGGACACGACACAACGCAAACCGATGCGGATCGCGACCCCGGATCGCACCGCGCCTGACCACTGCTCAGCGTTCTCTCAGAGGTAGAGCCCCGTCTGGCTGTCACCGAGCCGGTCGGCAGCCACGGCATGGATGTCGCGTTCCCGCATGACGACGTAGTCCTCGCCGTGCACCTCGACCTCCGCTTTGTCCTCTGGGTCGAACAGGACCCGGTCTCCGATCTCGACGGTGCGGACGTTCGCGCCGATCGCGGCCACCTTGGACCAAGCAAGGCGACGGCCACCCATGGCAGCCGTAGCCGGGATGACGATGCCGCCACTGGAACGGCGCTCCCCGGCCTCGTCGTCGACCGCGACCAGGATCCGGTCGTGCAGCATCCGGATGGGAGTCTTGTCCTGCGTCACTGAACTACTTCGCGACCTTCCGGATCACGACCAGAACCGCGACGAGCCCAGCCACTCCGCCGGCGACCTTCGCGATGTTGTCGGTGCGCGGGTTGCCCTGAGCGTCCACGAAATGGGCCCTGATGCTGGCGATCTCGCGGCGAACGATGTTCTTGGGGTTCGCCCGGAAGGCGAGCTGGTCAATGGTGTCCGCGAGCCTGTCTCGGGTCGCCTCGATGTCGTGCTCGATCGTGGCCGGCTCACGAGTCTCAGCCGGCTTGTCGGCGTCGCTCACGTGTGTCTCCTCAGTTGACGAATGGTCCGGACTGTGCCGGGCCGAGTCCTTGACCAGGCATGTCAGAGCAGAACGTTACCCGGCGGATGGCAACCTAACCGCGCGGGGATCGAAGCCGAACGGCAGCTCGAGCCTGTGGGCCGACATCAGTGCGTCGTCTGCAAGGATGTCGTACGTCGGCCCGTCCGCGACGATCACCCCGTCGGAGAGTACGACCGAGCGCGGGCATAGCTCGAGCGCATAGGGCAGATCATGGGTGACCATCAGCACGGTCCCTCGAGGCTGCGTAGGATGTCGGCCAGCTCGCGACGTGATGCCGGGTCCAGGTTCGAGGAGGGTTCGTCGAGCACGAGAATCTCTGGTTCCATCGCCAGCACGGTCGCCCCCGCGACCCTCCGGCGCTGACCGAAGGACAGGTGGTGCGGAGGCCGGTCGACGAACTCCGCCATACCGACCTTGTCCAGCGAGGCCAGGACCCGGTCCTCGAGCGCCTTTCCCCTCATGCCGAGGTTGGCCGGCCCGAAAGCAACGTCGTCGCGAACGCTCGGCATGAAGAGCTGGTCGTCGGGATCCTGGAAGACCACGCCGACCCTGCGCCGTACCTCCTGGACGTTCTTCTTCGACACAGGGAGACCCGAGACGCCGACCGACCCCGCGCCAGGTGTGAGAATGCCATTCAGGTGGAGGACCAGCGTGGTCTTGCCCGCACCGTTGGGACCGAGCAACCCCACCCGCTCGCCCTGGTGGACGTGCAGGTTCACGCCGTACAACGCCTGGTGCCCGTCGGGGTAGGCATAGGCCAGCCCCTGCACGTCGAGGACCGGACTGCTCATCGCGGTGTCATCCACTCCGCACTCATGTGCGGGGGAGCTTCCCGGTGTAGCCGCGCGAGACCATCGCGAGATGGACACGCTCACCACGCTCGTAGGAGCGGATGAACAACCCCGGCGGAGCGCGCGAGCGCCGGCCAGTGCGCGACCGACGTGCCGCGAAAACCTCGTGACTCACGGGCCACCCGCATCCGCCGCATCTCGTCGGTCACCACGTCGAGGTAGCGCACCATGAATCCCATGATCTGCACGAGCTGGCTCGGGAGTCGGAGCTTCTCCAGCCCTGAAAGCACGTCTCTGGGTTCGGTAGTGGCGGCCAGCGTCAGCGAGCCGAAAACTCCGAGAGTTCCCTTGGCGAGGAGCCCCCACGCCGCCAGCAGGCCGTCCTCGGACACGGCGAGACCGAGGACTTCGATCCGCGGACCTGTGGCGACGAACGGCATGAGCAGGGCGAACACGACGAACGGGATCTCGATCACCATTCGCTTGAGGAGATAGAGCGGCGGGACCTGTGAGACGGCGATGACGGCGATGAGACAAGTGAGAAACCCGCCGAAGACCGGGTACCACTCGCGCGGTGTTGCTACGACGGCCAGCATGAACACGAGCAGGGCGACGAGCTTGACGTGCGCCGGAAGGCGGTGGATCAGCGAATGGCCGTGGTAGTGCAGCTTGTGGCCGTGCCCTGCGCCCATCGGCTACCTCTCACCTGTGCGGCGCTGCGTCCGGCGGTCCCGGTCGCTTGGGCGCCGCAGGCGGCCCTGCTGCTGCCGCGAGCCTGGCTCGGGCTCGCTTTGAAGCTGGCCACGCCGGCCAACAGCAGCGCGGTCACCACTCCCACGACGAGAACGGTCCTGGTCCTCACGCCATGGTCCCTTCGCTCGTGCGGATCTCGAGCTGTCGGGCTCGCAGAGTCGGGCGGGCGCCGTACACGAGATCGGGACGGACGGCCGTGACGCTGCCGACCAGGAGACCTGTGATGAGAGCCTCCCCGATGCCGATCAACATGTGCCAGCCGAGCAGCACGGTGGTGAGAGTGTCCAGCGGGATTGGCGCGGTGCCACCCACGGCGTACAGGCCGAATGCAAGCGCCTGTGACGGGTACGGCGACGAAGGCGGCCACCCCAGCGATCGGCGCGACCAGCACGACCCTCTTCGGCAGCAGGACCTGGAGGCTACGGAACACGACCCAGCCGACAACCACGCCGACGATGCCCATCAACGTGATGTTCGTGCCGAGGGCGGTGATGCCACCGTCGGCGAACAGCAGTGCCTGCACGAGCAGGACAACGCTGACGCAGAGCACCCCCGTCCAAGGGCCGACGAGGATCGCGGCCATGGCCCCGCCCAGCAGGTGGCCGCTGGTTCCCGCGCCGACTGGGAAGTTGAGCATCTGCGTGGCGAAGACGAAGGTCGCGACCGAGGTGGGCACGTCCAGGAAACCGTCGGGAACATGGATGAAGTTCCTCCGGGGGCAGCGTCCGCGGCTAGGCGGCGTGGCAATGTTGTCGGTGCCCGGGACCATCCGTCGAACGCCACAGGCCACTTGGGAATATTACGCTACTGCGAACGATTCGTAGTAACCGACGAGAGGCCAAAGCCCCGGCCACGTTGCCAAGGCTCCGACGTGACCTCGCCCTCATCACCTGAGTCATAAGATGACGTCCGCGCGCCCGTAGCCCAACGGCAGAGGCACACGGCTTAGGACCGTGACAGTGAGAGTTCGAGTCTCTCCGGGCGCACCACCGGGCGCACGTGACCTTCGCGCAAAACGAAACAGGTTTGACCCCAGCAGCAGCGTCCATCGGCGTTGGCCGCGATGACCCCTGAGGACCAGCAGCCCCAGCCACGGTCTTGTGACTATTCGCGGCATACCTCGCGTCGATGCCCCAGCTCGACGACCAGGACCACGAGTCTGTTGTCCTCGATACGGCAAAGGATTGCGGCAGTCGCCGACGCGGTAGCGCCAGAAGTCTGAGTCTCTGAGCTGCTTTCCGATGCTTGTCGGGTTCTGCGACCGGTGCACCCGTACGTCCTTGATGCGCACCAGGGATCTGGCGACTTGTGAATCGAGCTTGCCGAGCTGCCTCTCGGCCAGCTTGGACCACAAGACGGCGGATGTATAGCACTCCGGACGGCTGTCGGTGGCCTGTGGTTGGCTGCTGTCATGCCAGAGAACATCGACTACCTCGCCCATCTTCGCGCCGAGTCCGCACGGTTCGCCGAGGTGTTGCGGGACGCTCCACCCGACGCTCGCGTGCCCAGCTGCCCGGACTGGAACGCCGACGACCTCTTGTGGCACCTCGGTGAAGTGCAGTGGTTCTGGGCGACGATCGTGCGTGAGGGGGTCAGCGACCCGGAGTCGCTCGAGCAGCCGAACAGGCCAACCGACCGAGCCGGCCTGCTCGACTTCTTCGACTCGGCGTCCACCGCGTTGCAGACAACGCTGGCCGAGACCGACCCCGCCGAGACCCGCTGGACCTGGTCGAAGGAACAGACCGCAGGGTTCACCCGGCGCCGGCAGGCCCATGAGGCGCTCATCCATCGCGTCGACGCCGAGCTGACCGCCGATGCCGAGCGCACCGTCATGGACCAGGACCTGTGCAGTGACGGCGTCGACGAAGCGCTTCGGATCATGTTCGCCGGCGTCCCGGAGTGGGGCCATATCGAGTCGGAGCCCGGGTCGACACTACGGATCAAGGCCAGCGACTCGGGGCAGTCGTGGATGGTCACCCTGGGACGTTTCACCGGAACCGCTCCCGAGGGCACCCCGCACGACGATCCGGACATCATCGTCGCTGAAACGGACTCGGGCGACGAGGCTGCCGCCACGGTCGGCGGCCTCGCAGCCGATCTCGACTGCTGGCTATGGGGCAGGCCGACGGTCGGCTCACTCGAACGTTCAGGGGACGGGCAGGTCAACGTGCGATTCCAGGAGATCGTGGACCAAGGGATCGACTAGGAGATCCACCTAGTCCGACGTCAAAGACCGGTGAGCACGTCGGCCACGGTCGCTGCGATCTCCCGCAGCGCCATGCCGCGGTGGGAGATCGCGTCCTTCTCGTCAGCTGCAAGCTCGGCCGACGTCTTGTGGTGGCCGTCGGCGACGAAGATTGCGTCATAGCCGAACCCGCCGCTGCCCCGCATCTCGCGGATGATGGAGCCCGGCATCACGCCGTGCACCACATGCTCGGTGATCCCGCCGCTGCCCACGGGATAGGCAAACGCCACGGCACATTGGAACTGCGCCGTCCGACGTTCGTCGGGCACGTCGGCGAGCTGCGCGAGCAGGAGCTCGTTGTTGGCCTGGTCGTCCTTCGCCGTCCCGCCCCATCGCGCGGAGAGCACCCCCGGCATGCCGTTGAGGGCGTCCACGCACAGACCGCTGTCGTCTGCGAGCGAGGGGATCCCTGTCGCGAGCACGGCGGCACGCGCCTTGATCACCGCGTTCCCCTCGAACGTGGGTTCGGTCTCGGCTGGCTCGTGGTACTCCGCGACGTCGTCGAGCCCCAACACCTCGACGTCGGGGACGGACGCCTCGAAGATGCGTTGCATCTCGAGAAGCTTCTTGGGGTTACGCGAGGCCAGCAGCACCCGGGTCATGCAGACAGCGCCTCCTCCTGGATCCGGGTCAGGTCGGCGCAACCCGAGGCGGCCAGGTTCAGCAGGCTGTCCAGCGCGGCCCGGTCGAACGGCTTGGCCTCGGCAGTTCCCTGGACCTCGATGAACTGCTGGTCACCCGTCATCACGACGTTCATGTCCGTCTCTGCGCGGACGTCCTCCTCGTAGGGCAGGTCGAGCCGGGGCACGCCGTCGACGATCCCCACCGAGACCGCGGCGACCGAGCCGAGCAGAGGATCGGCCTTGCCGAGTGCGTCCTGCTCGCGAAGGTGCGAGACGGCATCTGCCAGGGCGACGTACGCGCCGGTGATCGCGGCGGTTCTGGTCCCGCCGTCGGCCTGGAGCACGTCACAGTCGAGCACGATCGTGTTCTCCCCAAGCGCTTTGTAGTCGATCACCGCGCGAAGGGAACGGCCGATGAGCCGGGAGATCTCGTGCGTGCGCCCACCGATGCGCCCCTTGACCGACTCGCGGTCCGTTCGGGTGTGGGTCGAGGAGGGAAGCATGGCGTACTCCGCCGTCACCCAGCCAAGACCGGAGTCACGGCGCCACCGGGGTACGCCGACCGACGCGCTCGCCGCGCACAGGACCCGGGTCTTGCCGAACTCCACGAGCACGGATCCTGCTGCATGGTCCAGCCAGCCGCGGGTGATCTTGACCGGTCGGAGCTCGTCATCCGCGCGGCGATCTGATCGGGTCATACCCGGAGCCTAGCGAGGCTGGTCAGCTCAGATCTCGTACGACGCACCGCTGCTGGCCAGCTCGATCCGGCCGTCGAATACCAGGCGAGCCTCGTCGTACGCCAGCTGTTTGTCGTACCACGGCGGGATGTGCGTGAGAACCAGCGTGCCGACACCGGCGTCGACGGCAGCCTGCCCGGCGTCCCTTCCGGTCATGTGCACTTCTTCGGGGTTGGCCACACCCTCGCGGAAGCTCGCCTCCGCCAGCAGCAAGTCTGCCCCCTTCGCGAGCTCGACCAGCGGTGTGCACGGACCCGTGTCCCCCGAGTAGACCAGCGTCACGACTCCATCGCCGACTCGCAGGGCATAGGCCGTGACAGAGTGCACGACTCTCACTACGTCCACGGTAAGCGGCCCCAGGTGGGCCGGCTGCCCGTCGTACACATGAAACTCGAACTGCTCGTTCATGCCGGGCTGCGCAGGAAGGCCGTAGGCCCTCGCCATCTGCTCGGCGGTCCCTCTCGGCCCATGGATCGGGATGCGGGGCTGCGGACCCTCGGGGTGGTACTTGCGCATGACGTAGTAACCACTGACGTCGAAGCAGTGGTCGGGGTGAAGGTGACTGAGGAAGACCGCGTCGACGTCGAGCGGGTCGACGTACCTGTGCAGCGTGCCGAGCGCGCCGCTGCCGAGATCGAGGAGGATCCGCCAGGTACGGCCGTCGCTCTCGGCCTCGACCAGGTAGCAGCTCGCGGCCGAGTCGGGTCCGGGATACGACCCGGAGCAGCCGATCACGGTCAGCCTCATCCGCGCGCCCAGGCGGTCTGCTGGGCGAGCTGGTCGACCGCCTGCATCTCGGGGCCGAGAAACCGTCGACCGATCCGCGCAAACTCGTCCGGCTGTCCGGTGGTGAGGAACTGGTAGTCGGGGGGAGGCAGCGAGGTGTCGCGTTCGAGGCCGAGGCGGACGAGGAGCTTGTAGACGTCCTTGGCCGCCTCCTCCGCGCTGCTCACGAGCGTGACCTGGTCGCCCATGACGTAGGACAGGACGCCGGTCAGCAACGGGTAGTGCGTGCAGCCGAGGATCAAGGTGTCGATTCCCTGGGCGGTGAGAGGATCGAGATACTCGTGCGCGGCAGCGATCAGCTCCGGTCCGCCGGTCACGCCTGCCTCGACGAACTCCACGAACCTCGGGCAGACCTTGGTGTGCAGGTCGACGTGAGGAGCTGCGGCGAAGGCGTCGTCATAGGCCATCGACTCGGCAGTCGCGGAGGTGCAGATTACCCCGATCCGGCCGGTTCGACTCGCTGCGACGGCCCGACGCGTGGCGGGCAGGATCACCTCCGCGACGGGCACAGGGTAGCGCTCACGGGCATCTCGCAGGACCGCTGCACTCGCGGAGTTGCAGGCGATCACGAGGGCCTTGACGCCCTGGGCGACGAGGTGGTCGAGGCACTCGAGGGCGTACTCGCGCACCTCCCCGATGGGCTTCGGCCCGTACGGCTGGCGCGCCGTGTCCCCGAGGTACAGCACCGACTCGTGCGGCAGCTGGTCGATCACGGCTCGAGCCACGGTAAGTCCACCGAAGCCCGAGTCGAAGATGCCGATAGGTGCGTCTGCCACAAGGAGCAAGGCTAGACGGTCGTACGGCGGTCTGGGCCGCCGCGCGACGGAGGTCACGTTGCGCGTGTCACGCCTCGTCGAACGGGAGCTTCAGCTGCGGAGGCCCATGGGCGGGGTCGACACCGTCGAACAGGCTGCTCACCGACTCTCCAGCATGGACCCGGGTGATGGCCTCGGCAAACAGGTCGGAGACCGAGCGGACCCGAAGCTCTGGCCAGTCGCTAGGGGCGGGAACGGTGTCGGTGGTGACCACTTCGGTGACCATCGGGTGGTTTCGCAGGCGGTCGACGGCCTTCCCCACGAACAGCCCGTGCGTGCACGCGATCGCGGCCTCGACGCAACCGAGCTCGCGGAGCTTCTCGAGCAGTTCAACGACGGAACCACCAGTCAGGATTTCGTCGTCGAGGATGATGGCGCGCTTTCCCGCCACGTCCCCGACGATCGCGTCGATGACTACGGTGTCGCCGTCGAGCCGTTGCTTGCTTCCGGCCGCGACCGGCAGCCCGAGGAGCCGGGAGAGCTGGGTGGCCGTCTTGGCGTTGCCCAGGTCCGGCGAGACGACGACTGAGTCGGTGAGGTCGTGGTCACGGAAGTGCTCGGCCAGCAGGCCGAGCGCGGTCAGGTGGTCCACCGGAACCGAGAAGAACCCGTGCACCTGCGGCGCGTGCAGGGTCATGGTCAACACCCGGTGCACACCGGCGGTCAGGAGCATGTCGGCTACCAGACGACCACCCAGCGACATCCGCGAGGCGTCCTTCTTGTCCGAGCGCGCGTAGGCGTAGTGCGGGATGACCGCGGTGATCTGCGCTGCCGAGGCGCCACGAGCCGCGTCGATCATCAGCAACATCTCCATCAGGTGCTCCTGCGTCGGGGGCACGAGCGGTTGCACGACGTAGACGTCGCGCTGGCGGCAGTTCGCCTGCAGCTGGACCTGGAGGCAGTCGTTGCTGAACCTGGTGATGTCGACCGCCGACAAAGGGACGCCGAGACCCCGACAGATCGACTGCGCGAGCCTGGGATGGGCGCTGCCGCTGAATACGACGATCTCCCGCACGGGTGTTCCTCGCGATAGGTACCGGGTCGGTCGGCGCAACCCTAACCCGGCCACCCGGATTTCATGGCGGAGGTGGAGCGGGTGCTGAGCGTGCTCGATGGCGCAGTGATGGTGATCTCTGCCGTGGAGGGCGTACGGTCGCAGACCCGCGTGCTGATGCTGACCAGCGCGCCACCGCGGATCGGGCCGAGGCGCGGGGGTGCTTGGGCGACCTACGGCCGAATCCGAGATGAGCTCGCAGCGCAGACCAGAACGGCGTTTGCGCAGGGTTCGGCGTACCTCATGGAAGGCGAGATCCCGGCGGAACACAACCCACTCAACCAACAGGAGTATCTAGCGCACGTCACACGACGACGTCGATGACCGAGCCACAACGGCGCACGTGCGCTGCTTGGACACCGATCCGCAGCTCGTCCCCACCGATTGGCGCTGCCGCCCAGGGCTGGGCACCGCTAGTCTGCAGGGGCCAACCGTCGTCGCGACCAAGGAGATTCAGTGAGCTCACGTCTGAATCCGTACCTCAGCTTTCCAGGCAACGCTCGACAAGCCATGGAGTTCTATCGAAGCGTCTTCGGCGGCACCTTGGCCGTGAACACGTTCGGTGAGTACGGCGCACCGGACGCCCCAGGTGCCGACAACGTCATGCACAGCATGCTCGAGACCGACAGCGGTTTCACGCTCATGGGCGCCGACACCATGCCGGGGATGGAACACAACCCTGGGAACACCGTCGCTGTGAGCCTGAGCGGGGACGACGTCGACGAGCTGCGGGGGTACTGGGAGAAGCTCTCCGAGGGCGGGACCGTGTCGGTGCCACTGGAGATGCAGATGTGGGGCGATGAGTTCGGCATGTGCGAGGACCGGTTCGGCATCGGTTGGCTGGTCAACATCGGTCAGCCACAGGCTTGACCGCAGGGGGCGCTGGGTCTCAGGCCCAGAGCTGGCCCTCGAGCCGTTCCTCGGCCTCGTCGAGGGTGCCCTCGTAGGCACCGGTGGAGAGGTACTTCCAACCGCCGTCGCAGACGACGAACGCAATGTCAGCCCGTTCGCCCGTCTTCACCGACTTGGCGGCCTGCGCGAGCGCGGCGTGCAGGATGGCTCCGGTCGAGATGCCAGCGAAGATCCCTTCGAGCTCCAGCAGCTCCCGCACCCGCCGTACGGCATCGCGCGGACCCACCGAGAACCGGGTGTCGATCAAGGACTCGTCGTACAGCTCCGGCACGAACCCTTCGTCGAGGTTCCGCAGCCCGTAGACCAGCTCGCCGTAGCGGGGCTCGGCCGCCACGACACGCACGGAGGGCGCTGCGGACCGAAAGAACCGGCCGGCGCCCATCAGCGTCCCCGTCGTGCCGAGACCTGCCACGAAGTGTGTGATCGACGGCAGGTCGGCGAAAACCTCGGGACCGGTTCCCTCGAAGTGCGCGAGCGCATTGGCGGGGTTGCCGTACTGGTAGAGCATCACCCAGTCGGGGTGCTTTTCGGCGAGCTTCTTGGCGACCCGGACGGCCTCGTTCGACCCACCGGCGGCGGGCGAGGAGACGATCTCGGCACCCCACATCTGGAGCAGCTGACGGCGCTCGGAGGACGTGTTCTCGGGCATCACGCACACGA
>Ga0136621_1000874_pt1 | contig 12003 bp, 11 predicted proteins | sample AntDryUQ445A2306_FD_104673 | JGI IMG/M metagenome (GOLD analysis project Ga0136621, IMG submission 104673) | Polar desert sand microbial communities from Dry Valleys, Antarctica - metaG UQ445A (23.06) | ecosystem: Environmental > Terrestrial > Soil > Desert | place: Antarctica: Dry Valley...
CTTCTACCTCTATGGAAATCGCCAAACGCTCACGCGGATGCGCAGCGACGAGAACGTCCTCTGGAGCCTCGGAGCCCAGGACATCGCGGTCCTGCTGCACCTCCTCGAGGATCAGCCCATCGAGGTGTGGGCCCGTGGCGAGGCGTACCTCCAGCCGGGTGTCGCCGACGTCGTCTGTTGTTATCTCCGCTTCGCGACCGGCATCAGCGCGCAGCTGCACCTCTCCTGGCTCGATGCCCACCAGCGAAGCAGTCTCACGCTCGTGGGGTCGGAGTGCGCCGCCGTCATCGACGATCTGCACCCGGAGCGTCAGCTGACGCTGTACAAAAAGGACGCCACCACGGCGCCGACAGGCGAGTTCGGCGACTACGCGCAGTGGCGGCTCGGCGACATCGTCTGCCCGCCGTTGCCGTACGAGGAGCCGCTTCGGCTCGAGTGCGAGCACTTCATTAGTGCCGTGCGGTCGCCCGGGCTCGCGAGAGCCCGCGCCCGCCGAGCCGCAGCGGTCGTGGGCGTCTTGGAGGCCCTGCAGCGCTCGCTCGCTAACGGGGGTGCTTCGGAGTCGCTCGAGGGGTCGATCCAGTCGTCGGCGCCGACGCCGCTCTTCGGCCGGCCGACCGGCACGAGGGAATCGGTGCTGAGCGGGGGGTTTCCAAACTCGCAAACGTGAAGTACGTTGTAGATGGCCCAGTTGTGGGTGGGGGAATGCGACTCTGGTCGAAAGGCGGCCCTTTCGATGTCCTTGTCACAAACGCGAACCGCGGTTCTCGTCGATGCGCATCGGGTCTGGCTCGATGCTCTTCAAATCGTTGTTGAGAAGGCCGGCGTCGATGTAGCCGGAGCTACCACGTCCGGGCGCCGGGGTCTGGAGCTCGTTAGCGAGCTCGAGCCGGACCTCCTGATCACAGAGCTGATGATGCCCGAGGGAGAGATCGACGGAATGACGCTGATTCGCGAAGCCCGGCTCCGGCACCCGTCGCTCAAGGCAATCGTCCTCTCGATGCATGAGGGCAAGCGCCACGTCGACTCGGCGCTCGAGGCGGGGGCGGTGGCCTACGTCGCCAAGACTGCTCGTCCGGACGACCTGGAGGCGGCCGTCCGGGGCGCGTTTGCGCCCTCGTTCCACGTCCAGGCGGCCCCCCCGGAACGACCGACTCGGGTAGCCATGCCGGGACCGGGGCCGGGAACGCCGCGCTTGACGCGCCGCGAGCTCGAAATCCTCCAACTCGCGGCGGAAGGTCTGTCGAACGCGGAGCGCGGAAGCGGTTCTGCGTGACCGAGCAGACGATCAAGTTTCACCTCTCCAACGTCTACCCGGAAGCTCGGCGTCTCGAACCGGACCGAGGCGAGGCGCTCGGCGCAGATGCAGGGACTGCTCCTGGCGTCGGCACCGCGTACCGGAGCCGCGAACTCCCCGGGTGGGGCTCTTTACTAACGCTTTGCGGTGCGATACAACAGGTAGGGTATTCGGTGTGGAATCAGGGGGGACGGAACGATCAATGAGAATTGCGGCTCGGACAGCGGTCCTATTGGATCGGCACCCGTTGTGGTTGGACGCGGTCGAGGCAGTTCTCGACCGGATCGGCGTCGGCGTGGTGGGTAAGGCAACGGCGCCCGAGGCGGCGCTCGAGCTCGTCACTGAGGTGCGTCCGGACGTGCTCGTGGCCGAGCCTCAGTCGAACGTCGGCCGGATCTCGGGCGTTAGTTGCCTCGCGATGGCCCGGCAGGCGGTTCCCGCGCTGAAGATGATCGCGCTGTCGAACTCGACCGAGCCCACCGACATCGATGCAGCGTTCGCAGCCGGCGCCGTGGCTTACGTCTTCAAGACCGCCCACCCTGATGACGTGGCCGCTGCGATCAGGCAAGCATTCGACCACTCGATCTTCCTGGCCGGCTCCTACAATCCGCCGGTGCAAGACGTCCCCGCGATGCCCGCCGGCCCGACGGCGCGCGGTGCGGCCGGAGCGGACCTCAGCAGCCTCACGAAGCGTGAGTACGAGATCCTTCAGCTGGTGGCCGAGGGCCACTCGAACGGAGAGCTCGCCCGAATGCTGTGGGTGACCGAGCAGACGATCAAGTTCCACCTGTCGAACATCTACCGCAAGCTCAAAGTCTCCAACAGGACCGAGGCGAGCAGGTGGGTGCAGCCGGCCAACCCGCTGTCCACGGGCTGGGAGCCCGCGGCGGCCTCGATCGCGTAAAGCCTCGATCGCTTAAAGGATTGAGCGGCTAGATCACGCCGCCACGCGCTGCTCGGCGAGGAGGAGCTCGGCGATCTGGATCGCGTTCAGCGCCGCGCCCTTGCGCAGGTTGTCGCAGACGACGAAGACCGTGAGCCCGTTCTCGATCGTCGGGTCGCGGCGGATCCGGCCGACGAGAACGTCATCGCCTCCGGCCGCGCCGCCGGGGGTGGGGAACTGCTCCAGCCGGATCCCGGGCGCGTCGCCTAGCAGCGACGTCGCCTGCTCGGGCGAGAGCGGATCCTCCGTCTCGAGCCAGACGGCCTCGGCATGCCCGACGAGCACGGGGACGCGGATGCAGGTCGCGCTCACCGGCAGGCCGGGCAGCTCCAGGATCTTGCGCGTCTCCTCGCGCAGCTTCTGCTCCTCGTCGAACTCGACACCGTCGAAGCTCCACTCCATCTTCAGATCGTTGTCCTCGGGCGACTGCGCGCGGAGGCGCTCCATCGCCTGCGCGCCTGCGCCCGAGACGGACTGGTAGGTCGCCACGCGCACGCGGCGCAGGCCGGCCGCGTCGTGCAGCGGCTTCAGCGTGACGGTGAGCGGGATCGCGCAGCAGTTGGGGTTCGCGACGATGCCGTCGTGCTCGCTCGCGCGGGCGCCGTTCACCTCCGGCACGACGGGCGGGATCCCGGACTCGGGGCGGAACATCTCCGACTTGTCGACGCAGACGGCGCCGCCGCGCACGGCGTGGGGCACGAGCTCGCGGCTCGCCGACGTGCCGACCGAGAAGAGGCAGAGGTCGAGATCGCCGGCGGCGAGCGCCTCGCGCGTCGCCTCCTCGACCGTCATCCCCGCGACCTCCTTGCCGGCGGAGCGCGCCGAGGCGAACACGCGCACCTTGCGATAGCCGCGCTCGCGCAGGAGCTCGAGCGTGACCCGACCGACGGCGCCGGTCGCGCCGATCACGCCGATGCGTGCCTTCCGCGCGTCGTGCGGGACACTACGCATCGGCCCGAACCGCCTCAGGCCGGTCGAGCTCGAACGCTTCGTGCAGCGCGGCCACCGCCCGCTCGACGTCTTCGCGGCCGACGTGGCAGGCGATCTTGATCGGCGACGTCGTCACGACCTCCGGCTCGATACCGAGCCGGCCGAGTGTCGCGAACGTTCGTGCCGCCACTCCGGGATGAGACTTCATGCCGGCCCCGACGACGCTGACCTTGCCGAGGTCGTCGGTCGCGCTCCAGGAGACTCCGAGTGCATCGAGCACGCGCACCGCTTCGCCGCGATCCTCGACCGGTGCCGAGAAGACGATCTCGGGACTCGTCTGCACAATCGTGTCCACGTTCACCTGAGCTTCGGCGAGCGCGGCGAAAAGCCTTGACGCGGCGACGCCCTGTACCCGGTACAGCGTCTCTTCGAGCGTGTGGGTGACACCCGAGATCATCGCCTTCTCCAGCATGCGCTCGTCCTCCTCGGTGATCCAGGTGCCGTCCGTGTCCGAGAAGGTGGAGCGGACGTGCAGCTTGACGCCGTGATTGCGTGCGAACTCAACCGAGCGTAGCTGGAGGACCTTGGCGCCGCTCGCGGCCATCTCGAGCATCTCGTCGTAGCTGACGGCGTGCAGCTTGCGCGCGCTCGGCACGATCCGTGGGTCGGCGGTGTAGACGCCCTCGACATCGGTGTAGATCTCGCAGGCATCGGCGCCGAGCGCGGCGGCGACCGCCGCGGCCGTCAGGTCGGTGCCGCCCCGGCCGAGCGTGGTCACCTCGAAGGCGGTCGATACGCCCTGGAAGCCGGCGACGAGCACGATCTTGCCTTCGTCGAGCGCCTCGTGGATCCGCTTCGCGCGCACCTCGACGATCTTCGCCTTGCCGTGCACCGTGTCCGTCACGATTCCGGCCTGCGAGCCGGTCAGCGAGATCGCCTCGTGTCCCAGATCGTGAATGGCCATCGCAGCCAGCGCGCAGGAGATCCGCTCTCCGACCGAGACCAGCATGTCGAGCTCGCGCGGGTGCGGGCGTTCGGAGATCTGCCCGGCCAGAGCGACCAGCTCGTCCGTCGTCTGTCCCATCGCCGACAGGACGCCCACGACCCGATTGCCCTGTTCGCGGGCGGTGACGAGCCGCCGCGCCACGCTCTTCAGCTTCTCGGTGTCCCCGACCGACGTGCCGCCGAACTTCATGACCACGGTTCCTCGGTGAGGGGCGGCGGCCTCCGCATCGATCGCGGGAACACGCTCGAACTCCGTCGTCGTCACGCGCCGAGTCTAGATCAGAGACGTCGATGACCCCGGAAATGACCCCAGAAAACACTGAACCGGCAGACCCGAGGGCCCACCGGTTCAGTGCCGGAACTCTATGCGGGCTCGCCGCGCGGCGTCAAGTAGACCTAGGGAAAAAGGCCGCAAATTGCGATGATTTCTAGAGCTCGCGCCGTCCCGCCAGCGCCCGTCCGAGCGTGACTTCGTCGGCGTACTCGAGGTCGCCGCCGACCGGGAGGCCGCTCGCGAGCCGCGTCACCCGGACGCCTCCGTTCCCGGGCAGAGCCCGCACCCGATCGGCGAGAAAGGCGGCTGTTGCCTCGCCGGTCATGTTCGGGTTGGTCGCGAGCACGACCTCCTCGACCGACCCCTCCGCGACCCGTCGCAGGAGCTCGTCAATGCGCAGGTGCTCGGGCTCGACACCGTCGAGCGGGGAGAGTGAGCCGCCGAGCACGTGGTAGAGGCCCCGGTACTCGTGCGTCCGCTCGAGCGAGATCACGTCGACCGGCTGCTCGACGACGCAGACAACGCTCCGGTCGCGTCGTGTGTCGACGCAGATTGCACACAGCTCGTCCTCGGTGAGGTTGCCGCACTCCCGGCAAAAGCGGACGCGCTCCTTCACCTCCTCGATCGCCTGGGCGAGAGCGAGCGCCTCCTCCTTCCCGGTCGAGAGGAGGTGGAACGCCAGGCGTTGCGCCGTACGGGTGCCGATGCCGGGAAGGTGCGTGAGCTGCGCGACGAGATTGTCGACGGAGGGGCTCAGCATCCAGCCAGACTAGCCGTCCCTTCCGGACGAGCCCTCGAGATCTTCTAGGCGATGATCGGCACGGGATCGCTGGGGGCGGCGAGCAGCTTGCGTACCTGCGCCCAATGGGCAGCTTCGGTCCGGTTCGACACGTTCAGCTTGCGGTAGATGTTCGACAGGTGGAACTTGACCGTCTGCTCGGTGACCCACAGCATCTTGGCCAGCTGGGCGTTTGAGTGCCCTTGCGCCATCAATTGGAGGATCTCACGCTCGCGCCGGGTCAGCTCGGGCACCTCGCCCGGGCTTTCCTCTGACCACGCCGACGTCGGCCGGGTCGAGGTGGCGAGAAAGATCGAGTGCTCGAATGCCTGCCTGATCGCCGAGGCGAGATCGTCCGGGTGCGCGCTCTTGATCACGTAGGCGAACGCGCCCGCGTCCAGGGCAGCGTCCACGTGCTCCTGGTCGCTGTACATCGACAGGACGACGGCGCGGAGATGGGGCACGCGCTCGCGGGCGCGCCGCAGGCACTCGAGGCCGTCGATGTCGCCATCGGGCATCGTGATCCCGGTTATGAACACGTTCGGCCGCTCGATCTCGATCAGCGCCAGTGCGTCAACCGGCGAGGTCGTCTTGCCGACGACCTGCACCCCGATTCTCTGCAGAACGTGCTCCACCGCGTCGTGCCAGAGTGGATGTCTGTCCAGCACGACTGCAGTGGGGTTTTCCGCTCTGTTCACGAAAGGGCCGCCTTCCGGATAGCTGATACGATCGCTGCGGACTCAGGCGAGAGCCTAGACGACGCGGGCGAGAAGTGGCGGAAGAAGGGTTCAGGCCGAGTTGGAAACCCAGACCGAAACCACAACCCCTCGAATGAGTTACTCTTGCCACGATGGTGGTGGGCCGCCGCCATCATCGCGGCAGGACCGCATCTCTCTGTCCCATCTCCCCTGAGGGAACAGAGAGGGGCCGCTCGTGGCGAGTGGGAAGCCCTGAGACCAAGCGGGGCGGCCCGCTCGCCCTATCGGCTCGCCTACTGGTCACCTCCCCCTTTTTGGGGAGACGAAGTCGCCCGACCGCACCGATGAGGGTGTCAGCGCCATACGTGGCGCGACCGCGGCCGCCTTTGCTTGGTCAGAGGCGGCCGCGCCACCTCAGAAGTCGGGCAGGCCGAGCCCGCTGAGCCCGCTGGGCAGCATTCCCTGCACCTTCGACTCCATCAGCGTATTGGCGGAGCGCAGGGCCTCGTTGACGGCGGCCATGACGAGGTCCGCGAGCAGCTCGGGGTCGTCGGGATCGATTGCCTTGGGATCGATCGTGATCCCCACGATGTCGCCGCCTCCAGTGGCCTTCACCGTCACCATCCCGCCGCCGGCCGAGGCCTCGACGACCTCGCTCGCAGCCTCCTGCTGTGCCTGCAGCATCTGCTCCTGCATCTGCTGGGCCTGCTTCATCATCTGGTTCATGTCGAACTTCACTGGCTCTCCGTTCGTTGGGTCTCCGTTCTCTGGGTTCCCGTTCTCTGGGTCTCCGCCTGCTGGGGTTCTTCCACCTCCTGGGCGTCGAAGGTGTCCTTGAACAGCGAGATCAGCGACTCCTCGTCGAGCTGACCTTCCTCGTCGGCGGGCTCGAACCCCTCCGGCGGATCGCCCAGCGCGAGCACGATCCTGAGACGGTGCCCGGTCACCTCGTAGAGCGCCTCCTGGATGACGCCGACGTTCTTCGGCTCCTCTGCCTGCCGGCGGTGGAAGTCCGCGGTGGCCGGGAATTCGAGCGTGAGGGTTTCCGCCTCGAGCTTCGCCGGACGCGCCTCGCCGAGGAGCGAGGCCACGGGGATCGACCTCGACTGGACGGCGGGTAGGACGGTGCGCTGCCACGCCTCCTGGAGTTGCCCGAGCACGAGCGGCGGAGTGGCCTGATCGGCCTGAGCAGCCGCAGCAGTCGAAATGGTCTCCTCACGTGTTTCTGGCGGCTGCTCAGGCTTAACCTTCAAGGCGGCTCCGCCGCCTTGAAGGCCTTCGAGGCGCTCGAGGCGAAATGCGATCGACTCGCGGGACAGGTCGGTGCCGGGACGGGTCACCTTCACGAGCGCGAGCTCGAGCGGGAGACGTGGATCGCCGCCCTGCCGCATGTCGTCGACCGCGACGGCGAGCAAGTCACATAGACGCAGCACGGTCGGCTCCGGCAGCTGGTTGGCCTGCTCGCGGAGTCGCTCGCGGGTCTCGTCGGTCACGGGCAATGACTCCGGCACATGACCCATGTGCTGCACGAGCAGCAGGTGGCGTAGATGCTCGAGCAGGTCGGTCACGAGCCGGCCGAGGTCTTGCCCCTGCTCGGCGAGCTCCTCGATCTGCACGAGCGCGCCGGCGGTGTCGTGGTCCACGATCGAGTCGCAGAGGCGAAAGAGGGCGTCCTCCTCGACGGCGCCGAGCAGCTGCAGCACCGATTGGACGTCGATGGTGTTACCGGTGGCCGAGGCGAGCTGATCCAGCGTTGACTCAGCGTCGCGGAACGAGCCACGAGCGCCGCGTGCGATCAATGCCAGCGCTGCGTCGGGCGCCTCGATCCCCTCTGCGTCGCAAACGCGCCGGAGCACCCGCACGAGCTCCGGCAGTCGCGGACGGGCGAAGACGAACGTCTGGCAGCGCGAGCGGACGGTCGTCAGGACCTTCGCAAGGTCCGTCGTGCAGAAGACGAACACAAGGTGAGGCGGAGGCTCCTCGATCAGCTTCAGGAGGGCGTTCCAGGCAGCGTCCGTCAGCTGGTGCGCCTCATCGAGGATGTAGACCTTGTAGCGCCCCTCCGCGGGTTGCAGCACGACACGCTCGCGGATCTCGCGGATGTCATCGATGCCGCGCTGCGAGGCGGCGTCCATCTCGATCACGTCCATTGAGCTGCCGTTCGCGATCCCGACGCACGCATGGCAGACCTTGTCCGGCGTTGCGGTCGGCCCCTGCTCGCAGTTCAGCGCCTTGGCCAGAATTCGCGCCATCGACGTCTTGCCCGTCCCGCGCGGCCCCGCAAAGAGATATGCCTGACGAACCTGCCCCAGCTCGATCGCGTTCCGGAGCGTGCGCACCACCGCCTCCTGCCCGACGACGTCGTCGAAGTCCTGGGGCCGGTACTTGCGGTAGAGCGCGGTCACGCGCCCGTTCGTCCTTCGGACGAGCGGGCGTTACAGAACTGCAACTTCTGCTCGAAGCCCCTTTCGTCGCGCCACACCAGCGCGTACACCGTTCGCATGGACCCAGTGTGCCGTATCGAGGTGGACCTCGACGAATCACGTGCGGTCGTCGCCGCTCTCGTGGATGAAGACGTCGAGGTGATCCGGACTCGGCTCCGGATTGGTGACTACGCGCTTCCCGGTGGCGCCATCGTCGAGCGGAAGGCGGTCCGTGATCTGCACCTGTCGGTTCGCATCGGCCGGTTCTGGCGTCAGATCGGCGCGCTGAAGACGGCGACGAGGCCGGTCCTGCTCATCGAGGGGATTTCGCTCGACCTGCCGATACTTCCGCCTCGCACGGTCAGGGGCATCTGTCTCGCAGTCGCGGAGCAGGGCATTGAGGTGATCCGGTCAGTCGACGCGCGCGATACCGCCTGCTGGCTCACCCTGCTCGCTCGCCGACCAATTCGCCGGAGACGCGACCGCCCGGTCTATGCCCAGACGAGGAAGGTCGCGCCGGTGGCCGCTGGGGAGCTGCTGCTTGCGTCCATCCCTGGGATCTCAGTCGGGCAAGGCCGAGCGCTGCTCGACAGGTTCGGGTCGGTTGCGGGTATTGCAGCCGCCGACGAGGACGAATTACTCGCTGTTCCAGGAGTGGGCCAGATGCGTGCAGCCGCAATACGTCGGGCGCTGCTTTCCTTACGCCCGCTGCGCAGCAGCGGGCGCAATGCCCGGTCACGCGCTCCGTCTTCGAATGGCTTCCCCGGGGGGCGATCGCGTCGCCGGCTCCGGTCAGGCGGCGCCGCGGCACCTGGGAGGGAATCCTTAGCGCTGCTTCCTTCCGGACCTGACGCGGTTCGGATGCTCCCAGTGCGCGGAACCTGACCATCGACACCACGTGCGCGAGACCTGATCCCGTTGAAGCCGTCCTCGGACGGCGTTCGGTCCCGCTGGAGCGGATGTCGGGTTCAGGGAACCGCTAACTCCCCACCTAGCGCGACCGGGCAGGGAAAGGGTAGCAGCGCGCTATCCTGTCGCCTTCTGCTGTTTCGTCTTGTTGGGGCGCATAGCTCAGCGGGAGAGCGCTCGCTTCACACGCGAGAGGTCCCTGGTTCGATCCCAGGTGCGCCCATCGGGGAAGCCCTGCTAATGCGGGGCTTTTCTTGAGTGGCTGTTTGCGTTTCGTGCTGGGTGCTATGGCATGCGAGACTTTTGCGAGATTCCGTGCGTGGCGCGTCTTGCCGAAAGTCCGGCCGGACGCGAGGGCCGCTTGACCGAGCGCGGGTCTCCCTCTCCACGGGGCATTGAGAGACCACGTTTCGGACGTGGATGCGGGTGGCCGGGATCACGCCGGTGGCTCCGCGGGATGCCGCTGTACTCGGGGGTGAACCTGCCAAGCCGGCGAGGTCGGCGTTGCAGTCAGAGAGTGAGACCACCGAGGAGCTACTCGCGTTCCTGAACGCGGAAGACATCGGACGCCGAGACGCAAGGCGGTTCGTCGGCGCGTACCCGGCTGCGGGGCACGTGCCGGAGCAGGTCAGTTGCGGATGGCCAATCGTCCCCTGCCGGAGCCGCCCGTTCGAGAGAGCCCAGCAGTTCCGGGGCGACTTCGCTCTGTCAGTCGCCGCAGGCGATGTCGACTCGATGTAGCGCTTCGATTCTCTTCTGAGGCGCTAGATAAAGCGTCATGGTGCCCGTGCAGTACCCGCCCATCCCGATAGAGCACCAGTATCCGCGCAACCCGAGCGGATCGGTTGTTGACCGCCGACAGCGAACCACCCACATGCCTTCACGGATGTGCACTCCCTGCTTCCGGACGTGACGAGTCGCAATGTCGCGTGCGGCCGGAAGGATTCTGGAGTGCCGAGAGACCGAAACGACAGAGAAGCTGGCGAAATACGTCTTTGCCCGCTCCAGTTCCAGGGGCATGCGCGGTGATCCTGTCCAACAAAACACCACGCTCGCGGCACAGTAGTAACCCTGTTCCAACGCATCTTCGGGGCGCTGAGCCAAGGCCCTTGCCTCCTCGCACGAGATCCCTTTCCCCCTGACTCGCGAGGCAGCGCCGAAAGCCTGCCTGATTAACCCACAGTCGGCCGACTTCTCCCTGCCACTGCCGGAAGCAGCCGACTGCTCCCTGCCACCGCCGGAAGCAGCAGAGGCACTCGCGGGCATGACCATCACGGCGATGACAAGTAGGGAACGGATGCGCATGACGAGCACGATACGACAGCTCGACCCGAGGCGGGCGCTCAGCATCGAGCGCCTCAGGCACGACGAGGCGAGGCAGGTGGATCAATTGGCGCGTCTCGCATGCCGACACGGACTGATCCGCAAGCGGTGGTCGCCGAGCGTGAAAGAGCCGTCGACGCCGCCAACAACCCGAGGCTATTCCGTCGGCCACCGATCTGCGAGATAGGCATCGAGCTCCAAGTTCGGCATGATCCGCGTCGAGTTGTTCATGCGGACGAAGAAGACGCGCCCGGCCTTGCTCGTCTTCGCCCAGATCGGCTGCGACGAGCGCGCGACGTCCAGCCTGCATAGCTCCGCGCCCTGCTGCGCGACTACGCGGCTCCGCGTCCGCATTACGGCCGCCGCGCCGAGCGCCTTCGCTAGGTGGGTCGTCAGCCAGTTTACGAACCCGTCACCGTTCGACGGCTTGACATGTGGGTAGTCGAGCTCCAGCCCGACGATCGATCCATCGGGGCCGACGCCGATTAGCAGCGTGCCGCCGTCCGTGTTGAGAAACGCTGCGACCGTCTTGACGATCGCGTCTTCGATCGCGGGGTTGCGGCGCCCCTCGCGCACGTCCCAACGTGCGGTTGACTTGAACTCCACCGCATCGTCCTCGTCGTTGGAGATCAGCTCGTCGACACTGCGGGCGAACGTGGGCGTGACCCCGCGCAGCCGGCTGGCTACGAGCTCCGCGAACTCGGCGTCCCGCCGGATGCGCTCGACGACCGCCTCGGTGAACTCGTCAACTGAGGCGAGGGTGGTGGGCACGTCCTCCACAGCGAGCTTCGCTTCGTCGTAGGCGCTCGAGCCGTCGTCACCGTAGACGGTGCGGACGTGGTCGAACACCGCCTGCACCTTCGTGTCGTAGACGACGCGCGGGTACGATTCGGCGGGAAGCTCGTCGAGGACGTCTCTGATCGCGACGCGGACGTCGGCCAGCGTTTCTGCCTTCCGCCGCCAGTCGAGCACCAGCTTCTCCTGGATGTGGGCGAGCAGGCGCTTCGCGACTCCCCTGACGTGCTCTCGCTCCTCCTCCGTGAGCGCCGGCAGATCCCCCGCCAGTCGAAGCGCGAGCGTCGTCTTCCCGCTCGCTGGAGGACCAGTGACGATGACGATCCGACTGTCAGAGGGGCTCGTCACAGAACTTGGATCGTAAGCGACGCTCAAGGTATTCCCGCACTCTGGCGCAGGCCACACTTACGGACACGCGGCTAGGCGTTCCACGCCTCTTGCAGTGGCCGGTAGTCGATAATGCTGATGCCTTCCTGATCGAGGATCTCGCGTGCTCGTAGTGAGGTGAGGAACGCGTGGTCGGTGTGCCGGACGTGCCAGCCAGTCGGCTCGATCGCCTGCCATTCTTCGGTGCCGTGCGCTGGATGGACGGCCCATTCGGTGAGGCCCGGCCGGAGATCGCGGAGCA